>JGI24021J15306_10004978_pt1 | contig 15635 bp, 13 predicted proteins | sample Ectturendosymbi1_FD_15306 | JGI IMG/M metagenome (IMG submission 15306)
CGATGCGATGATTTAGTGGTAGCAATGTTATGATTGTTGGGCCAATTTTACTAACTTCACAGAAGCTGAAGTCTTCCTCTTGAAAAAATGGAGTTTGGCCGATTGGGTATTTTTTGATAGCTATATCAGTGTTGGTTGCTTTCGACCACTATCGGTATAATAAAACTAATTAATACATATATACTATATTTATTGAAGCTACAACAACTAATATTGATATGCTTTTGCAGGTTTAGTTGCAAATTTGAAATAATAATTGGCTTGTTGTGACTTCCGACGTAGTAATACTGTTTTGCCCATAACTAGAAGATTGCATATAAAGTAGCCTAGGCGTGGGAAGGCAAGAAACATGGTCTTGCAGTACAGTACTTTCTTAGTTTGGTAAATGCTCTGTCCATTATGCATATAGTGCTTTACCTTTATGATGTTCCCAGGCTTGATTCTACTGTCGCTTTTAATGTGCTTACCAAATCTATCATTCTAAGGTTAAATAACCAAATTCTTTGAAAGTTTGAAGTCTATGGAATGAATTTCCTTCTGAGTTAACGTCAACACCAAAGGCTGAATTATTTTGCAGTTTCAAACGCAGGAAGTTGATAAGTCAAAATAAAGTTAAAATTTGTAAATTTTTAAGTTAAAATTTCACGTTTTTAGGTCAAAAGATCGGTTGCTCTATAATCTTTGTGAGAACCGCAATGCTTGACTCCCAACCAGTCACATCTCAGTGGTCTTGGATAGTTGGTGCAGTGAAGCGTTTCACAGAACCATGTTACAGTAGTTTGATTGATGCGTGACCAGTCCGATATGTGTTTCATAACCTTTGTTACGAACCATGGAGTCGAACGTGTATCAAAGGCTTTGATTCCAAAGTAACAAATATTGATCTTTTGGAATCAATTCAACATTTGAGTATGTTTTAACCTGCAGAAATCGCCCCCCTGGAAACCGAAATCGTCCCCCAAATCTCGTAAATCACAAAATCGCCCCCATAACGCATGAAATCGCCCCCTGGGGGTGATTTCGCCCACGTTGAAGACCACTGGCTTAGAGGAACACTGGTCACGGGTCCTGCGCGCTGGTTGGGTTGTGCCTGGTGATGAGAATGCTTCTGCAAGATTTTTGTAGATTCATAAAGGATGCTATACGGAAACCAAGTTAATTCTTGTACAATACAAGTGGATTTTAAGTTAAGAATTCTAAATATCCGAATGTTTTACAATTCATCCTTCTTTTTCAACTTTAGTCATTAGATTTAATAACCCCGCAATTACATTATTCTCCCAAGATACATTACTCCGTAAATGAAACACTGAAATTTCCCATGTGAAAAAATTTTTACAGTCATCAAACGTAATTTCGTCTGCACAATACGTAAACTAAATATATACAGTTGCTCGCTTTTCATTCGGATGGTAAAATCATATGTGTCAGATTTAACAGTGTCGATTGCGTGTAAATGTGAAATGACCGAAACATCACTCGCTTTGTTGACAGAAATTTGAACAGGGCCTCAGCTAAATAAACATTTTAGAAAACTCGTTTTCGGTCAAAATTAAAAGCAAGTCGTAAAATTAAAAATATGGGACTCTAGAGGTGGCGTACGCAGAAAATTTTCATGGGGGGGTTTCATTCAGTGGCATGTGGTGGTTATTTGTATTTGGTGTGAGCTGTTTGTGACGTCACAATTTGACGTCAAATTCATGTTTCCAAACCAACGTTTTGGCGAAGTTTGTTACGTAACATGCGTATTCTTTTACACGCGCTCCCCTTTTTTTTATGTGTCATTGCACTGAATATAAACTCAACTAACAGCGCTCCAAGGTAGGATATCGGAGGAAAATAAACTCAACGCTACGACACAGCAGTTCATAACTGCAAAAATATCAAGCTGCGCGTTAAAACAAGGGAGTAAAACACACTCATCACTGCGTCAGAGCAATTAACTGCAAAATGAGGCTGTGCTAATGTCATGTCGAATACGAGCAGTCGGGCATAGAAAGTGTGCGGCTGGACTGGCGGGTGCACACCCCGGTGTCAAGCGAAGTTTCTGACCTATTATTGTTTGTCAGTCATTTTGCTTCTCTGAGTAAATGAATCAAGTTTGGCGATTACTTTTTTGATGTGTGTTGTGTAAAATAAAACTTTTTGATTAGATGTCAGATGCCCACACCAAGTACAGGAATTAGTATAACCACTGAAAAATCTTGGACTTAATCTTAGACCTCGATTATTTTTCTTTTTCTAACCCTAATCCAAACCCTAACCCGACACACTTACGTAAACACTAAGCCCTAAACATCAGTTTACTCAGCGTATTTGATATGTAGAATATGACTCTGTGCATGGGCACATGGCGTGAAGTCAGAAATTTCGCTTGACACCGGTTCAGGAGCGTAACGAGTTGGGAAAGTGGGAGGGGGGCACAAAGCGTAACGAGTGGGGGCACANTTTCCCTGGCGCCGAATCACTGCGGGGCGCGCCGAAAAGTCCCGAAAATGTCACAAGTACTTTCTTCGATTTAGTACATTTACTTCAGAAGGACCTCAGGTTCGACCATGGAGGCGCCATTTACCTCGTCACGCCCTGCACCGGTTTACAAGATCAAATCTTGCTAAACTACACAAGAATTGAAAATGCGCATAAAGCACGCAAGAAAACTTTCAATTTTTGTTATGTATAGAAGTCTAGCAAACTTTTAGTTTTCCTTTTTCCCTGCTTAGACTTTATCAAATGCCTGAATGCTTCTATGTTAAAAACTGCTGTTTTTGAGCTCGTACAACAGTTCTATCATGTTACAGAAATCGGCAATGTAGCCAATGCGATCAGCTCTTGCACTGATCAGCCATAGCAGACAAAATAAAGACAGTTGTTTCGGATAAAGTGAACTATGGCGGAACACAATCTTAAACATGCGTAGTGGACTGCAGTTCTGCAAAAAGTGGCGAGATGGTTTCTGGACGCAGACGATAACCCATGTTCCCACCAAAACCTAATTATTACTTATTGGCCCATTTACGATGTTCCTTGAAATTTGCATGAAAATTTATTCCGTGGTATTTGCATTAAGTCGACAAATTAACAAGCAAAAAGTATGCGAAAACAATCTCCTTTGGGGGTTAACCCCAACCCCCCCTTGCGTACGCCCTTGGACCCTAGTTGCATGTCAGTGTTCACCTCATATGCATTATAATGCAGAATTGGCACATCATCCTGCAATTCGGATGGTATAACCAATTTTTCAGAATCGCAATAATGACATCAACCAACTTCGAAATTTTTATCGGTTGCTTGGTTTGTGTGTGGGCCCTGTCACTCCGACAAAAAGATTAGTATGCGAATAAAAGCTGCACATTTACTCCCCTTCTGATTATACCCCTCTGCGGGAGATGAAAAATCTATTGTGTGGCTAACAGGTTGTCGTTTCGCGCCACAGTATCGTTTTGTTTATTCATTTTCGAGAAAAACTGTCACTGGTAGAATTGGTTTTATCGCTTTGAGATTCGTTGTTTGATAATTGCTTTTGGAACCCCGCCGACGCACTGCACTTTCCATTTTACTCCATCCAAATCAGCCGTTTATGCTCTCACTTCAGTTTACAGTATGCTGCTGCACAAATTCCTATTTTCTTGTTGGACGGTTCTACGGCTTCTTTTTTTCCACCAACAAAAGTTGCGAGTATTTGGAGCATAAACCATTTCGCAATGCGCTGGAACCACCGGTGATGCACTAGTGGTTTCATCAAATGTTCTTAATTGAAGCACAGCAAGCTCAAGATCAGCAAATGGTGATTTTGTTAACGCGCGAACTTAATTTGCTGCTACCGTAGCAAAACATTACCTGTTTAGGTGTTATTAAACATTTTAATATGTGTTGAATTACTCTTTATATTTGGGATAGGCACATGTGTTGCTCTTACACAAAGATGTATAGAACTTTCAATGTGATATTTTATTTTTTGCGTTGAAGGTAGTTTTTGTGCACCTCGTGACACTTTCACATGCGTTAATTTCATAACTCTCTGCGTTCATCCTCGTCAAGCTCTTATCACTTCGGCCTCGACGCTTTTCTTAGCATAACTGAATGGTTCTCTAGATCATGGCAGCAATCTTGTCCTTCTACTCCGATCAGCTCCCTTTATTGGAGAAGAGCTCTTTACAGCAAGTCTGCCTCACGTGCTCGCAGCTCGCCAGCCAGGGTTTTCCTTGGTATCAGATTCCAGCCACTGATGAAGAGTATGTATGCTGGTACTTTTTCTTGTTACTTTGTAGCACTGTTCACGTGGTCACGTTCCACTCTTGTAACGATTTGATGTCGCCAGTAATCGCGTTCTGTGAGTTACATCGCAGCTGTAGTTTGAAGTTTATGTAGGGAAATTTTGCAAGGTTATCTATTTTAAGTGATGTAGTCAAGACCAGGAGCTCCGAGATAAAAACTTAGTCAAAAAAAAACAACGATATTCAAGACCCTGAAATAATCGTTTTATAACGCTTCAACGATATTTGGAGGGAATTTGGTGATTTCTTGGGGACAGCACTCAGCATAAAAGTTTTTGTTTGTGTGCAACACGTGGCTAACGTAACGACGAACGGGTTTAGCTGTTTGCGTTAAACAATCGGTTTCCAAAACATAGTATGATATTTCGTGCACAATGTTATGTCTAAGTATAGCTTTCGCAGTCTCGCGACCAAACTGACCAAGACCTGTGTCCCACAAGATCGAGACTCGCCAAAAAATTCTCGAGATAAAGACTTTTTTGTGCTTAAATTACAAAGCGGTTTATCCAGCTGAAGTTTGGGATTTGTTTCAATTGCAGCTGCAGTCGCCAAACTGCGGTAATACGAAAAAATCACTGTCACTGTGATCCCCTGTAACTACGAAAATTTAATAAGATCGAGCAAAGTTTTATGTTTGATTAAGATCCGTCAACAACTTCGTGACATCCGGAAAACTATTGACGGTATCGAACCAAGCTGGAATAAAAACTTTCAAAGCAATAGGTATACTCGGCTTTTAATGCTATGTAACATGGCAGAACATACAGTAATTATGGAAGGTGCTTTTTGGTCAGGGTCTTGAATAAGGGTTTTCTTCGAAAATTTCATGTAGTGGCGAGTGTTACAACTCCAGTGACGTGTGCGTGCCTTCCTTTGCATACAGTTGCTTGAGCAGGCAGCAAGCGATTTGTTGCAATGATTTTTGTATTTCCATTTCATAAAGCCATGCTGCTGCTGGAAAGATTTTAAAGCCCAAATTCGNTTTTTTTATTTATTTCCTTTCAGACGTATAGCGGATAGGCGGATCCCGCTAAACACAAGCCTGTGCGTAATATTGTTGCGGTGTGTCTACTTCGCTCTTTATCACGGTTGCCGATCGCTGGCTGTCAAAGCAGTGGAGGCCATGCACAGGAGAGCTGAGTTCGAACTCAACGCACAAGTACGCATATTTTTACCGCTGAATAGGAAGCAAGTTTCCATTTTTAACCTTAATGTCTTAGTATTTAAAAGTTCACTGAAATAAAATTTAAATGTTAAATTCGTAGTTGGCTTGTAGACCTGCGAGGTGTTCGTTGACCGCATAAGCGATATAACTGCGCATAAATGTGTTAATAGTTTAGCGGTTCTGCCAATGGGGCAACCCGTAAGGAAGAAAGCACAGATCGCCTCGAATCTGATTCAGTTGGATCACTTTTAGATGTGTATAGTTTAAACCGCAAAAAAAAGAATTACCTGCAACAGATAAAGTTTTCATGCATCACATTGTTTTGCTTTACACCAGATCACAAGAGATGTAGAAATTTTTTAGAGAAACTGTAAACCAATTGTAATGGCTTAGACATCTTAGAGATAATGTGACTGCTTTCGATTGTGGCATCGCTTAGTTTAGAGTAAGTACTGAACAGAGGTGATGGATATTTTCGTATGAACGGTACCTAAGCTATCTTTTTACCAACCAGGTGATGGTTTTGTGCAATGCGATACTGAGAACTTCGTATCAAGAAAGGGTTAAATCTGCTGATGACACCTTGGGCATGTCTGTTTCTCTCACTCCCATGATTGTTCGAACGTACAGCGGTTTGTCCCGGTCTGCAGTTACTGCGTCATCCATTAGACATCATCAGTGGCGTCATGACAGCGAGGAAGTTTCGGGGGACGTGTCGGACACTTTGTACCAAGAGAGTGAGTTGGTTTATGATTGACATTTTGATCTGTTTAAAACTTAAACTTTGATATCTCATCGTGGCATTTGTTTGCCGAACCATACCTCCCACTAGATTTCTTAGGTTAATGCTTTCTATTAAGGATTTAATTGCTGTCCTTTAGAGGCTCAATAAGGCGAGTACTGATCTAAGACTTCAGTGTGACTGCAGTGAAAAACGTAGGTAGAGACCTGTTGTAAGGGCCATGCGGTCAGATTCCTTCTTGACTGTCGCTGTGCGGCAGCTTTTCACATAAAATTAAAAGCAAGTTTTGATGTTATTCACTAAAAACTTGATCCCAAACTGCATTATTGTACGAGGACATCATTGCATTATTATATATTCGAGGGCTGTAAATCAGCGTTGCTCGCCGCATTAGCCACCACAAATAAAAGCACCTCATCGATTGTTGTATATTGTTACTGGTAACTTTTGTGATGAGAAATTTTCTTTGGGTTAGATATACCTGCTGCGAAGTCTGCATCAACTCCAGTTGTTCCACCGTCAACAGAACACGCATTCTCGTAAGCCGCTTGTGAAATTTCCTGCTTTCGACTGTGTATAATTCTTTACTACTCCTCATTTTCTTTGTAGCTGACAGTGCATTTTGATGCTGTTTAAATAATGTACCATACAAACTGCGGCATTCTGTTGAAAAGTGTGCAAAGTTTTGTTGGATTCTGTCCGTAACTTGCATCCATCAAGTAGTTTAATTGCACATCAGTTGCCACCCTTCATAAATTTGATAACTGTATATGCCGTGACAGTAACAAATTATTATGAGACAGCGAAGCCATGCTTCATGCTGGCACTCAGCTGTGTGTCTCAAACGCTTGTTCATCGCTTTAATGGAAAATTTCTTTCCTTTTGTGAATATTTCAAACTGTTTGCGTCCGTTGCGTAAGTGCTTCATAGAGTAAGATAAGGGACAAATGAATTCGTTTTATAAGTTAAAGATTACTTCAAATCGTTGTTCTTGGATAGGTGAGAAATTTTATCTGGTTAAGGCGCAACAATTTCTGGTGAAGTTAATTTCTTTTACCTTCAACCGTTATTCTAGTATCTTGTTTTGCTGGTACGTTGTGCCATCGCAATGCCTTGCTTCAATTATTTTATCTGAAAATAACCTCACTAATGAGGTGCGCCTCTCAGACACTCTATTGTTGCTCGGTCTGGTTTTTAATGAACGCTTTATCAATTTTTGCTTTGCTGCTACAGCAAGACGGAAAGGATACCCGCTTCACCAGCTAAGCTTTTAAAAAACAAGTTGAAGAAGGCCGTTCCTGCGCCCAGCACCTCATGTAAGTCGTGCGTCGTGACGATCTAACCGTTAACTTTCTGTTTAATTGCATTTTTTGCGAGAAGCACTGCTTGACCAAAAACGACACCATCTCTTGTGTGCGTGTACATGAAAAGCTTTCGTTTGCCGGTGTTTCCTGTGAATCTGTGACAGAGAGGATAGGCTTTATTTTCTGTTGAGTCATTGTAGTGCTGCGTTATTTGAGTCGTTTCAGAGGAGGTTGTTGTTGTGGCATTCACTGAATCAACCATCGTTTTTTTTGTAGATGAAAAGAGCCACAAAAGTGCTCCTACCTCAGCTAGTGACCGAAAGAGCAAGAAAAAGCTCACGTCCAACGCACTCTGTGTAGAAGACGGGAACCGCACGGTAAGTTGGTAACTGAGAAAAACGTCATTTAACAATACAGATTCGCTTCTGTGTGGCCAGGTACACTTTTTCACCTGCGTGCTTCGGATTTTCGATGCCGTGCGAGTGATTATTGTACTTCCATGCATAGATATTTTGCGCCCTACTCTGTTCAAATTACCACATCAGTATTCTTCACTGCCACGGCGGGGGCTCGACCGGATTGGCTACCCACCATAAAAGTTAAAGCGCCGTTTGCATGGCAGTATTAATGTTTAGTAAGCTCTGATCAGTTTCGTGTGCATAAAAATCTCTTCATAATCTCTCCCCCACTGCGCTTGGAAGCTCCCCCAGAAGACAGGCAGCGAAGGACCTGATTTGTCATCGGGTTTGTGTTACTCCTGCATGTGCATTAACTGCGAAATAATCGTTAGATTTGTTTGATACGACTCGTGTAATGAACGCTCATGATTTGTTTAATTTAGTTCAGACAACGCACAGCGTCTGGAGCTTCGGTGGACTTGTCAGAAACGAATTCGCAGAGTCGAATATCGTCGATCAGTGTACCTTCCTTGAAGCTGATGGGTGTTGATGATGAGGACGCAGCGCCAGTCTCTCCCCGCAAGACGAGCATGCAGAAAAGTTCCAGTGTGGATCAAGATGACTCGAAAGGTGCGTACCATGGCTATTGTCAAGCAANACAATCTTTGTCAATTTTCTAACAACTGCATGCACGCGCGGAGTTTAGAGTTAGCGGTGTTTTCGCGATGAGCTTCGCTACAAGCTTGTTTTTTTCAATGGAACGTTGCATTTATATGGAGAGAAGCAAGTGAACATTGACATGAAGGCTTCGAGGCGACCCAACAACGGAAGGCTTTACATCAAAACTAATGTGTTGTCATCGCGCAGCTTGCGTGTCACTCATGGGGCCGTGAATGCTGCAAGAATCGGTGATGACGTAGTTCAGGTTTTGAACGAGAGGGTATAGTCAGTAGTCACCGATGCCCTTTCAAAGTTTGAAAATAAACTTTTTTGTGAGGCATGAGAACGACGTGGGTGTTCAAAACTGAAATGATTTGCTTTTTTAGCGATAAAACCTCAGGTACGGTTTAATGTATACTCGGTTCGTCGTTAACTGAACAATATATACTCGGTTCGTATTTAACTGAACAATATATGAAGTATATCAATTCCTGGATATTAAATTTTTAATGTACCGAACAGCGTGATTTTTCGCGTGGTTGTTGACACGCGCTAGAATGCATTTTAGATACGTACCAGGCGTTTTAAACNTATTCAAGCAGGTTCTNACTTGTAAGATCTCGGTGAATCTTGTTGAGATGTCAACCACTTTCATACAGGATAAGTCCCCTTGAGCAATACGAAATGTGGGTATCATGGATCCATTTTGATGTCAGGTTGCCTCCGCTGAAATTCGCGTATTTGTTTTTGCGCTTTATGAAAAATGCAGTGCATACATAGGAAGACATAATAGCGGTTGGTCTGCCTGAAGCATTGTAGCGCCTTTTTCGCAGTTCGTCTCTAAGTCGAACTTTTCCGAGTTTAGATCAACGGTCGACCAGTTGAGTATTAGCATGAACAGGGCGCCGCGCCATATATCGCAAGTATGCATTAAGTTGCTGTGAATTGGTTCTGACGAGCATAATGCGAAACATTAAGCGTGCAAACGTAGGCCTTGGCACTAAGGCAGTTTTTAATTTAGCAGCATTTGTTTGACTTATAACGTAACATCTTGACTCGTGTGCAACCGGTTTCAAAACCATCGAATTTTCTACCCGCGTCTTTATCTCTTGTGACGAATTATGTCTTTGCTTATTGCGTGTGTCTAAGACGACTTTATGGAGCGCCATTCGTAAAAAAATTATCGGACAGATTTAGCACAAAAACTGCTATCTCTGCAGAGATGCTAAATCTGTCCGATAATCTTTTTTACGAAAGTCGCCCCATACGACTTGTTTATTGCATGCGCGAGGAAAACGCTAATGGACCCTGTTCTTTTTCGTTCGATCCATTTGCTGCTCTAGTTTTGCGCTTTTAAACCCTCTCCAAGGCGACAGCATTGTCTTGACAGTGAGATGACCCGTAGGTTGTAACTTCTGTCACTGAAAAGGCGGGTGCTGATCTCATTTTGCAAACTTTTACTTTAATTCAGGCTTAAATGCTTTAAGTTACTGTACCTTTGACCCAAAATTACTGCTGAGGGATCAAACACCCCCACTCTCCGTTTGTAGTCAAGCTAGAACCTTCTGCCCAAAACTATGTGCATTGTCATTCTATGCGTGTTCTTGCTGTGGGTGGTTGTCGGTAAAAGAGCGTAGACACTACAGTACATTCTCACAATCCTGTCTTTTTTTGTAGTGAGGGACTTTATAGAAATGCGTCGCTTCTTCAAGTTAATAATCAATACGAGGAAGGTCGGCCCCATGAACTTTAGACCCCTTCATGTCTTGTTTGTACTGTAACAGCCGCACACTTCATTCTTTGTGACGACCTACTCTACTCCCACAAATCACACTTACGTGGAAAAATCGACGAGAAAAACTGCTTGATGCGACAGCATGTTACGTGAATTTTTCCATTTGCCAGACAATCTGTACAATAGATTGTGTAAGCTTGCTTTTAGCATTTGAATGGCGCCAATGGAGGGACGTCCCTTGAATAATTTTTGTGCGGATATCAGTAGCGTGCATCGCGCTACTTTCATTAACTTGCTGCCTGGTTTTGATTTTTTCGACAGGCGCAGGTATGCCAGCCAAAAACCAGACTGCTGAAGACGGTGTACCGCTTTCTGGACGAAAAAAGTGTGATAAAGGCAAAACCAGGAATCCAAAGCAGGTGAAGGACTCGGAAAGCAAAGATGTGCTTTCTATGTTGCGCCGCTCCGGGAGCAAAAAGTTAAAAGATGCTTCTCACACGACAAACGCTTCTGCAACTAAAGAAGGTGTGCCTTTGTTGAATTCTCCCACTAGTTGTGAAGAAGAGGAGGAAGCAAGCGTTTCCACTCAATTGTGAAGCGCTCTGCCAGCGTTCGGCCCAAGTTGGATTGTGGTTTTCAGTCTTGGAGGATTAATGCGGTGAAGCTAAAAACCATTCGCCCGTATTTGTTGCACTGTAACATCAAACAAGTTCTGGAAATCGTGCAAGATGGCAACAGAAAAGTTCTTCTCACATCTGTTTTTCGGTCTGCAAACGTGTCTTCTGCGAGGACAACATCGCTGCCTGCTTACCTCGCTTAAGACAGAGCCACACTGTCGTCTGGAAACTTAAAACTTTGTTGAAATGGAAGCTTGACATTACATCCAATGCAAAACAAGAAACCTGCTTGTGACTCTTTTTTGAAAAGTTTTCTCATGCTTTTTTTTAACGTGTGTTGCACATACCTTAAATTGAGAAATTAACTCCTTTCGTCATAAGAAAAAGACGAAACGAGAAAAGACGTTACACCATTGTGAAACTTGATGACTAGACCAACGTTGTGGACAACAACCGTACAAATTAATGTGCAATTTTTCCCAAAATTTTTTTTACCAGTATGCAATCTATAAACTTCACCAATTTCTTTCCATTGATCTCAAATTTTAACAGCATGTGTAGAAGCATCTCAAAACTTTATTATGTTTCATACGTTTATCTTTTCAGGTATGGAAATGACATTTACTTGCATAGAAAAGGTGTTTGTTTATTTAGAGTATGCTCGAACACAGTCGAACAAGACTGCACAACGTGCGTTCATAAGAGAATTCCCTAAAACAGCAACAGTACAGATTTGGAAATGGCGCAAACGCTCAGAGGCCAAAGCTTCTGAATCACCGTCATAATCAGAAGATAATTTAGAATGTTTGGGGGGAGCATTTGTGCGAAGCCGCAGCAACTCCATATGAACAATAGTCTGGAAACCCAGAAACTTGTGAAATCGTTTATAAAATCCAAACTTGAATTCAACAAATCTGGTATTTGTGAATGGGTCCTCTTCTCCTTAGTTTCGTACACCTGGAGCTTGTAGTCGTTGCTCAGGTACATACATCTCAACTTATAACATTTTAGTTGGAACACCGCGTAAAACATCTACTTTGTGTGCTGTAGTGTTTTTGTGAAAACCTACAAGAAGCTCAACGTTAAGATAAAGCGTGTTGTCCGCAACAATACCAGGTGTGCTTGGCCGCAGCCGCGTGACGAGATAATGTTGAAGCTAAGGAACCAGCAACTGTGTGCATAAGTAAAATACACAGTAAATATGTGGCGTACNTCTGATGATGGCGAAAACGAGTGTTGCGTATATGCTACTTTTAAACAGACCCGTAGGCTAATCACGTGGAGCATTCGGGGCAGTGCCCCCAAATTGTGTTGTGTCTAGAAAAATTCGTTTCAAACACATAACTGAAACTTCACGTTTTTAAACGCGTGTCACTTTACGTTTTTGGAATGCAGTAGCAGTCGAACGAGCACGTTCAATTAGCATGCAATGTTTTTCAGTTGACTGGTAAGCACCACATTTACTGTTGAACATGGTGTTGCGTTGTTTTATTCAGTTGATGTTATGCACTGATGTTGCATTAAGTTCGAAAGTAGATCAAATGTAATACTAACCTTGCGCGTACAAGCAGATATTTGCTTTGTCGAACGAAACAAACTTAATCTGTTAGAATGGAACGTTTGTCTCAACTTCTTTAAGAGTCTTCGACCGCGGCTTGCTAAAGTATTTCTTAAACTTCTGGTTGAGAAGTGAAGTCACAGACTCTGTGGTTGTTATGGATGCGCCGATCGTTGACACTGTTGCGTAATGCGTGATCATTGAGTGAAACTCAAACGTACGTTTTGAATTAAATGCTGTCATGTCGAAGTGCTCGTGTTTAGTGCAATAAACTAAGTCAAGGTGCATCTTGTGCCGAAAATCTTTTGCACAGCTTCAGGGGTGAATGGGGGTGATGCACCACCACATCAGTAGCAGACACTGCACTGGATTTTCTTTTATGAAGTACGCTCGTCGTTGGTAAAACTTGTTACTGGTAAGTGGGTGGCGTTGCATGCATACTGCTCAGTGGCAGAGACGACCCCTCAGTTAGGCGACCGCGTAGAGCACATCCTTCATCGTGGGGCGCAGAATGCCCAGTTTTCGTGGTTTCCAAGTCTCAATTCTATTGTAGGCATCAAACGCGTTTATATCCAATTGTCAAATTCGCTGTGAGTGCAAGCCGCAATTTTATCGGCACGAACAGAAAAACCTTGTCAAAGCCACGCGCAGCCGTTTGAAAGACTCAATATTGATTTTGAAAGCCCTCTTCCTAGCAACAAATGTAATAAATATTTTCTGAACGTTGTTGGTGAATACTCTAGGTTTCCATTTGTACTTCCGTGTCGGGCTTATCAACTGGGAGNGTCATTAAGCATTAAGGGATTGACATCGCTATTTACTGTCTGTGGCAGTGCTCCGCAACCTTCTTACACTGACGGCACACTTAACAACTTTCCAAAATTTTGCGGCACACCTCGACCACAAATGTGAACAATACACTTCATGTCGTGTTTTATTTTGAGTCATTTGCCTTTGTTTTAATGAGCACAATCACTGTAAGTTATGCTCAACATTGATAGAGCAACTCGACGTTCTCCAACTTCTTTTCAGCATCCATCCCATAGTTTTTAATCAATAACAAAGATGAGAAGCTTTGTTCACACAAATATGTAGTGCAAAACTGAAGAATTTCAATAGCAACTTTCGACATTCGTTTATATAACCCTTCAATACAAATAAGTAATGGTCATATTTATGATGTAACAAACACTGGTGTGGGGGTGGGGGAAATCGGATAAAATGTGTGAAAACGTTTGCAAAATCGCTGTATGTGCTTTGAATTTACAAAAATGGCACACAAAATCAAAGTGTAGACTGTTTTTGGGTGTCATGTTTTTATTTAGTTCTTTTCGGGCAAGTTGGGGGGAATCTGGGCAAAAATGGTGCTTGAAGTGTGTGTTGATGCTTTGATTTGAAAAGTGCACCCAACATGAAAAGAAATGCAGTTTTTTTATTTTGGAGGTCATTTTGTATGGAGTTTTTTTCGGGAAATTTGGGGATAAATCCTTCGCACCCCCAAAAATTTGCCTGTTCCTACACCAGTGGCGTAGCCAGCCCAAAAATTTTGGGGGGGCAAAATGCCTGATTTTAGGCGAATAACACTATTTTGCTTAGAAAAACGCCTCTCAAAGCACAAAATGGCTATATTTTCTAAAAATTCGGAGGGTCATGGCCCTTTTTTTCCCCCTGGCTACGCCTATGTCCTACATCTGTAGTAACAAAGTTAAGTGTTCTTGGGCCAAAACACATACTTTCCCAATAATTTTACGTATTTTGATTTTTTCTTGGAAGCATTTCCAGTGATCCCCGTGTCCACGCAGTTTTCCAGAGTACTATTATCTATTTAAAACCTTTAAGCTTGTCAGAACATNTTAATATATTTTCATTTTTGCCTTGCATTTTAGTATTGAGTTCATTGAAGTATTCAAATATGTCGGTCAAATACGCAGAAAGTCGTCAATAGGGGGGGCTTTACGTTTGTGCAGGGGCGGCATGACATTCAAATTTGACAATAATTCCACTGATTTATTATGTTTCAAATTTCAATTTGGGGGCTTGGAACTTTGTTTGGGGGGCTAAGCCCACCAAAACCCCCCTCTGGCGACGGGACTGCATATACGCAAGTTTAGCAATCCAACGATCATCTTCAAGGTGTTTATGCAGATAATGGTTGTTCTGACGTACGCACTAGCTTACTTCATGCCGGAGCTCGAAGAGTCTTGCGAGAACTTTGCCCCGTGAAACCCAACGCACTGACGTATGAAATAGCAGTGATTGATGCTCTGATCCCAGTTCTTCACATGGCAACGGACAAATTCATGAAATTCAAGGCTTTTGCTTTAACCAAGTTAACAAAGTGAGTACAGTCTTTCATCGTTTCTGATAATTACGTTGGTAAAACTTTGATCATCAGAGATACCCTCAGCGGCACACGGGTTGCGGAGCACTGGTCTATGGCATGCTGGCTTTCATCCATTCCGACAGGGGAGCTTCTTTCATGAGTCGCGAACTTCGAAAGTTTCTAACTTCCCAAGTCGAACGACTCCGTACAACCCTGCTAGAACGGACAGGTTGAATCAAAAGGTATAACAACGTTGTTTGGAATGTCTTTTTAAGGTCGAAAGGCGTTCCCATGGTTTAGTGGTAGGGGGTTCTTCCGGATGTTCTACACTATGCGTTTACTGCTTTGTACAGCAACGAACTGCACACCTGATGAGAGATTGTTTGGCTGGACACAGCGCTCCACCACAGAAAATTCACTTCCTTCTTGTTTGACCACACCTGGACCGGCATTACTTTCACATGTCCCAAATTTCAAAATGGATCCTTTAGTTGGGAAGTGGATTTGATAGAAGCTAATCCCCGTTACGACTACATTTCATTTCCAGATGGACGCCAATCAACGGTTACCACTAAACCCTTGGCCCCATAGGGAAACGTTCTGATCCCATGGACATTGCAATCGGTGAAGAAAATGAATGCTTCACTGACCAGACTTCATGGACACCTGAATCAGAGGGACAGTCCACGACAATAAGCTTGACTGCTCCGGCTTCACTGTCACCTGAACCAGAAGAACAGTCTTCGACCCAACGAACAATAAACGATTGTACACGTGGTTTTGGGGTCTCATATGAGGCCTTGCAAACCGAGTGCTTTAGACTTGACTATTGCTAATACATGGGTTCGCCTTCAGCAGT
>JGI24021J15306_10004979_pt1 | contig 15634 bp, 12 predicted proteins | sample Ectturendosymbi1_FD_15306 | JGI IMG/M metagenome (IMG submission 15306)
ATGTAAACAAAATACTGATTTACGTACCTATTAAAAATCGGCCACGCTTGCTCTAAGTATGCATATTTTGTCTAGCTGACAGTACCTGTAAGTNGTTCCGTTTATGAACTTATCCCTGTTCAAACTTAAATCTGGATCTGATTCAAGCACAAATCTTCTTTGTANATCTGCCTCTGTTTTGCTNAGGAAGTTNCCGACAAATGCTGGCCTGGTCGGGAGCTCGTTTTGGAGCTCGGTGTTTTGTGGTTCACCGGTCACATTCAAGGTGAGTAAGGTTTGGTTGTGCGGTAATAGGTTTCCTGTGGACCATCGGTCAGTGTATTTACTTGACGATTGTAGCTGCGGAGAAAAATGAGATATGTCGGCAACAATACAACATGTATCTCACGGCACGGTGGCACAGGAATTATCGCTGTGATCGTGGTTTTAGTCTTTGGCGATAAATGTGATTGCATTGTGCTTATTTATATAATAACGGAAAAAATGAATTAAGTTGCACTTTTTTGTACTGATTAAGTAGGAGCGTGTTTTAAAAGAGATGAATGGGTGTCAGGGTAGGTTAATTAGAATTCTTCCCTCCAAATTCTCAAAACATTTCTGCAAATTGCTAAAAGTATCACAAACGCCGATGCAAAGTAGTGTTTTGCTGTTTTATCTCGATTCAATAAAATTCAAAAAAGTAGTTCATATTACAATATGAGTCACGTCTAGTTGCACAACAACGTAATTTCAGTGCGTAAAGTAACGTTGAGGAAAAACTTATGATTGACCGCAGTGCTGTTTTATGAAGTCTACCCATTTGCATATGGGCTTTCATATTCACGTTTGATTGACAAACTCCACAGAAATAATAACCTCCCGCAATTTCTACACGTGATATCAAAGCAACGACAAAAGAAGCTCATAGAGCTAAACTGCGCTCGAAATAAACATTTAAGCTTACTAACTTACAACAACACTTTAATAAACACAAATTACATTTGTCAAATTCTCTTTTGCAAAGGCAAATGTTAATAAAGTCGCAGTAGAAAAACGGTCTGCGTTGATTCGTTGACAAACAGCTGGCGGACGAAACAATCCAGTGACATGATGAACCACCAATGAGATAAGGGGTGATTTGGAAGTCGCAAGAAGGAAAATTCAAGTAGCAATTCTGCATTGAGGCAGTGAAACAAAATCCAGCAAAAAGTTTTCACTGATTGGTCGCATTGTTCAGCTTACTTTCTGGGCGCACACAATCAGCTAGCGCTTTGAATCGATAAAAATAAAATAAATCTCTTGGGGAAAAAACTATATTACATCTGATTCGCTGCGAATGTCCAAATTAACATCAAATTGGACAGTGACACATGAAAAATTAACATAAGAACGTAACAGAACAACGGATAGCAAATTATACACTATTTGTTGTAAAATATTTGTGGTTGCATTTCCAGTTGTGCAGTTTTCTAGTTTCAATACACACCAAGTAATTATTTGACTGAAGATGATTGGTACATCATTACCAAGATTGTGACTGCATAGGAAAGTGTGATAGGCAAAAACTTTTTTCCAGACATCACGAGTCCGTAGTATTCACTATATGAAATAACAATACCATCCATTCCAAAAACGTGAACAGCATCTAACGTCTTAGAAGCAGAGCGTGCAACGAAGATAATTTCCGTTTTGAAAAGGGAGCATCTTTACTAGAATCGTTCATAGAAAATTTTTAGGTAGTTTGCTTGTACTGTATACAACGGTTTTGTGAAGAAAATTGTCCCTCAATTTAAATGATGGACTTCAGCAATTTTCACCCCTGGACAAGTCCGAGGTCCAGCATCAACGCCATTTGTACTGATTTGATTCGCAGTCAGCCATCATGAATTTGATGTAAGTGCAGTTGAACATGTACAATCATATTTCCAATAACGATTCAGCAACAGACGATCATGCAGTAATTGGCCTTGTGTTTGGATGGAAATGCAAGTGCATAAGATAACCACACGAAAACCAAAATCGTTTGCAAACTCACGTAGTATTGACCCGGATTATTGCACACAATCAACCAATCTATTCGAGTAGATGCAGCCAAAAAGCTTCTCCCAAGCCTTGGTGGTTTGCCACGGTCAAGATAGATACCGTCCACAGCAATTTCAAGTATATCACAGGCACAATTTCCACTACCATCCACGACGTGTAAGGCCAAGTTGTGCCTCGATCCAGCGTTTAGTAATCTGTTCGATACAACCATGGACATTAGTTTTGACTTGAATTGGTAAGACAAAAATCACAAAATACTGTAGCTATCAACTTGCAGTAACCACAATCCCGGCCACTCGGGTATCATAAGAAACTGCTACTCAAATGTTTCGATCAGTTTTGCCAAACCGTATGAATTAGACAGCTAATTGCATAAAATGCTAAAATTAAGGTTGGGTGATCGTCTATAAAAGATTCCCTGAAACGGTAGAATATTCTCATAGTACATTCACACCAAAAAGAGCCAAAAAATTTTTTGAAGAATGCCTTTTGCAAACACGCAAATATTCATTCGATCTAATCTTATATTAGTTGAGATATTAGGCAGCCATTCTTATGCCAGCGGTTTGCATATACATTGAAACATAGTTTTGTACAGGTTTGTTTGGAATAAATCGACGCTTCTGTTTATTGAAAATTATGCAACACCTGCAGTATATCATATACCGGGGGCCCAAAATGCCAGGCTTGTGGTGGGGCAAATTACCCCAGAAGCAGTCCTGAGTACTTCAACATAGTAATGCGAACCTCAATGGCAAACGAAAGCTCTTAGTGCATCTGTGCTGCAAAAACGCACTGTAAATTATGAACAATGTCTTCAAGCAAAGATAATTTCACAAGTACACTTGGTGCGAAATTGCTTTGCGTCAAAATTCACTGATTCATGTCTACATCATTTCAGATGATTCCCGCAATCAAGTTCGCGCAAATGTGATTATTTCAGGGGTCTTTTGAACCCAGTCATTCTCACACCATGAGAAACACCTGTGTCGATGAATTCTATCAGTGCGACCGAGCAGTGGCGCAGCTAGAGTGTGGGCTACCAGGGGCGGTCCTTGAGTTTGGCGCCCCCAAGCCCATAAAAACACATATTGCACGGTGACTGGCTCAAAGCTTTGTATATACAGTATTGACAAGTTTGTGCACCATTATTATATTACAGTACTCTCACATCCTCAAATATGGTATGCTTTAAATACACACCAAAAAACTCAAACATTGTAAGTAACAGACAATAAGCAAAGATGACATATAAGGAAAAATAGCAAAAAAGTGTAAAAAATTACGACCGTCCTTATTTCTGAAATGAAAACTACAATTTTCTACACAGTAACGTTTCTTGCCTTTTTGTTGGGAAATTCTTCAATGGCAATGTCAAAATTTATTTTATCTGTGAATCGTTGCTCTATAATAGACAGTATGGCAAGATTTCTCAACCGCCAGGTGCTCAATATTGATCTTAAGTAATTCTTGATCAGTTTTAGTTTCGGACAACTCTTATCACAGGTAGCAAAACTGCCGGCAATTAAGGGGAAAATGCGCAGCATTTCAGTTATTACTATATTTGGAACAGAATTCCTTAGGTTATACTTTTGAATAAACTGCAAAAGTTCAAGGGGGCCTTCTTTTTCTATTGTGAACTGTACATCGGCAGCATCGTATAACCGTGATGCAACAGTAACGTTCTTCTTAATTGCACAACAATGAACAACAATCGACACAACAACTGTCAATGTCTCTTTGCGCTCAAACTCCTGAAAAAATAACTGGCCTGCTTGGAATCTGAATGCACCACGGTGATCTAAAATTTTTCATAATGACCCATCAACATACGGAAGCAAAATATCGTTTCCCCTAAAAAAAATAAGGAACCTTCACGCAACCCTTAAAACTCACGTGGCCCCACTACATGTTTGCGGAACACTAGGGTTCCACGCAATCCCTGTTGAAGAATACTAAGCTCGATTATATTTCTCCAAACACACGGAAATCCATTTTGAAGAGCACAAATTCAACTACACATTTATTAGATTTACACAGAAATGTTTTTAAGACTCAACAATGTGCTTTTACTCGCAGGTACAAAACTTAAGTGCACTTATAAAAGCTTACAGCTCACCACAGCCACACGTTTGCTCACAGTCATCCGCCATACTCCTACTAACTTCTATAGCGTCATATAAGGACTACGATCAAGCGTCAACAACGACCCAGCACTCGACCAATCAACAGTGTAGTGAATGAGTACAATTTGACATCAAGTGAGTTGACAAGCTTGTTGAGAACCGTGTTGCAGTTTCATGTAAAAAAGCCTGTTGATACAACATCCCAGGCACACAATTGTTGATTGTCTGGCTAAGATAACAATCGCTTAAATTCACATGCCATTGTTCAAATTACTCAAAATCAAAACACTTTCATTTCACTACAGCCTCTGCAGGTTTATTGCCCACAGCAGCATAGCCCATAGTGCCGCCCTGTAAAAGTGTCGCCAGGGGTGGAGGCCCCCCCCTTAGCTACGCCACTGCAACCGAGGTATTCCAATTTACCAAAGCAAAGAATACTAAAAAGTCTCCAAGTATCTACAAACCGGGACCTTTGAAACACGTTAAAGTCGTCAGTTTTCGAAATGAATGATATTCTGTTTCTTACATATGATCATGAATCATGGTCCTTGACCGAAACAGTGCTATCTCTAATATCCCTTGTACAGTACAATCAACAGAAATGGAATATTTGCCTTAAGTCACAACGTGGTACTTTGCGACAAACCGTATAGTTATGAAATTTGTAATGCCTCTGAATGTCGAGCATTTTTCCGAATAGAGAGATCACATGAAATACGGTTCATCCACGAGACCAGAATTCCTCTGGAACGATTGACGGTACGGATCCTCTTGACCAAACCCAAAGGAAAGACACCCAGCGGCCAATCAAGGACCAAGTGGCATGTTCACATCTCCAACCTGATTTGGTCCCGTCTTATTAGGAAGAAGCCATAAAAACTATGCATCCTTGTTGAGGCCGCGTTTGGAACCCTGCTGGGGTTTCTACGTCCCGACGCTAATTTAAGAAAAAGCAGATGTGATCAGACAGCACTAGCGTACGGAGGGAGGGGCACTGTGCCATGCCGCCCCCCTCAGACCCTAAAAATAAAAAAAATTGTAAACAGTATGTGTATTTTTAGGTGCAAATGCGTATTTTCAGGTGTAACTTGCGTATTTTTTGGTTTAATTTTGCAAAAGTTTCCCGGGGGCATGCCCCCGGACCCCTAAAATGGTCATCCAAAAATTGATTTGTGACATCAGACTGTTGTGACGAACTTGCACCCCCCTCGGGAATTTTCTGCGTAAGCCACTGACAGACAGCCACTTAACAAGGAAATGAATGGCACCCCAATAAACTGCATTTTGGTTAAACTCAGCATATTTTTTAATTTCTGTTGCTAATGCGCTTCGAAGCAAGAGCTGTAGCTATTGCTATGGCAAAAATATTACTCGGCGACAGCTCAGTGGTAGAGTGTCCGCCTCTCAATTGGAACGTTGGGTGTTCCATCCACGTACCACTGAGTGAATCGGCGTAGCGCTCCTTGGACAAAAACGTCCACCTCAGCCGCCCTGGTATGTAGCCAATTTCAGAATTCGGCCTGACGCCAACTGCCGTCGCAAAAATTCAAATAAAATTATATCGATATTGCTACCAAAGTATTGGGTAGCAACAACTTGGAAGAAATGTGCACTGTTTCTAATAACAGGCGAAGGTGTTATTACATCACGGTTTATGTACTGATACTTTCCTGGAGCAGTTATGCTTCACCTGCATTTTATACAAATAGGGGACAGCTGCTCACTTCAATTAAAATACAGACATGTCCAAATTTGGAAATTACACAAGGCAGAAGCTACAGATATGGCAGGATATACTGTAAGGAAACAGCGTAGATTGCATAGATGTATCATCAAGTAATATTGTCTGCGAAATATCTATGAATTTGAAGTGGAAAGTGAAACAATATTTTGCAATCAATGGCGGCCATGCATCACCTTCTTAGATAATACCCTACCTTTCAAAGTCGTCCAAAAACACTTTTTATGCTTTCTTCTTTTTCAAAAACTGTGATCAATAAGTTACGAAACAATCACCATATTAGAAGCACTATAGCCAACAACTCAGATGATAGGGCTTTGAATAATTCAAACATGCGTCATTGCTTCTAAATTCTTTGCATACCGGCATATGCGCTCTATAACAGTGCGTGCCTTATAAGTATGACATATTATAGCTTTTCGTCTCTTTTCTATCCTTCTGAGTTGATACACAACTGTTCACTTTTATGCTACAATGCATCACTTGATGAATTGTTTTTCAAAAGGGTTCACTGCTAATATGATCTTGGTAGATCTTCTTCAAAGTGTTCTGACAAGCAACCCAAGTGAATCGCAATATTCTCATACGGTTTCATTAAAGGATGATAGGGGCTTGTTTTCAAGGATCGCCTTTGTGGATATTTCCAAAGCCTTTGATCGAGTTATTCATTCTGGACTAATCTGTAAGTTGGAACATTCAGGAATAGACGGATCCTTACTTAATCGCTTATCATATTACCTGGGTGGTAGGAGCCAAATAGCAAGAATCAATGATAGTTTTTCAAACGCCTGCTATACAAATTGCGGGGTACCACAGGACTCTGACCTTGGTCCCGTATTGTTTCTAATACAGTATATGTCAACGATATTGCTGAATCTATTGAATCCTCAATCTCATTGTTCGCTGACGACACAGCCTTATTATTCTCTTCTCGCTGTCCACTTCATCTCCACCAGGTTTTAACTCGTCATTTGCACACTTTATCCAATTGGTCAAAGTTATGGGATGTAAACTTTAATCCAAAGACCAAAGTTTTAACCACTTCCAAACCTCATATTTCACACCCTGTTCCTACATTTAATAATATTGACCTCAGTGAAACTGACTCATACAAACATTTATGTCTTTATTTCATCGAAACATATCCTGGCATCATCATATTTTGTCGATTAAACAAAAGACTACGCTCAGACCTAACCGCATCAAACAGCTTTCACATCTTGTTCTACGCAAGGTCCTTTATACACTTCATGTTTCCTGTGTTCTCCCAATCTCAGACTATGGAAATGTGATTTTTTCCAACTGCTCAACTTCGGAGAGCTCCTTGATAACATCCAGTACGTACAAAGGCTGCCAAAAATAGTAATAGATTGTTTTCGTACATCATGAAACGACGCTGTCCTTTCAGATCTTAACCTCAATCCGTTATCTAACAGGAGAGAACTCCATATGCTCGTGTTCTTTTATAAAATAAACACTCGTCTTACCTCTCCTGCCCTCCACTTGTTTTTACCGCTGACCCTAGGAGAAATCACAGCCTATTAATTTCGTCATGCCAATAATTTTCAGCTTCCTCTCTCCAAACGTTAACTAGTGTATAATTCATTTTTACAAAGCTCCCATCCTTTGGAACTCCCTACCACAATACATCAAATTATCTTCTAGTTTTGCAGCATGTAAAAACCGCATCACTCTCTTTTACCATGGCCAGAATCGCAATATTTGACACTTGCAAGGATCAAATCCATCCACTACCTCATTACGCTGTATGTTTCGCCTTGGTCACAGCCCTTTAAAAATTAATATGAAATCCTTTGGACAGTTTAGTTGTGGATCCACAGAAACACTCGAACACCTTCTCCTGCAGTGCAATCTGACCTTACACCATCGAGATTTACTTCTAACACTAAAAAATACCTTGCTTAATGAGAAAATTTATAATCAGCCACATCATTCTACTATCACAAATAAAACTCTAATCCACATTCTCCTGTTTGGTCACCAGAAATTATCATTTGAACTAACAGTAGTTATCTTCGCAGCATTATCTCGATTCCTGAAGAACAGTAGGCAATTTAAATCCCTTATTTAACAATGTTGACCCATCCACGTGCCTGTGCATCCTGTTATATAACTTGCCCTACCGTCTCGTGAATTGCTTCTTTTTTTGCTCGTTTGCTGCCATTTTGTTTGTTCTTCTGTTGCCGTTTATGTATGTTCGTTTGTAACCGTTCGTTTTGTTTATTCGATTGCTCCTGTATATATCGTGCCCATCAACTCTATTAGACAAGCGGCATCAACCAGGCTTGGGCCTACCGCCAATTGTCTTTAAAGAAATTCGTCGCATTGCATGCGATACAGTCAGTCAAAGGATGACAGCTGAGAAGCATTCTCCGAGAGTCAAAAGTATTTTCAACTGTAAAAACGCCATTGCCAAATTTTATGGTGGTTGCACTGTGCTCAAGAGATGAACACGGAGCAGGAGTGTGGGTGTGGACTCCGGTCAAAGTTTGCATTAGGGACACATCAAAATGGATGTTAGAAATGAAAATAATTGGTGCGTCACGATGAGTCGGACATGGAGTTGCGAAGCATGCCCAGGAGCCAGCCCAATAGCAGTTCATTTAAAATTGTTTCAGTAATATTAATTATGGTCAAACAGAATAAAATTAAATGCAGCAAATGCACATCTAAAGAAGCATTGGCGTATAGTCCAAGGTTACTATANCGCGGCAGCAAGGAGAGCAACGAGNATTGTCACAGTTGCTGAAGATATTCCTGGAGATATTTCTNGCTTACTCTGCACTGTACGTTCAAGTGGACAGGGGAAGTGAACGTCTTTACTGTTTTGCTGTTGNGTGCACTTAACACGTGTACTTGCGTGCAAAAATTACGGTTTAGTCATTCTTGTGGGTCAGACTAAATAAATACGTGTTTGCAAATCACGAAAAGGCTTAGGTAGATTCTTCTTTTCAGCCAGTTGTTAAAACCACTGCTGGGCCGCACTAGACCTCGGGGCAGATGTTGAGCAGCCATTCGGTTGTATCAACGTCGAGAACCGCCTGATCATGCAGTACATGGGGAGGTGGATGACTGCACATTGGAGATCAACATGGTCGACGGTTTGTTATTCTGCGCCACACTCACAGGCTGCAGAGAAGGCCTTACCCCATTTGTACAAGCAGGAGCGGATACGTCCGACACCGGTGCGGAGGCGGTGAAGCCGGACCCAGGCTCTTTTTAGGAGGGTCACTTCCGGGGGAGTGGGTGCCGGTGTCGGGGATGAACATGCGGATTCTTGTGGGGTTGTCCGCCCACTCCGCATTCCATTGGTGACTCTCCCAGTGAGCCGCTCGTATGTTGTTGTTGCCAGATGAAGTGATGAGATGCTGCGTCGCGGGTACAAACGGGTGCCTCCAGTTGAGGCGCCGTGCGTTTGCACTCGATGGACGGGTGAGCGCTGAGTGGAGCAGGTTTCCAGGGTCCATGGCATGGCGTGCTAGAGACAGTGTGGTTCCATTGCGACAAAGCTCAGAAGGTTGGATGCCTGCGAGGATTGGATGGTTGTCCGCTGGTGTAGGACGCAGGCATCCAGTCACAATTCGCAAGGCGTCGGGGTTGATGAGGCGGGTATGAGCACTGCGGCACCAAAAAGGCGCGCATTACTCTGCGGTCGATTGCACCCCGGCTATGTTGGCTATTCGCAGAGTTTGCTGTAGCTCCAGCACACCAGAAGGAGCCAGCAAGCCGTCTCAGGAGTGCGACGCGTGATGTCAGCTTCTTGCGAAGTGACTCGAGGTGTGGGCCATACGTGGACGACCTGTCCAACGATACTCCGAGGTATTTGGGCTCGTAGCAGAATTTGACTTTAAGCTCTCGCGAAGCTTCCTTGTTGTTGCGGTGGAAGGCTGACGACACCGTTTTTGTAGCGCTGAGCTTTAGTTTCCATGTCTGGAGGTACTCACTTACGGTTTCCATGTCCTTGGTCAGCACCCCTTCCACTGCCTGCCAGTCTCCATCAACACGCATGATTGCTAAATCGTCAGCATATGCATATGTAGGTAGATGATATTTTATCACTGGTAATTATAACATAGTTATTTATAATGGTAAATAGGTCTTACTAGCTTTGCCTGATATCATGGAAAACGTTCACAGCAAAGCGTTGATTGTCAGGTGAGGGAGTCATTGCGAAAAAGGCAAACTCATCATGGCTATTTCTGTAGCGCATATAACGTAAAGTTGAATCGCTACTATGGGTTGCTTGGATTATGTCGGAGTGGAAGCAAGACTGGGAATGGAAGTTCACAAACGTTTCGGAGCAGGAGGCATTAATCCCGAAATTGAAGTGAAGTTGGACACTGCAAAAATGTTAATCCGCCCATTTCTGACTTGGAATATGACGCTGTCGGCTATGTCTATCGTGGTTTGTTTGTGTGGGCCGGTGTCTCGCTATAAAAACGGAAAAATCTCTGAAGAAAGGCGACAAGATCATGATGAAAACGCTTAATTTTCATGAAGATGGTAACTGAATCAAATGTTCCGAAGGATCTGTAATGATGCAAAAGAATTTGGTGAAATATAGGCACAATTCTGTAATTTCAGTGAGAAACGCGAACAATAATTCAGATCAGGGTTCTCACAATTTTTGTCATGTTGCGCCCAAGTCGCTCATTTTGAAACTTGCAGCACTTCTTTCAAATAAAGTTGAAGCAGACGACGTTAACATAAGTTTTTTTGCATGTGGGTTTTTTTGCTTGTCTAATTGTAGGGAGAACACAATTTTGCAGTTGCTCTATTTAGATTTGGTGAGTTTCAAGCAACAGCCATACCAGGGAGAGTGTGTTTTGAATATGCACAACGTAATTAAATCTCTCGAGATCCTACGGACGTTTCTATAAAAATGAAGTGGAAAGCAGACAATAGCCACTGTATCTTCCCCAAAACACAAAAACATTTTCCTCAACTCAACAACATTTTTTCCTTGGCAACTCGAGCATTATTGCATTTCCTGTAAGTTACCTGTATTTCCGCAACAAGCAACCAACACGATCACAAAGCTAGAATGTGCTCTGTTAAATTATGACGTCCGGCTTCACTATCATGCTGGGTTTTCAAGAAACATTTTACTGGATCGTTGTGATAATATTTGTTGCAGCAATCTGGCTAGTAATCACTGCGTGATGCCCTCGCATATATCAGAAAACTAGAGAAACGTTGCAACGAATGTGAAATTCCTTGCTGTTATTACAGCTTCGTCGTCTGCTAAATCAATAGGCCTAGACAGTTTTCCAGCCTAACTCCTCAAATGCGATAATTTTTTTGTTTCAACACTGTACAGCATTCTGTGCAAGTGTTCGAATGAAGGTCATTTTCAGAAAAAGCAAGGGAATGTCGGCAAGATGGTCATTCTGTACTATAACATAAATGAAATAAGAAATGGCAGCAACAGCAGTGGAATCTCGCTACCGCTAATCACAATGTAGTTTTTGTTGCAACAGATCTGGTGATCGTCTCAATGCACCAAATCTAGAAGCGTCATGAGCAAAGACGCTTGCTTTCTTATTGCTTTCGTCGACGTGATAAACACATCTCATGTGGCCAGGAGAGAAGGGATACACATCGTTTTGCAAGAAACAGACTGCTCACTAGCATTTCTCAGCCTTCTCAATTCGTTGCATCAAAATTATAGTTAGAAATTTATTTGAAGATACTCTGTCAGACCCCTTAGAGCTGAGAAGAGATATAAAACAAGGCGGTGTGCAACGCTATTTGAATCTTCGTTTCAGGTGTTGTCGAATTGTATTCCATGATGAACAGAAAATGACACCACTGATGCAGTATTTCTTTGCACTTGCACAGATGGAAAAGTATTAAACCTAGTAATATTTCCTGTAAAAACAAGTGCACGGCCCATCCTTGTATGTGAAGTACATCTTTTCTGGTGCTGCTATCGGTTCACACAGCGAAGAGGGCTTTCAATAAATGATTGATTGTTTTGCTGCTTCTTGACAAAGGTTGTTTCTCTGGTAACGAGCAATAAAAATGTTTGTGATACAACAGGTGTCTTGTACTGAAATCTCCCAATCTGACATCATCGCAAACGAGTCAAGCGTCGAAAACATCCATGGATTTTGTAACAGACGTGAACGCTCGTTGTTTGTTTCAAGACGAGCATTCTATATCGTAGATATTCTGTATCACTACGAATCATTAGTCATGATTTCAAAACTGTATTTCGAAATTCAAGTATCAAGTATCATTCAGTGATAAAATAGGTTCACAAACTGCGCAAAAACAGGAGCGTCTGTGTTTGTAAATCAGGACAAAAATCGTAAGGAGACTGGGCAAAAATATTTTGAATTCCAAATTAGAAAAATTCCTGATCAGTTAAATGATTAGTGCAACATTTTCTATAGACCTATAGCACTTTCTCAAAGGAATTTTACCCAAGTTGAACTTTGTTTTACACAGAAAATTGCAGCAAAATCTTCAGAAGGTAAGCGATCTACTGTAATTGAGTGATGGATGATAAATACATTTCGCTTTTGATTCTACAGAGTTTTTCAATTTGCATGGCTTTGAGAAGACGATAGTTATCTCTACGCTTTTTTGCATCACATGCCATGAACTCCATCTCTGGGTATCTTTAAAAATTCAGTGGCAATTTTTCTGCAGGACACTTGTGGTTTCACTTCTTCGAATAAAAAATTTGAAAAGGTAGTTTGAAAGCAAAGTGAAACGCATTCTTATTTATTTCATCACACACGTTCAATTGTGAATTTCAGGAAAATGATATAGAATCAAACTATATGGCTAAGACGCAAACACGTGATGCAAATGCATACAAAGATTTTTCAGGTATTGAATGAATATTTCCTACTTTTACACACTCTTGGTGTTATGTTTAAGGAACGTGCGCTCAGATAAAGTGCGCCGTGTTTATAGCGTGGGTCTATTCTGGGCAGTTTTTTGAATGGCAACGTATCGACAATTATTAATATATCGTAGCAGCTAAAACATTGACCCTTACCTGAAACGCTTGGTTTGACCAGTGCAAAGCTTCATCACTGGGTTCAATAAACCATTGGTTGTGAAATAGCTTATATTTTCGACGTATTCACCATCCACATGTATAGGTTTTGGCTAGTGTTGAAAATATTAACGTCAAATAAGCTGAAAGAAACAAACAAAACAATTTGTGATTTCTTATAGTCAAATAAAACTAATTTCAACACTAAACAAAATGATTCAAAAATAAGGGTGGCGCAAGAAAAATAAAATCCGCTTAGGCTAAGTCGAATATGTTGGCCGGCCATAAGTGTAGGAGCAGGCAATTTTTGAGTGCGCAAAGATATTTTGCCCGAATTTTCCCAAACTTACTCGAAAAACATTATATATCACAAACTTCCCTCTACAAATTTCCTGTAGCGCTTGGTCGATTATATTTTCCTCTACCATGTTGCCATAAACTTGATAATATAAATTTGGTACTTGAAATTTGGTTTTCATCAGCCAAGTGAAAAACATATATCAGGCTGTTTTGTCAGAAGCCAACTGACTCAGTTTTCATGGGCATCTGCTTCACAGTTTTGAGGTTTGGCGTTACATTCACATTGCACGTTTTGATTTTAGCAATAAACCTGACACCTAGCTGTGGACGTATCTGCAACACACTGCATGGTAAAATGTGTTCAATCCCAAAAATCGTCCTTAGAATTAAAAACGCAGCGTTTCTGCCTTCTTGCCTGGCATAGACTCTACTTGTATGAAATAGTTGCCCTGCAGCCTACTCGATTCCTATAGTGTACAATTAATAATACACATATATGAATCGCCTTTTTTGACGAAACGTTTAAGCGAGTAAGTTACTCATCAGCTCCCACATACGAAAACACAATGTTACTAGAGAGATTTCGTTGATTTCATATTTGTTTCGCTTGTTTTATATGACATAATGAACTTTTATTTGTACACTTAATAACAAAGAAATATAATTTAATTAGTATTATTAGAAAATCTTGAAAGTTCTTTACACAATTTTTTTGAGATTTTGCCCAAATTTTGACAAATCAAAAATGTTGGGAGTGCGCTTGAACCCCCGACACTCCCGGATCTTATACCATTGCAGGGCTTCGAGAGGGGAATCAAATGCGAAATAAATATTTTCTTTTGCATATTAACAACGGTCGGTATTCCGATCAGGATAAGATACTCGCTGAAAAACGTCTACCAACTACTTCGAACATCTCGTATGAAAGACTACGAGAGTCCATCTATGGCGTCTGCATGAACGAGAAACAAAAAGGAAAGAAAAAATGAAAAGTTCCCGAAATGCTCACCTGAATAGGTTGTCTTGCATTATCATTTGGGCATAAGCGAAGCCACCATCAGAGTAAAACAATGTAGACTGGAAAATCAACTCAATGTCATGTTCGCAGTTTGAGGGACAAGAAACGTCTTGAATGTGCTGCGGAACTGACCAATCTGTTGGATCTTCGATTAGTATCAACCCCGCCATTCCACTGTCCACCTGCGAGTTATAAACGTTTGCACTTTGCTAGCTTGCAATCTAACTTCGCACCAACGTACGTTCCAAAATTGCAAACGCTCCAACAAAAATATTCATTTCAAAATTATTTTTACTTTTAATTTACCTTTGGTTTTAGGAAATCTGCCATTTTATGTATTCAAGTCAGAACATTTCCATAAGAAAAATTTTTTCTCTATCCGCACAAAATACCTTCAATATTTTGATACTTGCAGTTTGTCCTTAAATGTCTTTAAATCAATACCAAATTAGTGTTCATAAAGGGAAAAAACAAAGTCCCTTATAAAATCGTCCAAGCATATTGGTAGTGTGCAATGTTTGAAAATGAAACTGAACAGTTGCATTACATAAGATTAAATGTCTCACCTGAAACGAGGTAGAACCGTGCAAGTGAGCGTGATACCAGAAGCTTCCTGATGGATGATTATTGATTATCTGATATTTATAGTCGCGATGCATCAAAGGGTCAATTTTCACTGACACATTGTCGGCCGGATCCTGCAATTAGAGAGAAACAACATTTGTGCTCCAAATGTAGCTTTTTGCTGTAGACTCGTCTGCTGATTTTCAATGGCATTGCTTTTTATTATTTGGTTTCAGAAATTAACGGCAGCCCAAAATCTTAGAAAATTTGCTTTTCCCTGGGGGGCTAAGGTGATAGCTCTTGTCCATGAGCACTATGATAATTCACTCAGTGGCCTTGGATCGAAAACCTTACCTTTCGATTGAGAAGCGGAGAATCTATGAATGAACTACAGGAGCGTTAGTTGATAGAGTCTACTGTCGTTATAACTTTGGAAAACTTGTTGTTTTGCAGAAGCACAAACATTTTCGCAATTGGGAGAATCCGCAGTATGATCGTGGTTGGAACAAATAACCACCTGCATCTGAGTTTCCTGGATTTACTTGCTAAATGTTTCAAATCGTTTAACCTGCATTTATTGTAAAATAAAGCATGCATTTCTTTCATTTAATCCGAGTCTTTCACGAGGTAATGAAATTAATAGTTAAACCCACAATTGGAACGCCACCAAGCTCCAAAACTCAGATGACTATTTCTAAACAGATTTTGAACTTATACAAAATGGGCGGACTTCATGTACTGCATGAACGTAGAAACTACGTAGGAACATTGTCCTTAACCTTTCCAAAGCGTTACCAAATCTATAGCAACGTTGAAAGCACTACAGATAT
>JGI24021J15306_10004980_pt1 | contig 15632 bp, 9 predicted proteins | sample Ectturendosymbi1_FD_15306 | JGI IMG/M metagenome (IMG submission 15306)
TGATTGGCTGTAATCCTTTTGGATTAGTTCTGACTGTCTCAGACTTGAGGATATTTCAGCAAGTTTGTTTTCTGTTCAGCAATGAGTTGTTACAGGCAAACGTGCCTGTAACATAGCTTACCTTTGTAATGAAATGTTGCTTTTCTGTTGCATCGCTCGTTGTTTTTCTTACAGGTGTCACAGCGTTTCTTTCACATTGCAGTTAATTTGGGGAAACGCTATTTTTATAAGCGTGGTCACAGGGATCTTCACTTTGAACTTCGTGCTTCGGATTGTGCTAACTAAACTCAAAACAACTACATAATTCCGTTTTTTGTAATCTGACGACTTTAGTCTTATGAAAAAAATGTCGTGTTTGAGAACTGTGAATGACATTGTTATTACTCCACCTTAATAACAGCATTGTCTGTTTTCATTACCATTTGCATTTTCTCAGACGCTTACAACGTTCACAAACCCAGCAACAAAAATATTGCATCTGTGAAAAAATAAACTTTTCGCTGAACAAAAAAATGCACAGCAACGTTGAATAAAAATCGCCAGTTTGTCTACTAAGCGATGTCAATCGTGAGCAACATAATCTATGCGATTACAGACATCAACTGTTGCTTTTCAAGTAACAAAATCAGTTGTTGCGCTACGTATTTTGCCCAAATGGAAATGTTTTGATACAACGTGACAATTCAACGGTCTCTGGGCTTCCCTCCTACTTGCAACGAAGCTGTTATATACCTAAGCACCTTGGAAAACACTCTCCAAAACCGACCAAGATGAAAATGCAAATTTTTTTACGGCTTAGCATTAACGCACATAGAAAGCAAAGCTTCTTTGGATTCCAAGGGTTGCACTGCTTGTAAGCAAACCTACTAAATGGTGGCGATTATTTTTGAACCGAAACATCTCGTCATGTCAATTATAGTGTATCAAACCAACACTGAACATCGAGCATCAAGCCTTTACAATGAATCTAATGCGCAGAACAAATTTACATTCAAATGTTGAAGTTGTCATGCTTTTAACGTTGTGCACCAGCTTTCAAGTTTTTGCGCACTTTGCTTTGCAATCTTCGCCGATGAAGTTGTACTTTTGATATTTGTCTTGCAAACATTTTCCAGAAATCACTCACAAATATGTTGTTTGCTCCCCTCTTTCTTCACTTGAAACATTTTGAATCATCTGCGTTACTTGTGTTATAAAAGGTATACTGCTAGACATCGGACTTAATTTGAGACATTCCCTAGCAGTCAAATCCCAAATCAGTAATTTTCCCTAGTCACTGAAAAAACCTGTCTTCTGTGTGAAACTATTTTCGTTGAAGAATTTTACACTTTCACTAAACTATGCACCGAAAGCGCATTGTTTTCTGCTACTCATTCAACGTTCTGCTGTTCAGCAAAAATCAAATAAGGCTACTTTGCCAAACACCAAAAGCGTTTTCTATTGTAAAACTCGCGTTGTACGTACAATCGTTGTGTTTATTGCTTCACAATAATTGTTTAGTTTTTAACATCAGTGATAACTTCTGAAAAAGTTCGCATAATCTGTGGACGTTGCCAAATCACAATTCCCGGTCACTTGAAGGTTTATGTCTCGAGCATGCTACAGCGCGTCTGCTCAATATCCTACCGCCCCGTTTTGAAAATCAAAAGTTCTGGCGAACTACAGGAAGGTGTTCTCTTTGAGATGACGGATAAATCACTTCGCGTTAAACTTGTTATCGTGAGTTTGCTTGAACATAATTTAAATCAACAAATCTCACTGTTTAATTTTCGTTCTTTTAACTCTACACGCAAAGTTAACATTGACGCAAATTTTAATTCATCTACGTTTAAACCTGACACAGCCCTTCCAAACGTCAGATAGTTAGGCTTTTTTCAGTGAGGCAATGATTTTTTTTATCATTGCAATTTCGTTGAAGTTTTGTTTGCCTCCATGTGTTTACGTAAAAATTACATGCCATTTTTTTGCAAGTGGCCATTGGCTGGGCTAAGCAAGCAGAGTTGGTGTTGAGAAAATTTTCTTTGATGTACATTCTTACCTAACACAGCCACACCAAACGTCAAGTGATTGATTTCTTTTATCATCACGACCTTGCTGAAATTCAATTCACCTCCATGTGCTAAGTCGCAAGTCATATGATGTCGATTTTTGCATGTGATCATTCTCCGAATGTAACACCAAACTTTGGATGCTACAACTTCGCATAAGAAAAAGAGTGTTTTCTGACCCCTTGGCTTTCATTTTTCCTCAGTTGTTAAATAGATTCTGTATGGTTCTTAGCGTTTTTTGCATATTTTCATACAAACGTTTTTCAGATATTGCGCAAAAGTACGTATGGGCATTGAATGTACGGATAGGGAAACCTAATTTCATAAAGGAATAAAGTAAATACATGATAGATTTTATATGAACAAGATTTCAGTGTTGTGGATGCGTAGTGGTACGTGAAATCGATGTCCTGTAAAAATAGTTAGCTTGACTGATTCGCTTGCTTGTCAATGTGGGGACCCGCAACTTGAATAGGCCTACAGATACGTGCAAGCTTAAATCATCGCAAAAAGATAAAAGCAGAACCGTCGGCAGATTCCTCGAAAGCTTTCACAGCAAATTGAGAGCTTTCAATTGCTGGTGTTAGTTAAGAGGTTATCTTTTAGAGTTGATGTCGGCTGCTTAAAGCGCACTGCACATCTTTGAAACTAAAGCATTCAACACTTAGGCTGCACTTTCAAAAACTGGAATGTTAAGTAAACGGTGGTTGGACAATTCACTCTCGAATATCTAAATAATAATTCTTAGCACGCAGGCAATGTAAACTGCGTTCTACGCAAAACTACTATCGCGAATATACTGAACCATGCAGAAACAAGGACCTTACTTTAAAATACAAGCATCAGTAGTCAGTAACTTGTTCAGGGTTTAACATGAAACATAGATAAACATAACATTTTTTTGAAAATCTAAAATAATGCATGAAAATTTCGTGGGAGGCTTTGATTGCCTGGTTTTTCCCCCAGCCTGGTTGCGGGCCTAATTCAATTTACGCACGCATTAAACTCTGTGAAAAACAGATTTGATCTTTTATTGCTTAGCCATTCTCTTGAAGTCTTGAGTACTGCACACAGCGCGAAACTTGCATTGATAAAGTTGAATTATTAAACCTATAGAATCCACTCATGAAGCTAAATGCACTCTATGGGCGTTTCTCAGTCTGTTTCATTTATATGTGCATACACTGTAAAACAACCTTTCCCATATCATAACTGTTCAATGACTATTATTTTCAGATCACGTTTTTCTTTAACAACTTTTTTCAAAAAAGTGTTTCAAAGTTAGGTTTTTCAAAATAGATCCTACGTCAGTAAAACAACACCAAACATTTTTTTAAGTGCAGCAAAAGGATCGGTAGCGATTAGCGGTAGCGATTGCTCGCTACTATTTTTATTCAGTAACGGGTACGGTAGCGCTGCTATTAAATTTAACAAGTAGTGATAGCGGTAGCGACGCCAGTAATAAAGTAGCGTTTGCCCACCTCTGTGAGTAAACTATTAAAAAGCCAAGCGGTGGGCTTACCGGAGACTAAAAACCAACAGGGAAGAACATTTGACGAAACATGTTGGGTTCATATATGCATAAGTAAAGAAAGCAAAAAAATTATGAAAAGTCATAATGAGGAAGGTGGCGACAAGCAGAAAAAAAGTAAGACTCATAATCGGCAATGAAAAACAAGACCCATTTCAGTTTGTGAGTGTTTGATTCTGATCTTCAAAATGGTTTATTAATCCTTATATCTTCACATAAGCACGAAACATGATCTTCTTTCATTTTAAATTCTTGTAAGAAAATTATGGAGGTGGAAAGGGTGGCACTTTTATGGTGGGCCCTGGGCGGCACTTACCCTCGCTACGCCACTGATCCTAGTAAAACATTACTCAGCAAAAAATAAGTTTTAGACTAGTTGCGCAGCTAGAGCTTTTGGCCAAGGTGGGAAACGTAGCTGAATGAGGCCCACTGGCCACCGCAGGGGGACCCTTGCCATCATTCAGAAAAAAGTTTAGAAATGAAAGTGTATCTGGATGTGGATTTCTACATAATAAAACCCAAAATCACCGGAAAATAACAGTCCAAACACTTCCGAAAAACGTAAAAAAACAACAACTTACTGAAAACCAAAAAAGTAATGAATACCGAAATATAAGCACGATGGGGGCACATTTTTTGCCTTTATCTTGTCAGGAAGGAGGTTCGCACCCTTGAACCCCCGTTAGTCACATCAGTGGTGCGTTTAAGGGGAAGCAAGCGATGCACTTGCCTTGGGCCCTCTCTTTTGGGGGCCCCCTTGAGGTGTTACGTGCTTAAATTTTCCTTATTTTTGGTGAAAAACCTATTATCCACTCATATAATGTACTACAAAGCAAATCATAAGTACAGTACGTGCTCTGCTTTCAAAGCTCCCTCATACAGAAACTGTAATTTGCAGGTACTTTGCTTTCAAAGGGGCCCCCAACAGCAGCTTGAAGGCAATCTGCTTTCAAAGGGGCTCCCAAGAGCCAATGAAACGTGTAAGTACTTTGCTTTTAAACTTCGTTGAAGGGGCCCCTGAAAGATACTGTAATAAGTACTCTGCTTCCACAGGGGTCCCAACAGCAACTGTAATGTAAAATTACTTGCAATACTTTCAAAGAGGTCCCAACAGCAATTGTAATGTGTAAGTACCTTGCTTTCAAAGAGGCCCTCAACACCAATTGTAATGCTCAACTGAAGGTGGTTGTTTCTAGCCTGAGGTCATCTATGTACTGAGATGCCCTTGAAAATCACTAAAATTGAACACATTTGCGACCCAGCAGCAGACTCTTGAGGAGGAAAAACGAATTTATTGATGTATTTACAATGTACATCCGACTCGTAACTGCTATTTCATGGCATTTATGAACAATCTTAAGTTTAGTTCATAATTTTAGATTGCTTGGTTGCGAAGAAATCTGGGATTTTGGACTGATGCAGAGATTTCTGCGACTGGTTAACAAGCAATCACTTTCTTTGGAAGATAATGCCCTCCAGACATCTTACCGAGTGCAATACGCTCAGGCAGGGATACTTCTCTTACACACGCACACTCACTACAGATTAATAGGCTGAAACCGCGGTGCGGTGGCGTGCCTTGAGCGTTATGTTCAACATGATATGGTATGCCCCTGTGTGACGTAATCATCGTCTCTGCGATTAACCGAATGATGCGTGCAGTTATAGCCGTTGTTATCACAATTCTAACTGCTCGTTGGTGATTTTGAGAGAGAGAGAGAGAGAGTTTATTGGCGCAAACATTAAACAATTTCATGCAAATTAAAGCTAAGGCGCTGTGACACCAAAAAAACCTGTTAAACAGGTTGTCTCGTCAGGCGCCCTTCCACAGTTTCATTAATTCCTATCGTGGATTAAAGTTGATGGCCGAATTATTGCGAATTTAATAGCTAGTGCTGCGTCTGAAAGCAGAATCTTTCCTGGAGACCAATCAGTAGTGCACGAACACAAGAGCATGGAAATGCCAAAAAAACGTTTAAAAAATCCCGGATAACCGAAGATTTTTGAAATAAAAAAGTCAGAAATCATTCGTACACCAATTTTATCCAGTTTTCTCGAAGATCTGGATTGACCTAGGCTTACTGTGCTACACTGAACCACGATAAGTTATGAATGTATTGCGCCCTGCTGAACACTAAGTGAAAACAAAGTCTCATGTCTACCACTGTACAAGTTGGGGACACTTTATCTTTAAGATGTAGCATAGCACGACTAGACAGTCAAAACAGAAAATTCACGCCAATCTTGATCATCACTTGAAGTAAAAAATGCTCATTTCTTTGTGTGCAAACGAATTGGGTTTGTTAATGAGGGGCTCAGAGATTTTGTAAAAATGACTATGATTGGAGTGGCGGATTATGACTCGAGTCGAGTCATTCTGTGAAAAGCGTGAGTCGAGTCGAGTCCCCATTTTTCTCAACGTCACACGAGACGAGTTCGAAGACCAAAAATCGTGACTCGAGTCGAGCCATTGACTCGAGTCACGCTATCACTGGTTGTGGGTATCTGACATCTAACCAAAAAGTTTTAATTTTCACAACACACATCAAAAAAGCAAACGACAAACTTACTAAAAACAAAATAGCAGACAAAAATAACAGGTGGAAATTTCGCAGATGTCAATAATTTCGCTTGAAACCGACTACCATCGATCCAACCGACATTTGCGCATGTTTTTACTTAAGAAATGACCATGCAGATTCCTGCTACTGCCGAAATTGAAAACTGATTCCAGATCTGGGTTCGGTTTTTCACAAGATTTTGACTCCGGTCTCAAGCGAAATTTCTGACCTCTGCGAATTTTCTGAGCTATCGTTGTTTGACAGTTATCTATTTTCTCAAATTAAAAAAAAAGTTTGGCGATTGCTTTTTTCGTTTTTTGATGTGTGTTGTGTAAATTAATATTTTTTGTTTCGATGTTAAATATCCACAACAAGCTAGAGCTATAGTACGGCAATAACTATAACCACTGAAAAATTCTGGACTTAGTCTTAGACCTCAATTATTTCTTTTTATCATCCCAATCCAAACTCTAACCCGACACACTTACCTAAATACCAAACCCTAAGCGCTAATCATCACTTTCTTAGCGAATTTGATACGTAGAATATTACCATGGCCTTTATATAACTTATACAGCGATTATGATATTACTTTGTGCATGCGCACATGGTGTGAAGTCAGAAATTCCGCTAGACACCGGGTCCGAAAGAAAAACTCAGAATCCTGTCGGAGTCAATTCCGACACTCCGGATTGTCGAAGTCGACTACGGCCGGAATCTGCACTTTTCTTTTATACCCGGATCTGGAACCGGATTCAAACATTTGTGAAAGCCGGAACCGGAGTCACTTTTAATTTCGGCAGTAGCAGGAATCTACGTGGTCATTTCTTGCAAAAACATGAATTAATTCCAGTTGGATCGATGGTACCCGGAGTCTGAACAGGAGTCGGATTCTTAAATTAGAAAAATTTCCGACCCCGGAACCGGATTCTAAAATTTTAGAACAGGAGCCGAGTCGGAGTCTGAAAAATAACTCCGGCCACCTTTGATGGCCACCTGTGCTTTGTAACCACAATGTGGCGGAATAAGAAAACTTTCGTATCGTCATAACAACAGGTGTAAGCTTGATGGAAGATGATGGATATAAAGTGTTACAAGCTGTTGCCATTGAAGTTGCACGAAAATACAGTAGATCACGGACGCATGATTACTGTTAGTAATTGTGCATATGTTGTTTGAACTTTTGGCAGTGACTACAGATACGCCTGTGGATCTTGAAATTTGAAAACTTATTCATACGCCACCTGCGAAGTAACAGTAACGCACAAGGAAGGAGAGTGCCAGTAGCCTACTAGTGCTAGTAGCCGTAACGTATAACCCTTGGGCTTCGAGATCCACACAGTTTCAATGACAAACTGACCCTTTTATTTAAATTGCGTCAGGATAGGCGTATCCGTAGTCACTTCTTTAACTTTTCTACCTCTTCGGGTTCGATTTTTGCTATTAAATACAAAATTTGCTTTGATTAATGCAGCTAGGCCTATGTCCAACCGAAATCGCTTACTCACTGCGCCAAAAATTACATCACTATCTTAACGAGGGCCGCACATTGATTGACATAGATTTTAATGAGGGCCACACATTATTGGATGACTTACTTTGAACTTAGCAAACTAAATATATTTCAAACTAATCTACGGTTGCCTGTAAAAGGCGGAGCTCCGTAAATAGCGGAGCTTGGTAGCAGAGGTTTGATGATGTAACCGGAGTCGTTAAAACCAATATTTTTCGTTAAGCAATGAGAACTACATGGTAGCAAAAATAAATTACTGCAAAAGGTGATGTTACACTCTGGAAAAAAAGTCTATTTTGAAGTTTTATAATTTTTGGTTATCTGAGTTTCACAACGGTTCGGGGACAAAAAAATAGGTTTAAACGGTTGTGAATGTATAAAATTTTTAAACATCACAAACTTCCATATATTCCATGTTTGGGGGAAACGCATATTTAGTAGCAATGATACAACATTTTTCCTTCACTTTTTTTCATTTTTTTGATTTTGCAATGCAACTTTTTTCCACTCCGGTTACGTCATCAAACCTCCGCAACCAAGCTCTGCTATTTATGGAGCTCCGCCTTTAACAGGAAACCCTAATGTACTGAAAGCGTTTAAATCGTAAATGCAATAGTAACGACTGTTTGGTACGTTTAACATTTAACCACTCTTTATGTGTGATTTTATAAGCAGTTTATATTGCCAATTGGAACAAGGGCAGAAATCAGAAATCTAGTGAAACGTTTTGCATAAAGGTGTCAGTGGACATATGGAAATCTCCCAGCATACGGTACGGACATGACAAAGTGGCACTGGGAACCACTTCCATCAAAAATGTCAAACATGTAAATGGAGTGGAAAATACCTTGTTTCACAATTGGTAAAGATACAATAGAAAAAATATTTTTTCATTTCAATTTAATATAACCTTGGACTCCACACACGTAATGCTAAAGAGTTGCAACTTGCAATGTTTTCATTTTTATAGTTTCACAACAGTTCAAACCTGAATTTGGGCCCCACTAGAGCACGTTACCAAGAATAGAAAAATATTGGTGTGAGTACAATGGTGGCTGAAATTAAGCTTAGGCTAGCAACAAATATAATTTTTACTACCATTGTGTTGTCATTGCTCACTTTAAAATATCGGTTTTCGCGACTCTGGATACGTTATTTTATATTCACCACCAAGATCTGCTACTGACGGATACCTACCTTTTATAGGGTACCCTAGTTAGCTGACTACTACGGCTACACAAACTGAGCTGAGTACAGTAGTTATGTTTCTGATCATGATCCATAGGCACATGACTAAGGGCATGATTAAATGTTTCTTTTATCTAAGGCTTAGGATTTAAATGATTTTGGTGTCCTTAAACTTGGCTGATGTAGAATTCTTTATGTTTCGCTTAAAAATCAATAAATTCAACTAATTAATATATGAACAAACATAGCCTAAATTGCAAAACTATATTAGCATGGTTTAATGTTTGCTCAATCAAAGAATACAGAATAACCTATGTAGCCCTAAAACGTGAACCTAAAACCATTAACCTAAAATTCCAGCGCTAACAGTAATACCATAACATTAAAACCAAAAACCTTAACACAATAGAGATCACTTACTGACATAGCTCTGTTAGTACATGTTCATGGTATATAAGGGAAGTCTGGATGTGCTTTCAGTTTGTGGTGATTTAACCCTAACCATTTCTGAATCATGTGGTAGTTGGCTGTCTACCAGTTGACTTTGATAGCCATAGCTGGTTTACTCAAGTAACCAGTGGTTACCTAGACACTTCCTTTACGTTTGCTGCACAGTAGCTCTTGTTGTAGCAGTTGCTCCACCACTTTCTTTCATCAGACTACTTGAGAGCACTGGGGGAGAATGATCAAAAGGACACATCCACTGTTAAGCCAGTGAACTAAAAGTCAATTTAGGAGACTGATTTCTTCTGGGGGTGTTAACTCACTAATACCTTTTCAGCTTCATCATGCTACTAATAGGTCAGTATTTTTACAATCGAGTATTTTTGTCACAGCCTTGTATTACTGCTTTAACAGTAAACCATATGATGAAATATACAGTGTGGTTGAAGTATCAACGGAGGTGATAGCTTTTTATATTAATGTGAAAATGTCATCTGGTAATATAATCGGTTTCAATAATGGTTAAATGGCAAGTTCATTTAGCCTATAAGGGCTTGTCATAAAGAAAAGGTGTCATAATTTGGGTAATGGCTATTGAACCACCTCGCATGATGTGGTTCGAATAAAACACTGAGTTTGTCACTCAGCCAGCACCAACAACCTAGCAGATGCATTTAAGGTCTGCTGTGCCAATGATTTTCGGTTTGGCTCTCACCTTGACGACTTGCATTTTGGTAATAATAGTTGCATCTTTCAATTCATGGGACCACTTTTTCTTAACGTTTTTCAAAAGTTTCCAAAGTTTAGGTTTAGGGGTTGTGGTTAGCATTAGGGTTAGGTTTTATGTTTATGGTTTACCTTTTATGTTTAGTACGTTTCTACCAAGCCTACTGCACTCTCGTCATGCATTACTGTCATGTTACAGGTGGCAGTCGAATAAGGTTTCCAATAAGAATAAAAAGATCCTCAGGTGGTTCTGTAGCCACTGCTGATAATTTATGTGAATATTTGGAAATCATTTGTTTATTGTTACTTTTTGTAAACTTTACTTGATGACTAGAATTCATGAATGTCAATAAGGGTTTTGAAGTGACAATTGTTTTTAACATTTTTGTAGTCATAAAGATTATTTCCTATTTAATGGATCTTTAAGTTTAGATATATTACTGTAAGTTTCTTTGCTATTTACGTGTGAAAAGATTTTCAATCAGTTATTAAAATGAGCTTTTGCTGAGTTTGCTGAAATTATTAGTTGCATAGATAATTAATTTGAGAGGAGCCACAGATTCAAAAAGTTTAGATAAAGCACAGAAATATTTTTGTCTCTTTTATATTCATGTCTCTTTACCTAATGTAGCCAGAAAAATTTTACTGAACCAGATGAAAGTTTTAAAAAATATTTATCCATCTATTTCAGAATAACATCTGATTAATCTGATACAAGAATTGAAGAATTTGGAAATGTAGTAGTGTGTGTGAAAGTTGTAATTTCTATCAACTTTGTTATCTTCAGATGTAGAGTTGTTTTATCTTTTAATATAATGGCATTTGAACCATCTGTTGCAACAACGTATGCTTCAGTTTTAGAAGATACGATTTATCAGCTGTCAATTTTAGGTAGCATATTACCAGTTTCCTACCATGGAAGACAAGATTCTAAACAGGTTTGTTTTTGTATAATGAACAAATATTTTGAAGAATAGCACACTTAGGATAGACAGTGTTTATTTACTGAATTCTTGTATTCTGATTGCTTATAGATATGCTTGTTTTCAGTGAAAGTGCAGTTTTAGGTTTTATCGGTACAATTATGTATTCCATTAAAGTATCAAGCAAATTCCAACTAACTCCTTTGGGGAACTCGTATTTATTGATTCTTGCATCTTGTTGGAAAATGCAACGGCTTATGTGTATGTAGTGTAATGATATTTTATAGACAAACTATTCTAGTACCAAAGCATCTTATTCAAATATATTTATGTGATTATAGGATGGCTTACTGATTAACTTTGATATAAAAATATTTTGTCTTTAGTATTATCCATATTACACTTGGATTTTTGGATTTGGTGATTGTATTTTTCAAAAAAGAAATCTGTTGGGAATATGTGTGTAGATTCTGTAAAGAGTCATGCCCCACTAGGTCATCTTGATTAATTGACATGAAATAAGTAATGACAGAGTGATCTCGTTGGTTGATCTCTATTGTTGCTTGCTGCCACAGTGTGAAGCTTTGTGTACTTGCCACTCAGGCTTTTTGATTGTACCGAAATGGTGCTGTGATCAGGATGTGAAGGTATGCCAGGTGCAACCTTAACAAAAAGAAACAGCAATCTGTGCTGTTTGTCGTAAAAAGAAGGGGTGTTTTTGCAAGCTCTCTGTCAGCATGATATTGAATGCACTACGAATGGGATGTACGCTAAGAATAGCACCCAGCTCTATGTGGTATGAACAAGCAATAGTACAAGTTTTCAATTTAGAATATATTATATGATTCAAATTGTTCATCTGATGGTTTGCATAGGCAGCTGTATATTATTCAACATCAACCCCAATGAGGTTTGATAAGGATATACTGAAGTTGATCTTACAGGAGTTAATACTAAATTTGTAATTTGATGATGGTTGAATTATCATTAAATGAGGCATTTACTTAAATTGTCTGTTTTTTCCATATTTTGGCTGCTAACTTTGTGCAAGCCTACTTTATGTTCACCATATTAACCTATGCAATGGTCAATGCATGGTGTGTTTGATTAATTTTGTGCATTTCATGGTAGCAGCTGTGCAACTATACTGTTAGACAAAGCAGCAGAGCCATTTACATGGCAACTTTTGCGATATTGGGGGGCACCACAGGAAGACACTGTGGGTACATTTGTGTAGGGAGGTCTTGCATTGAGTCTACTGCATGCACAGTTATGCTGCAGTCACTGCACCTGAAGTCACTGCAGTTGCCCCTGCCCAACTCTGTGGAGAATCCTACACACCCCTCTTTGACTACATAATTTGGTATCCCATTTCACATGGCCTTATTTCATTCAAATTGATGTATTTTATTGTCAGTTCTCCAAGGACACCGGACATGTGACATGATAACTGTTCAGTTTTTCTCAGTGTCTCGCTAGACTACTTATTTTTGAAATGCACATACATTAACTTCTTGTTGCCAATAAACTACCACTGCTTCCACTGAAAAGCAGTTAAGCTGTGTATTGTGCTGTCACTTTTCTGTATGGGACAGGTTGGATGATATTTTTGGTCCCTTTTCTGCCACAGTCCCCTTGCAAGTAAGCGGCAATACACTGCAGCAGGTAGAGAGTAGTTCAAGTACCTTGAGGTATTGTTTACGAGTGATGAAATACAGAACAAGGAAATCGATACATAGGCTGGTGAAGCAAACACAATCATTTTGCTCAGAGGTAGAAAAACAGGAGCTTTCAAACAGTGCAAAGTTTTTGAATCTGTCTTTGTTCTGATCCTCCCCTGTGTTCATGAATCATGGGTAATGACTGAAAGAATACTATCCCAAGTGCAAGTGGTAGAGGTGAGACTTTTGTGAATAGTTCATGGTGTGAAACTTCATGACAAAGTGTGCAGCTGTGAAATTTGTAAAGCCCTGAATGTCAAGCCATATTTCTGAATTGAGAGATCCCAGCTACGTTGGTTTGGCCATGTGTCAGAATGTTCCATGAAAGAATGGTGAGGCAAGTGCTTCTGCCTACACCCATGGGAAAGCGGCCCAGAGGTTATCCAAGGACCAGGTGGAGTGACTTCATCTCTGAACCTGATTGGTCCCCTCTTGGTGTGGAGCCAGCAAAAATATCTGAGATTGCTGTTGATCGTGAGGTATTTTGGGTCTTCCTAGGGCTGCTTCCCCTGCAATCCTCCTTAGAGGAAAACTGTGTATCAAAATGAATGAATATCGACCTGCTGGTAGATGTAATGATGTGTTACGTGAATGCAGTGACCAGTGATGAAATGTTACCAATAAGCAAATAAAGGAACCATTTACAGTAAATTTTTTCAAGGCTGTTGATGGTGTTATAGGCATGTTGACCTCTGATTGATTCATTCAATATATGTATATGAATCAGTAAGATGTTATGTTGATGCAAAAATGCTACTGCAGGTTGTTGGATCAGCCATTGCAGCAGTTTTGCAGAATCAACAGGATTTGGAATTGAAACTAGATCAAAATGTGGGTTCTGCTTTGCATGACAACAAGGTGAGTAGTGTACTATAGATTATTGTTTAACTGTGGCTACCTTGTTTTGAAAAAAATAAGTGATGGCTGTCTTTGTGAATTTGTTAGTCTGATATTTACCATTGCAAACAAGTACCAATGTGACATTGTTACTATTGCAAACTCTCGGTTGGTGCAGGGTTGAATGTGCAATTCACCATGAATGGGATGTGTGCGAAGAATAGCGCCCATATGTGCATGTGGCGAGAACAAGCAATAATAGAGTGATCATGGCCCATGCGGGGATGTAATGAGGTTAGATGGTGCCCAGGGCAAGAAGCAAGTTTGGTGCTCCCATGTTTGAACTTAAGGTCTTTCAGAAGCAAATGTAAGCAAACGTACATCACAAAGCATCAGTGATGGCATCATCAAGGTGTGATGTTTTTTTTTAAAGACATCTGTGAAACATGTGTTTTGCAAGGAGTGCCTTGCTTAGTTGCTATTATTGTGTAAATCACTGTGATCTCCTAAAACAGATGACTCCATGGTGAATATTAGCTATAAAATTTTTGATCAATAACTTCCATATGAGCAGGGTAGAAAAAAGTTAACAGTTATACTCACTAACTTCATGTCTCCTTTTGCTACAACAACTTCGAGTTTATAACACATTTGGTGACTTGCATCTTCATTCTTAACATGTGACTCAATTTTCAGTATGAGCGCTAGTCTATGTTTTCAATTTTGTGATACTATAAGTGGTTTACCCATGCAAGAAAAAACAGAAATATTAAATTTACTTCACCTGAATATGCTGTACCGCATGAACACATGTAGATATTAAACATACCATGTCAAGAACTTTATTTTTATGATAAAGAACTTATACTTCTGCCATTGTTGAAAATTTGAGGTTTGATTTTAGTCAGTGCATAATGACATTCAAGAATGATAAGTTTCTAATTTTATGATGCAACGTGCCAATATACAATTTAAACTACTGTTGGCTGGGCAAGCAGTGCATTCGAAAAGAGCATGATTAAGATCATGATAGACATTTTCAATCTAACCTAGCTCAAAATCAGGCATAAGTTTATGAAACCAAGATCAGCTGATTTTTCTAAGCTTGCGTCAAAATTGAGATCAAGGATAAAAATGTGAAGTTAAGCCAAAGCTCGTAGGTTTTCATGCTTGAAAGTTGAAATCTACATTAATTTTTATGAAAGCCTTAAAGCAACTTGTGAATTACAAAAACTTTTGCTTCTTGTACTTCGAGATCAACAAAATTTCAAAGACTTGAGTCTAGTTTGAAGCTCTTTGTAAATCAGAAAAAAAATTTCATGGGTAATGTATCAAGATTGTAGCCAAGTTCAACAGCCAACCAAGTTTTCCACCAGTTGCTTTCACCCAAAGGTGTATGATACAACTTGAATTATTTATGCAAATTCAGGTTTTTTTTAATGTGTTTCAGGGACCCGATTCGGGTCCCTAGAATCAGAGAAAAATATCAATGGGTCCCTAGAATAAGAGAAAATCGGGTCCCTAAAACCAGAGAAATCGGGTCCCTACAGGTACAGACTGGATACCTAACATTTTCCTTAAAAAAAACCCTGTGCTAATTTGAAAATTTTTATTTTACAGTTGTGGCCATTTTCCAACATCCTATCACCCAATCCTCACTGGGTAAATGTGATGCAAAAGATGGTTAAACTAAGTTCGTTTTCAGGTTTGCTCAGTTGAATCAATCCCCTTAGAAATCACATGTGTTAAGTGAAACACTGCAAGAAACTTGAAACTGCTAGAGAGGTTTAGTAATGTGCATTTGGTGATTGTTTTCTGATGCTTCATGTTTTTGTCACTGTTTCCTTGTGTAGAATAGAATACACTTACAATTTCAATGTAACAATAATATTGCATTCCAATGTATAACTTTCCATAATAATTGGGCATTTAAGAAATTACTGAGTAGGCCCCAAAGGATTTAAAATTCCAGTAGAATTAAAACTAGCATATATATGTTTGATAAGACAACAGCAGGTTTATCTATGCTTTAGAAACATGTTGCCAAAGATAGCGGTTGCTCATCGCGAGTTGTGTTTTTGGATATTTCTAAAGCTTTTGACAAAGTCATTCATTCCGCCCTTCTTTTCAAATTGCGTCA
>JGI24021J15306_10004981_pt1 | contig 15631 bp, 8 predicted proteins | sample Ectturendosymbi1_FD_15306 | JGI IMG/M metagenome (IMG submission 15306)
TGCTTAGCTATTTTTAATAGTAAAAAATTACAAACTTTAATCTTTAGCACTTAGTAATTCTTACTGTAAAAACATTGCGGTTAGATTTCATAAAAGGTATTATTCCAAAATCCCGGACATTGAAGCACTTTTTAACATTTCTCCCTGACGCATATTTGGCCACTAAAATCCAGGACATGTCCGGGAAAAACCTGACGTATGGCAACCCTAGCATAGGCCTAATAGGCCATAGCCTAGGGCCCCGCGCTTTTGGGGGCCCGCGCAACTCCTTCCTACAACGACTCATTACCAACTTAAAATTTGGGAAACTGCGCAGAGGCATAATTTCACAATTTACTTTGAAACGAGCGAAAATGCAAAAGTCAAGACTTATTATTCCAGTAACAACACGATAATATTGGTTGTTACGCAGTACAAGAATGACACTACTGCTTTTCATCGGAGTTCTGCAGACTGCAGTTTCTGCCGGCCTTGCGTTAGAATCTGATGTTACGGCCGTCCTAAATTGCGAAAAACTTATTGATAACTTCGCTTACCTGAAGGCACGTAAAAAACTTTGGGATAGACTGTTGGATATGTTGGTGGCAAACATTTGGTATCGGTTGATGCAGATATTTACATATTTGCCCTCTTCTTCATGGATACAACTGCTTGTGTTAGTGAGGGCTACCTGTGGTAACGGTTTCAAATGTGCCTTGCAGAATGTCATAGAGCAATGGTATAGCCCAGGGGTCGGGAACCTTTTAGGCTAAGGGAGCCATGAAACCTACAAATTTTTAATTGTATTTCTGTGAGAGCCATATAATATTTTAACACTTACTGCAACTAACTTACTAAGTAACGTGTGCATTTTTAAGCAAAACCAACCATTTTAAACAATGGTAAATGTCTGAATTTTCTCTTTAATAACATGCTTCTTACTGTTAATGCGACTTCTGGTGCTGCATGGTGTTGCTGATGGGTTTGTAGTCTGGTAGATGGATGGAAAATTACAGAAAAAATTTCATAGAAAATATCAAGCGAGCCAGATGCCGTCATCAAAAGAGCCACAACTGGCTCGCGAGCCATAGGTTCCCGACTCCTGGTGTAGCCAGACATTTTGACTGGAGTGATAAAAAATATGGATACCTCGCTTTGGTCATGAATATAAAAATATTCATAAAGTGCGGTCATTTTGCTAAAATGGCCCACGTGTCTCCCTTGGCTAATCCCTTATCTTACAGTATGCCCTGTTGTTCTGTATAGGGTAGTGCTTTATCGCAAAGGTAGAGTTTTAAAGCTTTCTAAATTTCGCTTTCGCTGTTTAATTCATTTTTTGGGTTTCATGTGTTAAAGCTGTTGTAGCAGTAAATCATTTAGTCACTTCTGAAATACTAGATCCCTAGTCACTGCAGCACAGTGGGCAGAAGGCGCGCAACCAGGGAGTGGGGCATTTGGGACATCCCCTCCGAAAATTTCGTAATATTGCATAGCAATTTTGACAATTGCAAAAACTTACGAAGATAAAGACGAAATTTTATATTTCAATCATGAAAATGTTATATTCTAATTCTGAAAGTTTTCAGAAATGCAGTGTGTGTGTACTGTTTACGCGTTGATTTTTGCTTGCTTATCTTCTGAGGAAGAGAGTTTACATAGTCTCTTGAAACGTCAACAATAAATACTATATTGTTATCATACCAGTTGAGCAAACTTTGTAGGCAGGGGGCTATGACAGAAACAGCATACTATGTTGACAGCTTTACGTTTGCGTGGGCTTATTGCAAGCTACTAGATTTTTTCATTTTATGTTCAGTGCCCAACCGTTGCTGGGATTTCACCGGCAATCTCTAACGTCGCAAGGGAAATTCATTCGAATTTCACAAGGACCTCAAAGTTATTAGGTGTTGTCTAGGTAGTCCTAGAAATAGTGGCGAGGCCCACCCAGACGTGGTGGCGAGCCTTACCCAACCATTCGTAATAAAGTTTGAGTTGCATTCCTGCCTGCATTCCTTTCAATAGTGTTTCAGTTGGCAGACGAAGTCTCGTATCTACNATTGAAACAGAACATCAGTGATTAATTATATCCTAGCATTCATACCAGTCTCTGGTATCTGACAGCTTTGCCACTCGCAATATCGTCTGCAGAAATTTCTCACAGCAAATATATTCAACGGAAGTTTCAAAAATCTAGATAATTGATTTGATGAATTTGTTAAAACAAGACGAAAAGTTAGGCAGATTTACTAGTAGCCTATACATCTGCCACACTAAAGCCATGACAGCACCAGTTGAGTACGGAACTAGGTGTTTGTATTAGGCTTACGTCCTGATTGTTCGGTCTTCATCTTGATCAAAACCAAAACGTTCTCATTTTCGGAAATGTTGCGAAGAGAACATTATCTGTGACCAGCTTCGAAAATGTTGTAGGTTACCATGGTTTGATTAAGCACCATGACGTTCATGAAAATTCCCCCACCTCAAAATAAAGAGCTGGTTGCGCCCCTGTCTACTAGTAAGCAATTTGTCAATAACGTTGCTTCTGAAATGCGCCTTAGTAGGCATATTTGTAGCGTGTTTGATGCGGATCCTACGTTTAGTTTTTTCCAACTCGAGTGCCAGTATACAGAGCTTGCTTGTTGAAGATGTAGATCAGTGTTCCCCAACCTTTTTAGGCTTGCCGCATCCTACAGCAGCAGAGAAATATAATTTGCGGCACCCAGTGGAGAGTCCATACCAATTTGATTTAAACGTTTGATGACATTTTGCAAATGGTGTTTTTAATTATATATTGAAAAACGCATTAGCTACCGGCGCCCCGGTTGGGAATCACTGCTCTAGATGATAGTTAAATCAGCTAAAACAGTTTGTCGTGAATTGTACTTGGAAATACGTGTCCACAGTTCAAAAGTAATACTATTTTTCCACTTTTTATCTCAGCAGAAATGAGAACACTTTTTGGAAAACTATAAATGTAGTTATTTTGAATTTTCAAAGCTGTTGGCGGAACAAAACGAATCATCCGGAAAGAACACTTTAAAGATTGAAATGAAATTACTTTTGCGGAAACCAAGCGATGAAATTAGTTTTTTTTCACCGGTGTATAAGAGGGCTCGGCCAGCGAGTGAACAAGTTCTTTTTGAAACGGTCCTGTCTTAGCAAGTTTGGAACTTGATTTGGAAACACTTTTGCGGGGTCCAATTCAGTGCCATGTGAATAAATTTTTCAGGAGGGAATCAAGTCATAAAAATATAAATCGGTGATGTGAAAGAACGAGCCCCGCACAGCGATGCCAAGCTAGGGAGTATAACCTCTACAGCAGACTTCTGCGAACAATGCAGTGTCAATCAGTAAATCCATGAATCACTGAAAGGATGTTTAACTATCTGACGTAACATCATCAGGCTGGCTGCTTACGTTATCGTCAATTTCCCTGTAGTGTGGTTCTTCTAGAGTTTTTTCTGTGAAAATAATTGTCCAACGTTCTTACCGCTTTTTCTGCTTAGGCCTATTTTGACTTACTTTTGCCCTCTTTTGACTGTCACTTAATATTTTCGACTTGTGTCTTTTCGTCTTTGACTCATGGTATTTAACTTAGTTACAGAAACAACATATTTTTGAATAAATAGCCTAAATGCGACTCTAGCCAATAATGTTTACATTGAAGCCCGCTACAAGAACACAAACCGCTTATTAGAGCAATTAGATCTGGTTTTCCTTATCCTGGGAAAGTTAAAAATTATTTTCTTTTTTAACAGGAAGCAATATATAAAGTAACTGCAGATTTACCAATTACTATAAAGCTATTTTTAGAAATTTTAAGACAGGCAAATAATCTATTACCATTCAAAACTTCCACGAAAGTCATTTCACCTTCAAAAAATAATTTGGACCTTTTCAGAATTTTTGCAACTTTCAATTTGTTGGGCTGTATCTCAGAAACTATGACAGCGATCTGTGTGAGATTGATGCCATAATTATTATTTCGGTATTAATTCACAGAGATGAACATGGACTTGGATTTAAATCCTGCAGCATTTCAATATTTCGATGGATTTGGATTGGATTTTATAATTACTATTTTACAGCGCCGAATCAAGGTAGCGCGTGGCCTGTATCATATTCACAGCGCGGGGCCGCGGGGCCCAAAGTTCAAAATATCCTTGAACAAACGAACAACTGTTAAATGATAACTTCTACGGGAATCCATGTGATTACCATTAGGCCTAGCCTACGGAATTTCGTAAATACGAAAAAAATGGTCCTAAATAGCAAGTAGTGGATTTTATAGACTACATATCTTTTTTACCAAAACCGTACACGTATCTTATTACCAAGAAGGCATACATTACTTTACAGCTCACACGTACAGTACAGAGAAGTAATTAATGCTTCTCGACTAGACTCGTCAACAAATTTGATCATTGCTATATCGAGAACAGTGGTTCTTAATCCTTTCTCTAACACGCCCCTCTTAAATAATTGCGCTTTTAGTTCAAGCTTCTTGACATTAAATAAGTTGCAAAAACAAATGTCAAGCACAAAAGAAAATCCCAAGCAGACATAAAATTAGGTGATTCCACTATTTGCCATATCTGAGCATTTGTAAGTCACAAACGGTGCTAGTGAATTCTGTAACTTTGCTAATGAGCTTTTGTGTCTGTCAGGATTATTATATCCCAGTAACATAGACTTGTGTGGATTTCTGACGGTGATCTGGCAACATTTTGCAATAATTAAATCTTCATTCCCAGTGTCCTCCTGTACCTAACCTTTGAGATCCAGATCTTTCAACCACTTTACCTTAAAAATGCTGTGTGTACCACTTAATCTTTTTGTTTTGGCTTGCTCAATTAGTATCTATGTCACTTGAACTCATTGCACCTAGCTGATATTTACCGCTTATGCGGTGTCAAGTAATTGTTCATCACTTAGATGGAGACTAAGGCGTCTTGATAAAATAACCTAAAGAAAGATGAGACTGGAGCCATAGGTTCCCGACTCCTGTTCTAGAACTCCTGTTCGCGAGCCATAGGTTCCTGTTCGCGAACCATAGGTTCCCGCGAGCCGTAGGTTCCAACCATACTCCTGTTCGCGAGCCATAGGTTCCCGACTCCTGTTCTAGAAATGAGAAGTATGACAAACCATACTCTAAATCAGGAGTAGGGTACCTTTCTGGCTAAGGAAGCCATGAAACCTACATATTTTTAAATTGTATTTCTGTGAGAGCCATATAATATTTTTCAACACTTAATGCAACTAACTTACTAAGTAACGTGTGCATTTTAAACCAAAATCAACAATTTTGAACAATGGTAAATGTCTGAATTTTCTCTTATAACATGCTTTTTACTGTTAATGCGACTTCTAATGCTGCATGGTGTTGCTGATGGGTTTGTAGTCTGGTAGATGGAAAATTACAGAAAAAGTTTCATTCGTAACCATTGTGTCAAGAAAATATCAAGCGAGCCAGATGCCGTCATCAAAAGGGGGCACATCTGGCTCGCTAGCCATAGGTTCCCGACTCCTGTTCTAAATCATACCCTGTCCTGGGGGCAAAACACCAGATTTGCCACCACTGGCCAAATCATTTCGAAAGTACCAAAAAGGAAATGCAGCTTATAGAACAGGTCAATGTGATGTAATTACTATCAGGCAATACCTGGAAATTGCTGCAATTTAGCCTCATTGCTCGAATGCTCTCATAATCTTGCAAATAACTGGAAAATATTTTAATTTTCAAATCACAATAGTCCAAGGTAAAAGCATTCAATTGAAAACCTTCACTTAATTGCTTAAAGCAAATTCAGCAAAATAGTGACTTATTGGACTGAAAAAAATTCTATACGTATGATCAGGGATGATTTGAAAATTAAAATATTTTGGGGAGAAGAACGAGGCGGTCGCCTCGGGTCTACCTTCTTCAGAGATGCCATGAGAGTCTCCCTTTTGAGAGTTTCGCACTTAATTTTTGCAATATTTCGTTAAAAAGCTTGTTAATCACTCTAGTCTAGAACCATATTTAATAGGCTCTGAAGAAAGTCATATGTTTGTCAAAATAAAGCAAAAATTCTGTGCAAGTGTGCCAAAAAGATGCCCTCAATAACTTTGATGTGTAGACAAAGAACTATTTAAAATAAAATTACTTCAAACGATTTGTGAAATGGACTTTCACGCAGAAGCAAATTCCCAGACAAAATGAAAAATTTAACTTGCTTTCAGCAAGTAATCTTTCAATATAGTATGTGTAAAATATAGGACCCCCTTTTGGAGAGTTTGCCTCGGACTCCTAAATTCTAATATCCACCATTGCATATAATAAATAACAAATTTGACAAAAAGGACCTCGGGGCACTCAAAAGCGCGGGGTCCGTAGCAATTGCTACATTTGCTACTATTGGTAATCCGGCACTGCTTCTTTACGTGATTTAGATTTGATTTGATAATTTTGTTTTCAACTTCTTAGCAACTTTCGGTTCAGTTTCGGGACTACAGAAAGCTGTATTTAGTCTGTTAAGTTTGGCTCAGTTTAGTTTCTCACATCCATCAGGATTGTACATCGTGTTTGATTAAATCATGATCCTTGAATATGACCAGTGATACAAGTCTGCTCTCTTATGCATCATGTCATCAACAGGGTTCTTACGCAACCTTGAAAAATATGGAAAAAATTCACATTTTCCAGTCTGGAAAAGTCGGGAAAAATATTTTGTTCTGCTAGTATGGCAAAAGAAAATAATTTTCCAGACTTCATCTTTTGACATACATTTGCTTAATATTTTATTCAAGATTTACATAATTTTGCTTATAACGTGTTAAAAATGCAGTGCCTGCATTTGACCTGGGTTATACGGAAATGTTAAGTCTGGGAAAAATTCCCGAAAATGTCTGGAAAAGATCTTGAAAAAGTCTGGAAATTTATTTTCAAAATTTCGTAGAAACCCTGCATCAAAGATACGGAATTGATGTGACTGTTACTGATTCAGTCTGCTTCATGTCTCATGATTGTTATATGTACAGTAAAACGTATACCTCGTAACATTTGCCATAGTTGATCGTTATTTAAATGTGCGTAGCCTAGTGCTGATGAATCACTTCTGCTGTATGTTTGTTAATCTTTTTAGTTGGAAATCTTGCTTGCTTTTACTGATATTCTTATTGCAATAGTGATTGCCTTAAAATCTTTGGAGTGTCAAATGTCCAATCAAAATTTTCGGATTTGGATTGAATTTGAAATAAAACTGTTGGATCGGATTTAAACTTGAAAAACATACACAGTATCCGTTCATCTCTGATACTTCATGATGCAACTTTCACCACAAGAACATCATGAGGCTTACTTCACTGTCACTTCTGTTACTTAGCAAAATGGCTTATCTGTTGACTTTCGTCAAAGAAATTTTCTGTTAGCTTATGGAACTGTTGTTTTTTGCACGCCTGTAATAGTCATTCAGTTCGCTGAATTGAAACTACGTGCATTTCAAACAATTTTGCCAATCTCAGGTTGCCTCATCAGATCTCTGCGAGAGGGTAACTGAATAAGACTGAAACAGCAGCTATTCAAACTTTACCTGCCAAATACGAAACTCTCATGATTGAAAAAGAAAACCGCTTCAAAACTTAAACCCTCACTACCTTATGTAGCTGCTATTAAAAAATTAAGCTACACATTAATGAAAACAATGACCATTGTTACGATTATTTAGGGACTATGATGATTAATGACGTCAAAAACACTGCAATTCACTTTTATTCTTGTGGGCAACGGGCCCCACGCTTAAAAATACTGTAGGCCCCGCGCCGGCACCACAAAAGCAGCTTTGATTGAAGTGTAAGCTTGCGTAGCTCGAGGAGCCACACAGTCTCTAGCACGCCGTGTCATGGAGCCTGGACACCTGCTCCACTCAGCGCTCACCTGTCTACCGGGTGGGAATGCACGGCATCTCAAATCCAGATACCCATTTAAACTCACAGCACAATTTATCAGTTCATCTGACGACAACAACATACGTGCGATGTTCTGGGAAGATCACCGATGAATTGCGGAGTGGTTGGAGAACACTACAAGACTCCATACTTTCATCCCCGACACGGGTACCCACTCTCCTGGAATAGCCCTGCCAACAGTAAAGTGTGTCCGGCTTAACCGCTTCCGCACCAGCGCTGCTCCTGCTTGCACAAATGCGGTGTGGCCCCTTCTGCGGTTTGTGAGTGTGGCGCAGAGGAACAGACTGTTGACGATGTTGTCCTTCATTTCCCATTCCATCGACCTCCCCATGGAGTGCTTTAGAGATGGCACGGGCCAGCACTGTTGCAGCCCGGCCCGCCCGGAGCTAACAAGAAACCGCCCAGCTCGGCTCGCGTATGCTAAAACACAACTTATTTTCTGGCTCGGACCGGCCCATGGCCCGTAATATACTGTAACCTCAAAAGCAAAGCAACAACACTTAAGTTTTCAGTTCATTGTCCTTTGGACAATAAAACCATGTAGTTTTAATGGTTTTAGGTCCACCAGAGCACTTTTGAAAACTTATTTGTGCGCCGCCTGTAACGTGACACTAACACACGACAAGTGTGTGCTGGGCTGCACTACACTTGCTAGTAACATACTGAGCCTAAACCTTAAACCCTAACCTTAACACCTAATCCTAAACTAGGGGTTCCCAAACTGGGGTACATATACCCCTATTCTATTAGGGGTGCATTTGCTTATCTGAAGGAGTACATTTGTGGTTAGCAATAGAAGGGAAAATATATGTTTGCATATTATTCATTTCGAAATATTTATACATACATCAGTGAAGATTACTTTCAAAATCATTATACGCTTATTGGTAAATACATTCTTGTTATTTTCCACAGCCTTTTTGTCATAAGAAATTGTAGTGGTACATGCTCATCTATCGAAATGCTGAAGGGGTACATGGCCAGAGAAATTTGATAACACCTGTACTGAACCTAAACCCAGTCCCGTCGCCACGGGGGATCTTTGGTGGGCTTAGTCCCCCAAACAAAGTTTCAAGCCCCCCTATTGAAACATTTATGGCCATGGATCTGCCTAAACCTCGGTAACAGCGACAAACTACAAATGAAAGTGTTTGTTGCTGTGATTGATTCATAATATGGTTCACTGGTTTGCGTGAAAACAAGTTAAACAGAACATTAGCAGAACGGTAAAATTAGCAGAACGGTAAAAGAGAATAAAATTAGCAGTACGGTAAAACATTAGCAGAACAGTAAAAGAGAGAACAGCAGCAAAACATTTCCTTGTTATATTTTGAAATTTTGCAAACACAAAAATTTTCCCCCATTTGGCGAGCAGACCGCAGCGGCCCGGATTGATGTCACCGCTAAAAAATTGTTAGCGGACTGTTTCAAAACCCTTAGCGGACTGCCCGAAGACTGGACTATTAGCGGCCCGTGCCATCTCTAATGCAGAGAGTAAAGTTAGTAACATACTGCCCACACCCACAGATGTGGGAGCAGGCAAATTTTTGGGGGTGCGAGGGATTTTTGCCCGAATTACCCCAAACTTGCCTGAAATGTTTTGGGCCACTTTTTGTGCGAACATTTTCTCAAGCAGACCTTCTTTTAGGATGCCCTTAAATATGAAAAAACATGTCTTCATGTGATTCTGCTCACGTTGGGCGCCATTTTTTTGCAAATCAAACCCCGTTGGGCGTCATTTTTGCCCAGATTTCCACGGATTTTTACCAAATCAAGACTTTTGTGTATGCGCTTGCGGCTCCTGTACCCCCGCCTCCTATGCCACTACCCACACCCTTTATGATTTAGCAGGTGTTGAGATGTTTTTTAAACTTAGAGCCCCGCCCTCTTGAATGCTACAGGTCCCGCGCTACCTTAATCCGGCACTGATCCCACCTATCCGGTTTCGTAATACAGTTTTCCAAATAGACGTATGTTGGTAACGAACGAAAGCATGTGATAACACTACGCACGTGTAATTTGATCAAGCCTAGCAGCTAGGCCAGTGTTTCCCAACCCGATTCCGCGGACTCATTTGAGTCCGCGGAAGGTTCTGGATGAGTCCGCAAGCACTAGGGGCACACAAGTTTGCTTTAATGCCCTCAAAAAATAATAATTTTATCAACTTCATACAGTCGACGTTTTTGTTCGTACAGCCATTGCACCTACCCAGCGTGAAAAATTCAAAAATTTACTGTTCCACATGGCATTTATACTTTTTAGGTAGTGTGATCAGCAGCTTAACTGTAAAGTTGATATCTAAACTGCGGTTTGTTTTCACCGTCTCAGATTATCATGGCTAAACGAAAGCAGGAGTGTGCGTGTAACGATAACTACTTGAAACTTAGATTTACTTCAGTCGAGGTAAACCGTGAAATCCGGCCACAGTGCGTGCTTTGCTCAGAAGACCTTGCTCACGGATCTCTCAAACAAGCTAAACTACGTTGGCATCTTGGACAAAAACGTGTAAAATACGTTGATGAATACCTTGAGCTTTCTAAAGAGAAAAAACACCGGGTAACGTGAAGTCGTGCGTATCGGCCATCTACTTCTGGAGTAAAAACTTACTCCCATAGTAAAGCAGTGCGTGCTTCTTTTGCTGTTGCTCGGAAAAATACAAGAGCAAAAGCACCTCATATAGAGGGAGATAGCTTGGTCAAACCAGCAGCTGTGAAAATACCCGGATAATGTGCAGTGATGCCGTATATATAGGTAAAAAGTTAGCTATGGTCCTTTTTGTCAAACAGCACCATCAAGTGGCGCATCCAAGAACTCTCAGTCGATATTCTGAAGCAAACTATTGCTGCTACGAAGCGAGGTGGAAATCTTATTTTAGAGTTCGAGAGTTGGGCGAGAGTACAGATTTAGGAAGCGACGCACATTTCGTGGTTTTCGTGCGACTGAGGACTACGTGAAACAATTTCTCTTTTGCCGTCCATTTGCCAAACATACCACAAGAAAAGAAATATTTAAGAAAGCAGATTCCTTTATTTAAGGAACATTAGTTTTGGCGGACTCAACTGTGTGTCAGTTTTTACCGATGGTGCTTCGGCCATGATGAAAACCATAAAGGTTTTATGAGTTTACGAAAAAGGAAAACAAAAATATTTAGGTAATTATTGTCTTCTTCACCGAGAAAAAATCTGGCAGCGAAAGAAATTTAATAAGATGTGACAATAGTTTTAAAATATATTTCATCCGCTGTCAATCACATAAAATGTTGTCCGTGACGCATTCATTAATTTGGTGCTTTTTGTGACGAGATGGTGGCAGAACACAGGGTACGTTTGTTTCATTTGAACACCCGTTGACTCATGAGAAAAGACGCTGGAGAGAGTGGCCCACGCAATGACACCGGTGCGTTACTGAAAGAACAGAATCATAACTTTGCTGAACTATTGAAAATTTGTATTGTATTGTGTAACGTCTTCACTCCCACACGCAAAGCGCTAGGTTTTTAACCTCCCCACACTTCACTCCCACACGCAAAGCGCTAGGTTTTATTAAACGACAGCAAGTCGATTGCCAAATAGCTATTCGCAGGTGCGTTTTTATACGTTTGAACCAGCTAAAGCACGGAAAAGGTAAAAATCTTTTTAGATGTGTCGAAGACAACGTACCGTTCGGTAAAAATATAGCTGTGATCCATCGAATTGAAAGTGGAAAAATAGCTGCTTTTCAGGCAGCTGCTTTCACTAGTTTGCAGAAGAGGTAGAAATTGATTTGCGCTGCATTCGTCAAAGCTTTCTTGAGCGCCTTACTACATCTCTCCGAGTTGGATAGACATATCCCTTCTCACAATTACATCAAAATATTTAACTGGATGGGAAGCCGTTTTGGGGTGCCAGAGCTACAGTCTCATTGTGAAATGGATTGCATTGCTGAACAGCTGATTGTACTGCAAAGTAGACAGATGTGGAATCCCTGACTCAATTTTGGGTGAATGTCCATTCCATGGAACGAAATCGCTTTGATCTGTGTCGGCAGACAACAAACGCTCATTTGCTTTTTCCAACTACATACCGTTGTGAAGCTGTTTTTCAACACTATAACTATTTTTTAAACCAAGCACCGAAACGAACTTCTACCAGAACACGACATCAGGTGTGCACTGACTACCACAGGCCCTTGTTCCGACAAACTTGTGAAAGAAACTCCGAGACATGATTCTCATTGAAATTTTGTGAATGTGGACGATAAATCAAATTTTCTAAAACTAGTGTTTGTATTATTCTCGTAGTCTTAGTCTATCTTGAGTCCGCGAAGATTTATACAGGTCCGAAAATAGCCCATGTCTTAAAAAGGTTGGGAAACACTGAGCTAGACCAAGTTTGCAGGTCACGATGAAGGTTGCAAGCCAGTGCTCAACCAGAGCCGGTTTTAAACCTATTTCACCTATTTTATCAAAATGCGTCCCGCATCTATAGAGGGCCCCATGCAAGTGCCGAAATAGTTAACATTTGAATCTTTTTATATATTCTAATAGAATTAAACCCAGGGACGGCGGAGAGCGGGTGCATGACGGCGGCATTCCCCCTGCCCTTTCATAAAAGAGGCAACGGGGACGGCGGTGCCTTTTCATGAAAATATCATAGGTAATTTCATGGCTTCTCAAGATCGAATTGAAACAAATTTATTGCAGCTATTCGCGTACAGAGCAACTTCAGACTGGTTTTCTATAATTTCTGGGATTATTTTTGAGATCGACATCGTTGCTGAACAAAAACAAGCATAATTCGTAACGATTTTCTTTTTATAAATTTATATTTCCTGCTGCCTTCCTCTGCCCTACCGCTGTTCCGGCGTCGCTGATGAAACTCACGTGAAGCAAATAATGAAACGCTCTTTACATCACTGAGATCACACTGTATTATCAAAATTATTATTATAGCCTGGTTTATGCAGTACATATACTTTTTTTAGTTAAAGATGGGGATATTACGCGAAATATAAACACACAGAAATGTTTAAATCTGCAATGTAGGTACGAGCATGTCGCCATCACACCTTTAACTTTTGTGTTTGCTCCCGGGGAATGAGCAAATGATTAAAGTTTCGTGGTGCGCTTAGCGGAGAATAAAAACCAACAGAGAAGAAAATTTGACGGAACATGCCGGTTCTATACATGCATTTTGTGAGTGTTTGATTGTGATTTCACGATGCTTTATTAATCCTTATATCTTTAAACAAGCACGAAAACGAAACATGGTCTTCTTTCATTTTAAATTCTTGTAAGCAAATTTCAGGAGAGAAAAGGGTGGCAATTTTATGGTGGGTCCCAGGTGGAACTTAGCCTTCCTCGCTATGTCACTGCGTAAACGTGTTCTTGTTTATGTGCTACACAAAAACTGGCATGTTGGTAAAGAGATAACCGCAGACTGTTTGCTCAGACACTGCCCACATACAGTGCACTGGTTGGTGAAAAAGGGTACTGTCCACCATCAAAGACGCACCTTTTCCAGTGAACTACTTGGCTGCTGCATTACGTAGATCGTGCTGCTGTGGTCCGTAGTGAAATGTTGGGTAAGGAACATTCGGCGCGGCGTATGCGGGGTGGTTGGCAGGGAAATTGTGGGTGGGAAAAGGGTTGGTCCTCTCCGTACGATACCAAGTTCAGGGGATAATTGGGGTATGGATGTGACTGACGAGGCCGATTGTTCATTCCAAGCAAACACAATAAATATTTTTGGCATCTAGTTGATATTTTAAAACACGTACCACTTGCTCAGCATACCAAAACCTAAAAACTGCAGTGATGATAAAGAATATTGTAATGTGAACCCCTTTGCTGTTTTACATGTCCATTTTGCCCTTGAAAAAAGCTGTGTTCATAACGAACATTTTGTCAATAATTTTCAACTTTATAATCAAGGTAAAGCTTTTCCAAATTAAAACCAACTCAAGTTCTGTATAACATTGCAATTCGTCAAATGGAAAGCCATGTTTTGACAAAGTAAAGCAACTTGCCACATGTGAACAATCATCGTTGGAGCACTAATTATGATTGCAGTGCTCCCGTGCTTTGTGGAAGCATGGATCTTTCAAAGAGCACCTAACAGTGCGCCGTTCCCGTAGTATAGTGGTAAGTGCGTCCGCTTCGGTGCTGGAAGGTCGAGAGTTCCCGGCCGGGTCTTACCAAGACCTTGTAAATTGGTACCGTAGCCTTTTACCAGGTGCACGGTGTGCGGAAGAGCTGCAGGGATCAAACCCAGAACACACAAACAAACCGAGTGAAATGAAACCAGAAATTGCACAAACTCAGTCGTGGCGCTGCAAGACCATTGCAGTTACAAAGCGCCAACAACAAAATCCCCATATCAAACAAGCAAACGAACCCCGCAAATCCTTCGAAGCACATCTGTTGCAAAGCATACAGGTAAACGTATTAGCACACTAAATATTCTGTCCGCGCTCTACAAGACCCCGTCGGCGGAAAGTGCTATCGTAATGTTAATAATAATAATGTCGCTCAAACTTTGTTTTCTGCATCTCGTTCGTTACAAACTTTACGAAAACCAAGTTAAACTGTCTGCTCTGTTTCAGCCGTAATTAATGTCTTTAACCTGGAGGTAAATGACGACAGTTAAGCGCTCTCGCCATTACGAGAAAAGTGGAAATTGTTGAATTACTGCGGAAAAGCTCCGATATTTTGCATTGTTAAGCAATTACGTTGCGAACTTTTTGCACATTGCAGGCAGTAAAATGACGCGCTTGTGCAATTTCATAGTGGCATTTTTGCTGATGCACAATTGCAACTTAAACCTGTGTTTAACGCACATGCTCCGAACAATTCAGTAGTTTTCCCTAAAGTCTGTACATACTATTATAAACGCACAAATCCTGGAAAATCGATTTAAGCCGTTTTCTTGGTCTTGCAGTTTTCAGTCTCTTTTGAAACGATAACTTGGAAAAATTGACCTCTTTAGCAACGGCGAGTGCAGGGTTACATGCAGTTACGGATAGAAAACATTCTAAATGCCGCACTTTATAAATCTTATTTCTGTCTAACATTTAAAATATAATTTTGTTACAGTAGTGAAAATATAAAGGTTGCCCTTCATTTAACATGGAGTTCTGATGGCTGAGTAGCACCTAAAACGCGTGTTTCATTTGAACAGCATAGAACTGTCGATCACAACATTTCCAAATTATATTGCATGTTCAAAAAGATCTGGCTTCGAGCACAGCAACAAAGTATAAATGGCTAGTGCACATTCTCATCTGCTGTTCAATCTCTCCCAATGAATGCACTTATCTTATTCCTTACAAAAATGGTGCATTTCACGGAAGTCTTTGTTTTCTCGACTGGACTTCCTTTTGTCTCAGATGATCCGCAGCGATCTCCTGCCTGCGTGAATTTGCGGCCGGCAACTCCAGACACGCGGCGTGTGGCCGGCCGACGGACACATGCCATATCTGTCGTTTCAGGCCGGGCCCAGCTGAAACGGCGCATCACTTGCAACTTCCATCATCTGCGGACCGGTGATTTCGACTTTTGCGTATAACACTAAAACTCCGGAAAAAATATACCTCGAGCTCCAGCGATGTTGATTTCGAAACCTTCAGAGTTCTAGGTACAACTTTAACTAAAATTTGCTAAGTAAAGCTTCTATTCCAATTATTGACCGAAAAAGAAACTGCACAGAAATCTGTTCGACAGGGTCAA
>JGI24021J15306_10004983_pt1 | contig 15627 bp, 6 predicted proteins | sample Ectturendosymbi1_FD_15306 | JGI IMG/M metagenome (IMG submission 15306)
ACAATTGGTGAGCAAAAGGTCTGCCCGGAGTCGGAGTCGTTAAAATTTTCTACGACTCCGACTCCTCAGGTTGAAAATCCTTCCGACTCCACAGCCCTGGTAAAAATGGCATAAAGGATTGCGCCATCAGCAGCAATGGAGGCAAGTCATTACATGAGTTTTCCTGTACAGTAGCCTATTATAGATTGTTGCGACTGTAGTCAGTTTGATCAATGGGCTTCGTGGAGCAGTGCGTAAATTGTCGAATAAAAGAAATAGTAGCCCATTATGGAAAAAAAGTTGTTTCGTTCCATATCGAAACTTGTATGAAAGGGGGAAAACTTACAAGACAAACATTAAAGCACCAGACAAATACAAGACAAACATTAAAAGGTCCAGACAAAATAATTTCTAACTTCTTATCCGAGTATACACGAAAACACGACGTAGTAAGCGGAAATCCTATTCAAAGAACACTTCTAACCCTTGGCAGGCTTAGGCATTGAACCAAAAAGCCATTTTAGGAATGATTTCTTGTAGTTCGGCTACAACGACGCATTTTCTCCGGCCCCAGCATTTTCATGAGCAATGGTGCTGCTGCTTTTGGATCGACATTCTTGAGCACCCATTTGTCCACACTAAATCCCGGCAAGAAACGGAAAATTAAAACCTTTTGAGCAAATATACATCAAACGACACCAAAACCTTACTGTATGGGGCAAATTTTCTGAACGGTGGTGGTGTTGTGTTGACTTGTGTCGTGTTAACCTCAACTAAACCTTACAAGAAGCACACGCTTAAAGCATGCGCGCAGCACGCACTAAATCAATGGACAATCAATGAAGGCAATCATTTTAAACCTTACACGCCTCTTAGTTATCAACAGTCCGGTTTTTAAATGTGGGGAGGTCACCCCTTTCCAACAGGTAACTTTCAACAGAAGTTAATTCAGCACAATTTTTAGCGACAACAAACATGACAGTTGACACACTTCACCTTTGAGCAGGCTTATAGTCACGCAAAAGTTGATACTTTTGAGACAGTGTGCCATCGAAAATATACAAACCTTCCGGTCGATTAAAATTACACATAGGTCGTCGTGCAATACTTTCAAGTATACGAAAATATCCACTGCATTCTGAATTTGAAAAAGGCAAAGATCACAGAGAACCAGGCCGGTAGCCAGGTTTCAAAGTTTGGGGTGAGAAATAAATTTAGGTGGTATTATACGTATAAAATAAACGATATAACAAATTCTGGGCACCAGAAAATTTGGGGGCGGCACTGCCCCCGAATTCCCCTCCCGTGGCTATGGGTCTGCTGAGAACATACGTACTGCACTGTCTCTGCAGATTTCACGTACAATACTTCCAGCCAAGCATCTTGCTGTGTCACAAAATCCGCCGACGACAACTCGCACGTTTAAGTGCTCTGACGACATTTGCACTGCTCGCATCGGTGCCGGCTCGCACTTGGGAATGCCGTCGCCCCGATAAAAGATTTTGGAAGTTGGTGTTTGCCAATCACGGTCTGCACGAGTCATGGCAAGCAGCTGGTGTGCGGTAGTCTCTCCAAAGTGGAGGAAGTGCTTCGCTGTCCAGGTGTTTGCCACACACAGTACAAGGATCCGAGAACAGGTTTCTGTAGCTATTCAACCAGATCTGTTGAAAGAATTTCAAGGTTAAAGCGCTTCAAAAGAGCAAATTGACTACAAGAAGCAAGCGCATTACCATTATGTATCTCAAAGGAAATTCGGGCACTGACGCTTGGCACACGTGCTGCAACACGGCTGACATGGCGATGTCGGTGATGCGTCTCATACATTCATATCGGGACTCCGTGAACAGGTCGACAGTACCGTCCTCAGACATGATGTTTTCATCCAGACCCTTGACCTGCATTGACAAGACATGAATTCAGTGGATCGTCACGACACTTGTTTCGTTCAATGACAGTTCAGTTTATTCAGGAAGCTCACGAAGGTAAATGAAATAAAACAAACAAACAAAAATATTACAAATCATAAGCATACATCACAGAATAGCATCACATCAATGGCACATAAACTTGTCCCAAGCACATTAATGTGATGCTTGCGTCTCTCCTGGGGTACCTAACATAACAAGGTGGCTTTATAGTTTTAAAGGTCGCCCTCTATCCTAATCACGGTTGCAGAGTCGGAGGTAAAATATCCGACCTTTCCAAAATCTGCGACTCCTTGACATAAAGGGAATTAAATTTGGCTGTTAAAATGAATGGAAATCGTGGTGCACAGCAAGAAATCCGTTTCAACAAAAGTTTCAAAAAAAATTGTACGATTTCAACAGGAATTCTCAATTTAGGAGTGTCATGTAAAAAATGATCCAATTGCACATCGGGAGTCCGACAAAAAATCCGACTCCGACTGCACCCAAAAACCTCCGACTCCGCAACCCTGATCCTAATGGTGAGAAAGGGTTATATTAATGGGGAATACATGAGGTAGTATACATTTTATGCTAGCATGGACAGTTTGAGAAGGCTAACTTAAGTTTGTACGATGAAATTTGGATCCAAAGACTCCCAAATAGCAATCCCTAGGTAAGAGATTTTCGTCAGGTAGTCAATCTTTTGCTATATGAATGTATCCTGGTAACTATATACCGCAGTAGTATTATATAAATTTATATTGTCCAACTTTGTCAATAGTTTATTAAATGCTGACGGTAGACTAGCTATGTTTGAATTTATGTATCATTTTAACCAGGGGCGGAGCCAGACATTTTCATTTGGGGGGGCCACTGGAGGGCCCAGTTTTGCAGCAAGGGGAGCTGTCAATGGTCTGTGTAGGACTTTCAGAAAGAGACCTACACCAGTGGCATGACGTCGCGCGGAAAATTTGGGAGGTTAGGCAAAATTTAGGGGGGCAGTGGCCCCTCCTAGCTCCGCCCCTGATTTTAACTATTTGCAACTTTTAAAACTTTAAGGCGTGCATATACTTTTTAAGCATTTATTCTATATTAGCTAAATGTGATTAATCTTATACTGTAATTTATTCTGAATTGTTTTATTGGTTAGTAGATATGGCATAGCTGATCCGCAACTGGTTACTGTACTTGTCTACACAAGACAAGAGTTCAAGGAATTAATTGGAAGGTTATGTCTAAGCCTTGAAAGAACTCAACAGGCTTTGGATATTTGTTTCTTTACTTGGGCTATGTGAAACTTACAGGATAGCAAATACAATACTACTCCCAAGTATTGCTCAGTCTCAACTTTGTACGGTCATTAGTGTATAGATTATCTACTGTAATGAGGTTGAGCTATTATCTGTGACCCGTGTTGGTTTATGTATCAAACAGTGAATAACATAGCAGCTGCTGAAGTCATGAAAATCAGTCACCAAACTGATTGAATTACGCAAATCTACATCAACATCTCCAAGAATATAAACATGGGCAGTTACAGGAGGCCAGCTTGCGTAGGGCATTCAAAAATTCATCTTGGATAACTACGAGGATCACTGCTTGTGTGTCTGCATACCACCCCACCACATAGTTAATCATAGTTTTAAGCTCATCCGTGGAAGTTGTCATGTCATCTCAACAGTTTGCAGTAAGAGGGGTCTTTATAAATAGACCAACTCCACCGGAAAGCGTATGTGAATCACAATCAGGGTTGAGAAAATCCCGGGTTTTACCCATTTTTTTTCAAAACAACAACCCACCTGGGTTCTTTTTTTCTTAAAAAGTTGTTTTTGGTTTTCTGAAAAGAAACATTTTGTTCTTTTTTCAAATAAAACAGAAAAAAGACATCCTGATTTGTTTTTATTCCATCATGCCATATCACTATTTTCAGAATTACACAATAACAACTTGTTATACCTGTTTTGGCATTCAAAACTGAGGGTAAAGAAAGGTACCCCATCTTTGTTTTCGCAATGTGTTGTTGGTCGGCTCACTCCTAAGTGGTAAGGCTTGGCAAGCATGCGCACAGCAAACAAAGAAAAAACACTCCTACACAAACTCTGCAGTTTAACGTCAAGTTTATAGAGTGTATTTTTTCAATATATGATTTATGTTACAAAATCAGAAAAGGTTTAGAATGTATAGAAGGCAGAAAAATTGGTTAAAATATACCGATTGTGCAGAGCTGAAGAAGATAACGATTCGAATTTACTCGAACTGTTCTTCTCTTTTTTTCAAGTCCGTAAAAATTTTGCTGTTGTTCGGTTTGTGTGAGTAAAAAAAATTCAGTTAACCGTACAAGTGTCCTGCTTATTTTGTTTTTTACTTCTTAGTAGATTTTTCCAAGGAAAAGTAATAGTGTTTTTTTGGTGGGTTTTGTGAAGATTTTTAAGTGGGTTTCAAAAAAAAAAAACAGGTGAGTTTTCTTGGGTCGTTTTTTTACAACAACCCTAGTCACAATGGTAGAAAACATAACCTTCAAGATGGTTAAATATATGACTATCTGTTTGATTAACACATGTTTCTGTTATGGCTATCATGCCTGGGGTGGATTTTAATTCTGATAGATATTGCTTACAAGGTTCTCACCTTGCAATTTAAAGAAACAGGTCCCTTTCCGTCCTATTTTCCGCAAACTTAACTAAGCTACTTTGATCATAATATTCACAGCAGATGTCAGACCCAGTTTGGGTATCTATAATTTTGTCATAAGCTGGAGTTCATATGCTGTATTTATCTTCAGTCATTACATACATGGTTAAATAGGTTATGTAATTCTCCATCTGTCAAGAAAGTATGCTTACCAGGAATTTTTCAATCATTGAACTTCGCAGAACAACCACAACAGTGAAGACTCTTCCCACGGTGACCTGTAGAACTTTTGAATCACCTCGAGCTTGAATTAATTTCAAGGAGCATTCTTGAAGTTGGTGGTCCAAGTTAGATACAGAAGAGTCCACTTGCCTGCAATAGTAGGACATGGTGTAAATCCTTATTGCGTGTGTGGTCTGGTACTCAAACCAAATATAGCTCTGATCAACCGCTAAAGAAAATATTCTGAACATCACTTAACTTTCACAGAAGGACTCGAAACAAGATTTCTCAGCGACTAATTAGCACCCACAAGCGAAAAAACAGACGCCAGCGATGTGGCAATTCTCGGTAACGACCCGACCGATCTTATCCAATAACTTCAGTATTTTGTCACCAAACGACTCAACTAGCCGCCTTCTAAAATCAGTGCATAAAGAGTAAGTACTGCAGTTAGATTACTAGTTGTACTCGTAGTAATTCTAGATTCGTAATAATTGCATGGCACCATGATGCGCGACAGGTCAAAATGTATGACTCGTCCTAGCACTCTACAGTTGCCGACTCGGCTCGTTTCAGTAACGTATTGTTTTTAACTTAGGTTTGTATTTTATGACACTCCACGGTTATCAACAACTTGAATCAGTGTGCACAACTGGAGCATTAGTACACATCAATTTTTCTCTCTTTGCTACAAACATGGAGTTAACATAGGGGTACGCATATAATTGCCCCTTCCAATTTCGAACAGCATCACAAGCCGTCCATTTACGACACTGCTCAACTTCTTTTAGTTCGCATACATTGCCCAATGCAACGAAAGCAAATTGAGTTGCTGACTGAGCTTGCAGACCCCTTTAAAAACACGTAGTTTGTGAGAATAACTAAACGGCCTGCCGACAGACAGCCCAAAAGTGGAATAGCTAGCGCATTGTTTTGTGACAAAACAGCATTGCATTTACTTGTTGAGCTTCAAGTGCATGTTTCAATCCCCACCTCATTTTAAATGTACTACGAAAAACTAAATATTCAGAACTAAATTAATTTAGCTGCATTATTTCCTTATAGCTTGTTTTACTATATCAAGTAGATGTGTGAGTGTATGTCTACCACCGTAAATAATTTTTTAGCTGAATTTAATAAAATGAACAACCTGGATTTAGTTGATTGCCAAGTCACTGTGCTTAGATTCCGTGAGGTCTAATTTCGATCTACGTTATCCATGGATTTCGAAATTTGACATTTTCCTATTACATATTCAGGAAAAAAGCTTGTTTTCTTAGTTTCGAGCGGGTAAAATGAAATTTCACTTTTTCCCCACTGGAAAAAAATTTGCGATACCCATGACGTTATCCTTTTTATCGGCAAAGTTTCCATTGATGGTTATACAGGTGGACTTGCCGCGTATCAACCAGTGGCAAGGAAGGTTTACATTTATAAACAACTGTGTTTGCCGCACGCATGAACCATACCGAAAAGATACTTCAATACTTGGATGGGAAATGGCATTTTGTTGACGGTTTAGAGCAGGAAACATTTGAAACACTTGCTTTTTTGCAACTACTTCGAAGCTCTTGCTCAAAAAGTTATGTTCAGTAATTACGAGCAGGCAAGTTCTGTAACATACTTTTCAGCATTTTTAAATTCACTAAATGAATTCCTGACAGAGCCAAGCATAACTACAACCAAATATGTTCAGTTAATTGCAGTAGTACAAGGTCTATCAACTACATACAGAGCCTAACGTGAAACGAAGTGGTACGAGATCTCAGAAGCACAACACTGCTGATCATTTTAATAAGAAAATACATTGAAATAACTATTATAACAGTTGTACTACATTAGTAGTTTTGTAGGAAACAGAAGTGAAGACACTGAAAGCTAAAATTAGCATCGAGTTTTCATGGCACAGTTCAGAAAACTAGTTTTGTTTAAAATTTTTAAGACAGTCTACTTTTAAGCTAATAAACAGCTGCCATCAGTGCATTTCAACAGGTAGGCAAAGATCTGTTAAAGCGAATATTTAAATAACCTTGAAGTTTTGGCAGATAGTTGCAACTTAGGACCTATAATTCACAGCTTACAAAACTGCTTTTTCTAAGTTCATCTTCAACCAGCAAACAATATCACCATTATCAACTTACTGCAAACTAACACTGTGAAATTTTGGTGGCATGTTCCTTCTTCGTTTTGCTAAGGGATTGGCAGCTTGCAATGGAGCTCTTTTAGAATGATTCATCAACAATAGACTGGTAGCCATTTGGGAGTATTCATGTAATCGGTTATTCCACTACAACAGAAAAAAAAACTTTTTGATTAGCCCAAGAAAATTAATATATATATATATATACATCTAACAATCAAATTAAAACCATTCACACACACTTCTTGCAACAACCAGCATGATGCTTTTGCACAGAAAGCATTGTATTTGAATGATAACACCACCACCACCAAAGTTATTAGATTACCACTAAATCTTACAGATGTTCCAGGTTTTGTTAACTGCAGCCACAAACGGACAAAGATTATCAAAAAGATTCATTTCAATTAAGTTTGAGGGAATGACATTTTAAACGAGCTAACAACATCAAATCATTTCAACCTCATCACTGATTGTCATGATTTTGAAAACATGGAAATAGTCAAGACAAAAAAAATTTTTTGAACTGATCTACCCACATCTTCAACTGCATAACCAATTGCAACAATGCTAACAGGTGTTAAAGTTTAGACCCCCAGATGAAACTGCAAAAGTATATTACACACACCATGACCCTGTGTAGTACTCTTCCATGCACGGATTATTTGTGATATCAGTTTTTATGCATTATGCAGTCTTCTTTAGAAAAAAATAATCATCATAGTGCTCATCTTTGTATTAACATCCAATCAGCAGCAACGAAAGAAAAATGTTGGTCTGCCGTGTTGAGCAGAAAATAATACATATGTGATTTCATAAGGCAGGCAATACAAATACTTTTTTTAACAACTTATCTTATCTGAAAAGTTATTTTAACACTTTTTCAACTTTTGTGAGGCAACTGTGCAATTTGATTACTGTGTGTATAAACTCAAAATTTATCAATATTTCCTCATACATGCAAGCTACAGTATGTTAAACCTTAAGTAGTTTTCTACACAATGAAAAATGATATGCATCATGCACAAAGCAAGATATGGATAGACTCAATATTCAGTATCACACAAGAACAAAAGAAATTTAAGGACTAACTGCATATCCATCACGAACACACACAGACATTCTGATATCACAAAAACATCATCTTGAAATTACCTGGTATGTTAGGGCAATGTCTCTGTAACTGCAGTTTTTATCTGCAATGGAGTCTAGACTTAAGAGACCTGATGATCCAAGTGGCTGAAATCCTGATATTGAAGTCATGTTGTTGCAACATTTCTCTACTTCACTGTATAAAATATTAAAAACACATTAGGCACACACATTCTGAAAGTCTTGAAGAGGCTGGTGTGAAGTTCAGCTTAATAATGTCTTTATGAGTTTAGAGCAGAAGTTTGTTATCACAAAGCTTCTCTGAAACCTATTAAGTTACTATAGTTTTTTTGCCATGTAAACACCACAAACTTAGTACTGACAGGTCAACTTCACAGTAGTGGTCAAAGGTTATATTTTGCTTAGATTTTGTATTTTCACTCAAAGGGACTATTTCTTAGTCTACTGCAAATTGTCAAAACTTGAAACATTGCAGTGGCACTCCTTGAAAACGGGTCATTCCATGTCAGGTGATCCAGCAAAATGGGGATTTTTCATCTGACCCTCACCAAAATTCACGAAAATTTATAAGGGGAAAGATCTCAGGCTTCTGAGCTCAGCCAAGTTGGAATTTTTGAAATCGGACCTGTATTTCTGAAATTATGAGCATTTGAAATTTTGATGTTTTTCAAGAGGATTGGACCAAAAAATTCTTGGAGTTTTGCTGCTGGAACTTTGACTGAGTGTCACTCCTTTATCTCTGAATATGTTCGTTCAATATTTTGCAGTAAGGTGGAAGGCTCCATGCTGAAGAAAACAACACAGAAAGTTTTTCACTAGTGACCTTTGAACCCTGGTTAATCGTTGTTATTAGGAAACATGTTTTTCGTGTGCATTCAAGCATGACGATATTTTAAATACCTATAACTCAAATAGTGCAACTTCAATTGACTTCATTTTTTTATATACGGGCTAGTGTTATGGAGATTCTGCTGTATCTTGGTCACCCATGCTTGTTTTTCAACTTCAGGCAAAAAATTATATGTTTATATAATAGTATATATCCATTAAAAAAATTTTTTTGGTCAAAAATATTTTTTAAAAATATTGTCATGAAATTTAAAAAAACTTAATTTTTTTAACTAATTTTAATTGTTTTAATTAAATCTGATTTAATTTACTTTTGAATTAAATTTGATTTAATTTTTTTAATTGAAAAATATTTTTTAATGATTGTTTAAAAATACAGTTCTTAAGTATGCTCAAGACCCTCAACAAAATTGTTTAAGATTAAAAACATGTTGAAAAATGTTAAAAAATTTGAAGAGGGTAAATTTTGAATATTGCTAATTTTTTTGTTTTTGAAATTTAAACAAATATAACATAAATTTGCATATATTATTTTCATGGTCAGGAAAATTACCATTACCAATGTGAATTCTAACATGTAATCTGATTTACAATATACTTGTAGTAACTTGTTCTTTTATCTCATTTGTAACTACTGCTTATAATCTTTTTGTCTGGTGGATTTTTTTGTAATTCCATTCAATTTAAAAACCAGAGTTGCATGATCCAGAGATCTTACTTGATTTGATACAAACATAAATCTTATTTCCATGCATATTGACAGTTGTTTTTGCTTCAGATTCACCCATACAGTATTGTCTGATATATATTTCAGATGGCATTATTTTTGTTTTGTCAAATAATCAGTTATGTAGTCAAGACTAACCTTTGATACCAAGACTTTGTTAAAACTTCGAGACCAAAACTTGAGATTTCAAAATTTGTGCATTTTACTGAAATTTTTCAAAAAATTATCATCACCACTTTGGATTTGAATATTTTCAAATTTCTGCCATTTTTCCAATCTGTTTTAGTTGTTTCTTACTAATGCAACAGAGAAAAAACTCGTTGAATTGCAGAAGTTTTTTGGTCCGACCATTTTTCATAGTTGCCCTTATGCTCGACATGCATGGTACAAGCAATTTAAAAGCAATGAAATTCTTCCCAACATCAACCTCATGTAGTATACAAGGTAAATGAGCAGTAAACTATTTATTTTGTGTCCATAAACAATAGCAGCATTCATAGAGCTAATTTCCTCAAATCTTTGTTATTGGTCTTGAAGAGACATGGTAGTAGCCACGGACTGATTTTGGCCATGGTTTTCAATAGTGCAATTAAGGCAGCTGCATTAGTATCCAGCAAAAATCATCTTTTTGTGGCCAAAAAATGAAGAAGTTCCATTAGGATGCGTAAATTGTGTTGAAGCATACTTGTACCTGGTCAACACCTTGCACTATGGCAGTGTACTATGTATTGTTATACACAGCTGAAACAAATTTTTTTCTAATATATGGGTTTGGGTTGATAATGAGTTGAAGTTTGCACTACTACAAAATGAGTGTGAATGGGACTATTCCTTTCATTTTATTGCATTGGATGAAAGTGGTGGACGTTTTGTGTACCCTTGGTAGCATAAGATTGGTAAAATGAAGCTGCATTGCCTCTTGCAATTGCAAATAGTTTTACTTGAAAAACTAACATAATACTTTGAAATTTGATGTCACAGATGGACCACACAAGTACCCTTGTTTAATCTTTCCCTGGTTAATCTCTTAATTTTTTGAAGGCATGATCTTGTTTGTTACCATTTGGCAGTTATCATTTTTTATAACATTCTATTTTTTGCTTTTTGGGGAGAATCTGATAGACAGGACACCACCTCAGAAAAAAAAAAAATTAAACAAAGCTCATAAAATGCAATTTTCGTCCGTTTACTATACATGGAATTACTATGATAAAACTTCTAAACTGTTTTATCTTGAACATACTATCAGAAACAGGTGTCATGTCAAACAAATGAATAAAAGTTGAGGATATAAATTATTATTGTAGCTTGCTCTAGTGCATATATTAATTCTGGGTCAAATTCCCTTAGTTACTTAAAATGATAAAAAGCATATTGAATAAGTAAATAAGCAAAGGTTTCCTGAAACAAAAAAATCTTCTACTCTATAGCTTTCAAATAAAACAAGAATCAACTTCATACCAGTTGACCTTTTTGAGTTACAAGCAATTGAAATACAATCATGCATGAGCGCACACAAAAACTCTGTCTAACTTGACCTTGATTTAAATAAGTTCAAAGGTCATAAGGAAAGTGCCAATGATTGATTTTTAATAAACACACCTTCAGACACATTCTCACAAATGTCCAGCTAAAAATAGTCACAGATAAAAAAATACAAGGGTTTTTATGACAGAGCACTATATTCACAAAAAATATACGCAAAAATTAAATGGGAACACTGCAAATATCAACCAGCCATAACTTTGCAAAGACCGGTCCAATTAAAAAAATTCAAAATGTTTTGAAATCAGAATGATCACTCTGCTTATGAAATTTCATGGATTTTGCTCACGGTCAGATATATAGCTCTGGATCACTGGATCTGACATGGAATGACCCAAACACTAAAACAAAATTTGCTCTTTTAATGTTGTACAGACAAAAAAGAAAATACAATGATACAAAAAAATTAACCTGATAGTGCTAAAACATGTCATCAAATTTAGGTTTGCAAAACACATTTTTTCCTGAGTTCAATTTCATTCTGACAACTGCAACACTTAAGACCATTTTATTTTGTAGTGTTACATGAATTCATTTATTTTACAGGTTTTACACATCTGCTAATTATGTTAATATGATTCATGCATTGCCTAATTGCATCCAAAACTATTTAAGAACTTATTCAGATAATTAGTCTCCCCAAAGGTAACAACTAAAGTTGAATCATTCAAAATCAAAAATTTGTTTTGAAAAGGAAATCAATTTTATTGTACACATCATGAGTCCAGAAATTTCACTCAAATATATTTCTTTTCTTTCAAACAATTTATTTTTTCTTGCAATCTTATTCAAAATCTTATAGAATTCTAAATCATTTTATTTAAATAAGGTTGAGACTGAGCATGCACACCCTTACATAAATCGAATTCCCTTCAAAAAATTTGCTGGTTGATTCATCTGCATCACCTTTATGGAGACTAACTACTTGAATATCAATATGGGCTACGGATCATAGCAATTTAGTTATGAAAGCCAAACCCAGTTAGTTGATTTCTTGAAAGCTTGCAGCAAACAAAGAGCATTTAATTATTCACGAACTTCGTTACACACATTGCAAAACATTTCAAAAATATTATTTCCTAAATAAATTGTATTAATGCCAAAACTGCAGAAGCACAAATCCAAAATAGGAGATGAATAATGCTTGAGTTACCTGCTTTGACTGTCATTCCAGTTTACAAAATCTCACCATTGATTGAATTTTGAAATAAAAAATAAAGGCCACACCCTTGAAATAAAAACACTGATTACTTACTTGTAATCCTTATTCACAGCTTCCAAATACTCTTGAAAACGTTGTAAGAATTTTTTTCCATCTTTTCCAACACTAACAGGATTGTCAATCTCATCACTTTTCCCATCATCTTCTTCATCTGGTTTTGCTCCATCACAAAGAAAAGAAAAGACATTTACAACTGTTGACCGCAGTTGCTGAATGCCAGAAATTGCCTTCACAGAAACAAAAGAGCATTAAAATTTCAGGCGCAAAATTTTTCATTATTGAAAGTATGGCTGCAGAATAATTCCAGGTGTAGAAGAAATGAAAATCACCACCTAAGAACAGTTGGTTGAGCAGGCAGCACCACAGCTGGTAGGCTGGGTGCAATTCCTGGGTCATACTAAAGACTTTAAAAGTGGGAAATGTGGCCTGTCCAATGCCGTGCTCTACATTGATGTATGGGTACAAAGAAACAGCTCATGTGTAGCACTGCCATTGACTCATGACCTGTACAGCATTCAATGTGAAAGGAGCCATCTGGGCCACAGTACAAGCAAGCGAATATGGTGTGCCAGCAGACAAATATAGACAACTGAATGAAGTACAGTGATTATAATGAAACCGAACTGAACAAATGAATATCACTATATCTGTGTTGGGTAAACCATGGCTTGCAAGCCACCCATGGTCCACAAAATCAAAAGCTATGAGCCATTATAGTTATATGAAAATTGCTAGCATTTGCTACCAAATGAAAATGTAACAAGAATGAAATTACAATAATGTACGGGTGATTTCACCAAAAGTTCGCCAAAGCCTTTCATTGTTTCAGTTGTTTGTTTACAAAAAAAAATTTAATAATGAAGAAGTTATTTTTGAAGGGAGAAATATATGACTCATCAGCAGCATTCACAGACCATAGAATTAACCCACAAATCTAGTAAGCCCATTTAACACGAATCTGTTCTTTACAAAAAACTGTAATAGGCCTAATGTATTATTTTTATCATTTCCAACTGTGTTTAAAAAACCAGTGGCTACAGAACCACCAGTGGATCTTTAAATTTGAAACCTTATTCAACCATCTCCCGTAACGTGACAGTAACACACGAGGAGAATGCAGTAGGATTTGTAGAAACATAACAGTAAACACAAAACGTAAACCTAACCCTCTGGTGCCCCGAATTGACACATGCAAGTAGTCACTATTATGACAACGTAAAGCGCCAAGTCGAGAGGCAAACCCTCAACCATTGGCATGGCAGACTTATAACCTATTCGTTAGGCTACCAGAATCAGATTGATGCCGGTTGAATAACAAACTGATGGCTTTATTTGAAACGCGTCATGAGAGGTGGTATGGTTGAATAGGTTTTGAAACAGGAAGATCCATGGGTGGTTCCATAGCCACTTCCTTTCAAAAAACATTAGTCATAATACTTTATTTTTTAGAACCTTACTAAATAATTTTAGTACGAAACATACTTATTTTTAATTCAGAGCCTAACACTGTAACGCACAAAAGAAATCTATAATTCAAACTTCAAACATTTTTTTTTAATTCTTTCAACTGCTTCAAGGAAAAAAGCAAATACCCAACAAATTTACAGTAAAGTTGTTAATTGTTTGCATATAAAAACAAACTAGATTTTTTAATAAAACCATCACTGTTTCTTCTGACATTTATGTTGGAAATTCAACCTACACACATTCAATTGAATTTTACTTAATGCTATACACAAAGTTCAACAACATATTAAGATATTTTAGACCCACTAATGATATAGAAATAACTTTTTATTAAAAATGTGTGAAAATTAGTTAGGATGATAATAACATTTTTAGTCTTAAATTGTTGTTTGAGCAAACAAGCATTCAACACTAAACTCAAACTGCTACACCAAACATATGCATCTATTCTAGCAAGCAGTATATTACAATAGTTTCACCTACAATAGTTTATTAACTTAAGTATATGAACTGAAGATAAATAACTTACCTGAGTTAAATACTGTAGATTCAGTTGTTTTGCTGCATAGTCAGTCATTTTGACTTGTGCCATAATTCTCAAAACACTTTAGCATAAACAGAATGATTATTGAAACACATATGATGTATAGCCTACAATTATCTGAGTGATTTAATAAAAATAATAAGAAATTAATAAAATGGCTTGATCTATTCAACTGCTAGGAACAGTGTTGCCACTCTGTTGTTAGTATGTTATGGAAAACTATTAGACTTCATGATAAAAAAACACTAGATTCACAAAGAAAACAATAGATATTACAAAACCAAACCTTCACAGTGAATTTGCCCAGAAATTGCGTTGCAATACCAACCATAAACATTGTGCAACTCATCATAAACCATAACCAGAGACAAAAAAACAGGAGATTCAATAGCAGCAATGCTTGTGTTTGTTTAATGTCTGCACAGGTCACTGAAGCTTTTAACAGATGACCAAGTGACTGCACAGCGGTTTAACTCAAAACAGATTGTTTTGTCTTGTGTAATTTAACATTTAATTATGCAGAACTAGAATTTTTAGCAAATTACAATTGCACTAAATCAAACGCTCTCAATTACAATAGGCAGTGTCTGTTTTACCAGCGATATTCTGGCGGCAACAGATCGGCTGGAGCTATTGTGCCGGCAGTCGAAGATTCGGATCGGTCTCATGGCAGGACGCAATACAAACAAAAAGGTCACTTTGCCAGGAAAACGCTGTCCTGCTCATGGTGTAGGTGTTACGGCTGTTATACCAATGGTTTTTGGTTCGACTCTCACCTTGCCGACTTTCGGTTTTGTTTTTTTTTTCTTCAGGCTCCGCTTAGGTGTCAAGTTTGGGGTTAGTGTTGTTAGGTTAGGATTAGGTTAGCGTTAGCTTAGTGTTAGGTTAGGGTTCTAAAGGTTAGTGTTAGTTTAGCATTAGGTTAGCTTAGCGTTAGGTTAGGGATAGGTTAGGGTTAGTTAGTTGGACCGGGTCTAGTGTACAATTCGCCCTCCCCAACTTCCCGGGTGATGACGTCATCGATTGAAGCTGGTGGTGAGAGAAGGTCGCACACCAAATTTGGTGATGACGTCACTACCACGTCATGAGATACAGCTTGTCAAAGTTGACGGCCTACACGTATCTAAGTGGAATTCATTTCGGCTTGCTTATAGGGCGTAACACAGTTAACACAAGCGTTAAATATCCAGGCAAGCAGAACCTTTTGCAAATAAATAGTGAAATAATCATCTCCGGGATGTTTGTTAAATGGATCGTGGTACCTAATTTTGAGCTGCAGAT
>JGI24021J15306_10004984_pt1 | contig 15624 bp, 6 predicted proteins | sample Ectturendosymbi1_FD_15306 | JGI IMG/M metagenome (IMG submission 15306)
CGCCCCTATTTATACTAACTCTGACCAATCACATTTGATTTCTGATTGACGTACATCCGTTGTCTAGGCGACGGATATGAATCAGAACATGATTGGTACACGCTCTCACTGGGCATTTCCGGTCATGTCTGTTTTGTCAGTCTAGTCTATCAGTCTCGTTTGACAGTCGATCCAGCAGGTCGCATTTACTTCCGTCGTTCTTCGCAATTCTTAGTCTCCGTGTTTCTTTAGTTAAATTCACTGTATTTTCATCTTTTCTTTCATTGTGAACCTTTGGCTTATTGTTGACATTCTTCATGTTTCATTGTTTTTGAATTTCTTTGATTAAAATCGCTGTATTTTCAGCCTTTCAGTAGCTGTACATCAGCCATCCAGTAACTGCACAATCTAGCAGTTGTTTGGTATTTTTCTTACTCTAGTCTCAAGCTTGTCTTTCAAGTTCTGTTGTTGTGACTTTAAGTTTTTTTTTGACATGTAGAGAACAATGTAATTGTTCTGCTACATTGATTACGTCATTCCAAAATCGATAAAAAAACAAATTCTGTAACACCGTTAGTAAATGCTCTCCTGAATGAACGAGTTTCCAAGTCTCTAAGAAGATCTTGAAACAGTAGTGAGCATAAGTATCGAGCAAAAGTGCGTCCAGAATTTGAGATTGGGAGCAGCCAGATTCACTTCTAGCAATATAAACCGCCCAGTATATGCGTTTGACATTCGACCATCTGGAAGTGCCATCGCTAAGCAAAAATCGTGGTTGAAAACGAAATGGCTTCGGTGGAATCCCTACAAATTTAAGCCATAGTAGCAATGAATGGAATGCACGTGGAACTACTGTTTCTAAATAAAACCATATTTGAAAATATGTTCCTTTCATTGGTTAAAAAACGCTTGTAATGCCTTCATAATACAAAGCTCGCTTCGGGAAGAAAACCACAGGTTCAAACCAAGCGCTATATGGGCCAAAGGAACCTTAAACTAGATTTTTCTTTTTTATGACAAAAGTCTAAACTCAAACGAAGTGAAAGTGAGTAACACGTCCAGCGTAAACAATGCAGCCTGCTGAAAATGTTTGGATAATCACAGCAAGCAAAGGTTTCTGTAAATATTTCTACCGTTGTCTATGGTTACCTACGCTCAATACCTGGTGGAGTATAGTGTCAAAACAAAAAGTGGGAAAATAATCTGTTAAAAAATGCGATGCCCTGCTGCAGCAAAGTTTGTGGAAATTATTTTCATATTGAGCATTTTTCAAAAAATTATATTTTAAGGGCCGATATCTCAATACCACATCAAAAAGTAAGGGAATTCCGTTCGATACCTCAGAAAAGGTGAAGGAGCGGCCTTCCCCCACGCCCCTCCTCATTTCGCCGCTACCAATATATCGGTCCCACATGCTCATCATCGAGTGGAAGCCTCTCCGAAGCTTATAGTTTTTTTTAGGACTGTTTTGTGGCTTATCATAAAGAACGTTTTGTCACAGTTTTCAAATTTTCTTTTGGGTATTATAGTGCTGTGGTTTAAAACAGTTCTTCGTAACCGATGGATCAAGATGCAGGCCAAACTGTTGCAGTAAAAAATGCGAATGCTTTTATAAACGTGTATTGACTTTAACAATGGCGATATTCCATCAAGAAGTAGATCTTCCTTCATTCCATATTTACTGTAATACCAACAAGGAATACACTTCATTTTCAGAAGGTGCTGTCACATACCTCTAGCCAGTCACCGTTACTTACCTCTGTAAGTCTGGTTTCTCAAACTAGTGTAACAAAATCGAAGGCACGGAACAGTACCAAATCTAACACTGTAAAGGCACAGTACAAGTTGCTTGCCGTCTTGCCTTCTATCAAGCCTCAATTTGATCTTCAAGCTCAAGTCTCCTTTGAATAGCAAATTGAATGTGCTCCTAAAATGTTACTTCTTTCTCAATTTTTTTTATCTATATTTTCTTAATTTTTTGATATTTTTACACTATCTTATAGTAGGCCTCCAAAAAAGTGTCAGGGAACGTAGACCGCGAATTGAAGAGGCACTGGTTTAGCTTGAAAAACCTCTGTAAAGGTTCTTAAAAAGTTTTTCGATTTAGTAAAAACATGTCAAGTGTTTTGGAAACACCAGAAGCTCATACGGTTTTTCCCAAATGAGCATAACCAGCTAAAGAAAGGTGAGATATTATTTCAAACAAATGCAGGTAGCTGAAAGCTGTAATGTAGTAGTTCCCAGCCCGTGTTACGCTTACCACCACAGGTTTGGCCGTAGGCGAGTACCTCTGCGTTTATAATCGAATTTATCTTGAACCATATGTGTTCTAATCTGTACCACATCGACATCAGATGGAAAAAATCATATGACAGATGCACAAATCACATTAATACAAGTGTGGTTTTTATTGTTAGCTCATTTGCTGGGTTTGGTAAATGTTGAAACGTCTGGCCCAAGGGTCACATACGGCTCATAAAGCCTTTTCATTTGACCTTCTTGGTAATACAGAATTCAAAGAGGAAGTCGTTTCGATCAAAACTATTCAGACGAAAGTCGATTATGTTCGATTTATAACATCTTGGAATATTTGCATTTATTTAAGTCTGTCTTACATTAAAAGGGTTTGCGAGATTAAAAATTGCTGCTAGAGCCCACCTGAAAATACTTTTAAATTTTCATTGATGCAAGGACCAAAGCTACCTGCAAAACTGTTTTGAAAGTGTAAACAAGGTTGCAAGACCGCAGTCCGAATATCTAGAAGCAGCAACGGGAATACAAAATGCGAATCGCTGACCTTTCATCGCCTCTTTGACAAGCAAAATTAGCAACGTTTTCAAATGCTGATATTACATTTTTATTGTCACATTCACACATGATATTTCTTTGTCAAAAATGGTGAGCTGTAAAACGTATGCAAATGGCATTTAAAGATGATTTGTAAAATGTATATATTATGACACTGAAAGCAAAGATAAAACAAACCACAAAACCTCAATTACCTCATGAACCAACTCCTATTTTGCTGATAGCCGAGCTCTTAAAATTGTTTGTTTCGTATTTCAATAAATTCGTAGACGAAAAGGATGTGATAGTTGAAAAAAATAATCAGGCAACGTATTTGAAAAAGCATGTACATCCCGCGAATCAATTTTTAAACAAATTGCTGGCGCACAACGTGGAAAATGTTTCACACCCTGACTTTGTTGTTAGTCAGTGAGTAAGTTACAATCCGAATGAATTAGTTTTTTGTCGTGACCAGGTGATACGCGGCGGCAGAACAAGATGCTCATTTAGTACGCAATAAAAATTACATTTTGAGCCATTGCTTTAATGAGAACAAAGTAGACGTCTATTACATCAGGTTTTTTAAGGTGTTTCAGGGACTCGATTCGGGTCCCTAGAATTGAAAATGGGGTCCTTAGAATCAGAAAAAATTACCATCGGGTCCCTAGAATCAGAGACAATTCAGAGACAATAGAATCACAAAAATCGGTCCCTACAGGTCCATACCCGGTACCTAATGTTTTACTAAAAAAAAAACTGATTATATCATCTTCACATTTTTATTATGCTCAAAAATTATGTGCGTAAATGAAAAGAGAAACAAAACTTTTTATCGAACTTCTTCTGACGTCTTGGATAAATCGTCACATTTATACTTTTTTCAGTCTATTCTATGCGTAGTTTTTTGTACGCTTTTTCTCGCAGAGTAAAATAGGAACATAGCTCCTGCGCACATTGATAACAGTAGCTATGACCATTTCATTTTCCCACATGACTGTTGCTTTTGGTGCGTGTTACAGTGCAGAGCGGTTAATACAGCTTGCAAAGGTTTTCAATGTCCACTAAAATGTCTTTTTAAGTTTCAGTTGCTAACCTCTCGCTACTCCACACCATTGGCGGCTCAAGCGAAGGAAGCCAGGAGTTATCAGTCACCGCAGGAATTCCGTCCCTACGGTTCACCCTATTTCATGGAAAAAGAAAATCCGATGAAATGGTTTAAATCGGGTTAGTTTTGTTTTTCGTGCATGAAGCGCTGCATCCGTAGCAAGCTCAAGACAAAAAATAAAAAAAGCTGTCAATTTCATACCACAAAAGACAAAAGGGCATTTTGTGATAGAGAAAACTGCACAATACTCAGTCGCTGGTTGATACTGAATCGCGCTGCATGAACCATGTGCTGTTCTGTGCAAAGTGCGACTCAGGAACTTTGAACTGTGCCGTTCTGAGCAAAGATTGACTTTGACAATTTCGAAACCAGGCTTAAGGGATCTGTATGAAACGCCAGCGAATTTCCTCGTAACAAAATATTACTGTTTAAAAAAGTAGTACGTTTGATTTACATTTTAAGCTAATGACGCTGCAATTTCATTTAGTGAAAAAGAGGAAGCGTCTTTTAGTGTACAATGACTTCACAGTCTCTTGACTTCAAAGTTTGATATATATTTGTTGGCAGGTTATACAGGTTTTGTCCCTAGAACACGTGAACTAATTTCTTTGGGCTACCCTGTGCAATCGAACAAAGGACTAAACGTCTTTACCGACTCAATGAGATTGCGGAAACAAATAGACGCCACAGAAAGCAAGGATCAAGTCAGTCAACCGAGACGAGCGCATCCAAACAAGGACAAGACAATTCTATATCCAAATAACATGGGTATGGTTCCACATTATACTGGTTATATACCAGGTAAGTCACATTACCTTCGGGCTGTCTGCAATAATTATACAGTAGGAGGGTGGTATAACAGTTTATATGTTGCGCTAAAAACAACTTAGTAACAGGCAACAAAATGATTCCGCCAAATTAAAAAAGTGTTAAGCTTTTTGGAGGTTGAACAATATAAACATTTCACCCATATCATGGAAACAAAAGTAGTCACACACAAAAGGAAATCGTTTCAACAACGATTGTGCGTGTGGAAAATATTTTCTCTTCAAAGATTGTGTTCGTGGGAAAAGTTTTGCTCCAAAAGCAAGTACGTTTCAAGCATCATATTCTCTGACGAGGTGTTCAAATTTCAACCTACAAGAGTTCGTTGGGGTCAAGCCAGTTTTTCACGTACATTTCTAGAGGCCACTTCATCAAGTCCTTCCATTTGCTCCCAGGTTATTTTACCCAAACGAAGTTTCTTCAAAGAAGTTCGGACTTTGTTACAAACACAAGTTTAACCAGCGGCCAACCTACCTGCGAAACAACTGCTAATCCTTCCTGTCTCAAAATTATTTCGCCCAACCGCTCAGAATTTGTTAACAAAACGTGTTTAATGTTGCAAGTGGTTTGTTTTTATGCTTTCAATAACTTCATGATTATAAGAATGCTGTACAAATCATCATGTTTATAAGAATGATTTTAACTTATTAGGCAGTCGTCCTCTGCTGTGGTCTGGCTTAGGGTCTCTTATAAGAGTTACTTTAAAAAAGCCCGAAACTTGAAAATAAAGGAAAACCGTTTATGACAACCAGCTAAACATTTTCCGTTAAAACGTTGAAGCTGAGCCTGTTTGTGTGCATTACCAGCTTGATAATTTAATTACAGATGGATGTAGTATAGAAACAAAGCTTTAAGTTTTTTCCCCATTTCAATGGAGCTCCATAACATTTTATTTTATAATACGAAACGTTAGCTAGCTTTTTAGCCATCACTGAAAAACTTCACCTACACCAATATGTTTGTGGCAACGCCCCTGTTTAGTTTTGTCTGGAGTTTCTGCTTCTTAAAATTCTTGGCAATTAATGCGAAAAGAAGTTACCCAGTTGAGTTGGGGTTTGCAGCTAAAAAGCAGTTTTGTTTCAATTTTCGAAAACTTTTGCAACGACATATTTGGTCTGCCGTTGTGCAAGTATATTTCAGATTTTTAAGACGTTTCTGCACCAAAAAGGTCAATTTGTTTAATGGGTTTAGGTGCCCGTTTTTTGCACTGTCATCTAAACAAGTTTGGAATTATATTAGCATGGCTTTAATCAGATAAGCCATCATTTCATTTATCATCACAATTGTGATAATGTTGACTTGGTTGGAAAATGATGACTTACGATTTCACCCAGTCAACTAATTTAAATAAATTAGGCTAACGTGAGAGCAGATACTCATTATAAATGAAATGCTAGTGACGTGAGGAGGAAGAGAATGAAGGATGTTTCGGAGTGAAACCAGATTCAGATAGCGGTTTGGAGCAGCTATAAAAGCTTCGGATAGGCCTTGAATATCATTACGTGATTTTGGATATGATCATGGTGGTACAATTTCCTTTACCAGATCAACACTGCACGTAATAGGATTGAGAAGGCCTATTTACAATAGCCTACTCAAAAGCAGCCATTGCAAATCTGAGTTCGAGGACTGCAAACGTCCCACCAGCGGTGTTCAGCATCCCATGAAACTGCGTCCTGAATTAGTTCTAAGCAAAACTAGGTTCATTTATGTTTTTCTCTCCTGCAGGTTACAAGTACAATATCGGACACACCTACGGCCGTCATACCTACAACACTTTGAAGCTTCCGACTGCAAGCATTAACGGGAAAGCGCTCACAACAGCCGCTTAAACGGGAAGAATTTAGAAAACGAAATGGAAAGGAAAGCAAGGAATATTAACATATTATTTGATACATCTATCTTCTCTCACAAAATTCAAACTTATTTACAAACATTATTTGTTATCTCTGTAAAGTTTTTTCCAACACACGAGGAACAACTAAATTTGAGTGCGTTAAAAGCGGTGGCAGCAGTATTTGAAAACACTTGTATTGCACTTAGTTCTTTGTTTGATGTTGTTGTTGCTTTTTTTCAAGAGAACATTTCCAGATTTTTGAAGAACTTGAATCAAAGCACACTTTTCGCAAAAAAAGATTATTGCGTTTCTTGTAATAAGTTTCACAACAACGGCTTTTACTGTACGAACAACACCTATTTTTTTTGGAATGACAACGTGAATTTGAGGATTTTTAGTCAGTTATAACATTTGCAAAAATCTGGTGTCACAAACATCACTCTACGACGGCGCTGTTTATTGGACGTAATGAGTGATTTTACGTGAAGCTCTAAAAAAAGCGAAGAGGCATGACGACTGGCATACTCGCGCAAATCAGTGCAAACTCGTGCATTTTTCTTTCGTAAAAGTGCGTTAAACAGTATAGCTTTCCCAACCAAATACAGCAACCTTGAACAGAGAAAAACATGTATATTTTGCAGTTGCCAACACGCTACCTGGCAAGATACGCGAATGCGAGAAGCTGTTGTTCAATTTAGTTTCTGCGCTTGGCAGTGGCGTAACTGATGGGGGTCAGAGGTGCGAACCGCTCCCCCTGACAAGCTAAAGCTAAAAACCGGGCCCCTGCTCTCCCTATATTTCGGAACTTAGTATTCCTTTGGTTTTCAGTAGGTTGTTGTTTTTTTCGTTCTTTAAAATTTCTCGAAGTGTTTCCGCTGATTTTGGGTTTTACTATAGACTTACACATCCGGATTCACTATAATGTCTCTATTTTTCTGAGTGTTACCTAGTGGGCCTCCTACGGTGGCCAGTGGGCCCCTTTCAGCAAAGTTTTCCCCCCTGGCTTAAACCTTTACGCTACTGGCTCTTGGGTCAACATAGTGGTGAAAAGAGTATTAAGACTTTGCATTTCGTTCTTCTTTTTTTCATTTCAGCAGTATCCTATATTCTATCATTACGGTGTTTTAAAAGTAAGCTAGGATTTTTCTGTACGAAGCATCACGTATCAGCAAGCCTTTCTGTAGTCAAGCAATGTATTGCACAAGATTTGATAGCTTGGCAATGCAATTTCGACTTGACGCTTTATCTGCTGTTCACAGAGCAAAACTACTGATTTACCCTTTCAAGAATAAAAATACCAATTGTGTAGAACAATTTGTAACAATGTCTTCGCTTTTGTTGCTTGCAGCTATCAAAAACCACCATGTCTAATGACAGGAGAGCTGTTGGATAGATGTATTGAATCTGTCTTGAACCGTTTTCTATTTGTGATCAACAATACTTAACGCTAGGTTTGCTGTAAGCTTTCGAGGAATCAGCCGACAGGGTTCTGCTTTCTTCTCTTTGCGATGATTTGAACTTGCATATATCTGTATTCAAGTAATATTCTCCACAAGTGCGATGTGTTTGAATCCATCAGCAAATTTGTTTAAATAGGAAATCGATTTCACGTAACACTACGCATCCTCAGGCCTAAAACCTTATTCAATAATATAGAATCTTTTTGAATAAGATTTCAGGACTGATGATGCGTAGTGTTACGTGAAATCGATTTCCTATTAAAAAATTGCTGATGGATTCAAACTCGTCGTCTTAGTGCAGACTAGTTACTTGAATATTCATGATCATTCCCTGTCATATTGTTTGGGAGATATTTATTCTAACAGTTCATAAAAACAGGTCTTCGTAACTACTGCTACACTGTCGTCAATCTTGTGACAGCTAAAGTTCACACAAGTGTCGTTGCTGGTAGAAGATAAACCAAGCCCATTTAAAAAAACAAACTTTTATTCAAACATTTACGTGTTTTACTGAATCTTAACGCAACGATTCACTTCTGCTGATTTCTGCATAGATCCAGGTGAATATACAGTGCTATGACAAGCAAGAGCCTTAGCCTTAGTTGCCAAAACACAGCACTGATTAATTCCGTCTAAGAAGTTCTCTGAACTTATTCAAATCATCGTAAACTTTTTTGCTTTACCAATTACTTTATCTACAGAGCAGACCTAACGCGTGTTGTACATCGCCCTCAAGTGCATCTCGCATATTGGTTTTAATTGTTGCTATTATGCTTGTTTAATAAACCTCTTAAGCGAACGTTGCAAGTGTTGATTGCAGAAGTAGATGATAATCATGAGGCGTTGGTTAGAAGTGGTGAGGGCAACGTCTCGGAACTCTAGGACTCTTTTGCACACAGTGGCGATTCTAAGGAAGGGCTGGATGGGCCATGGCCCTCCAGATTTTTGGTTGGACCCTGTTTGCTCCCCCCAGTTTTGTTCTTAATTTCCCATTCTTTTTCCCAAGTAGATGACTTTCTGCCAGCAAAATTTTAAACGATAAAGACACTAAACCCCGATGCATACCTATCTGCGGCACTGCTACAGTACGCTACTTTAGGTTCAACTGGTGCCGAAACCTCGCTGCTACTAACTGCATACGGCATTGGATAGTCTTCACCCTATCCACGTTGTAGATGGGCATTTCACTCGTAATAGTAGTTGCGTAGCATTTTATGGTTACACCATAATCACAAAATGTCCATGAGCTACCACAAAAACGGAATAGTCAGTAGCCACCAATCCGTTGGCAGATGGTTTATTTTTATGTGCTTTGTAGTAAGAACACTTTGACGAATCAAGTTGGTTATAACAGCCAACTTATCTCTGTGTCAAGATGGAATTCGTGGTTGGAACCATTTCGCTTTCATGTGAATTGTATTCACTTTCGTAGAGCTATTTTCCTTCATGTGGGGTCGGCATAATTGTGCACGGAAAATGGTGTTTTGTTTTACATGTGCAGCGCCGAAGAAGTAGCCTACACGTGTGTGATTGCATTTACGAGTTTAGTGGCGTTCAGATGTCTTGTAGTGAATGATAACTCTAGCTCATATTTTNCGATATTCACAAGCCACTGTTGGGTTTGGTAGAGTTAATTATAGCAACTTAATCTTCAAAACACAAAACAACGAAAAACCATCATCCAAGATAGACATTTATGTTGGCCCCCTACTTTTCGGAATGGGACAGTTCGGCGATATACTTTAGATCAATGTTGTTGCTTCCAAACTTTTGAACTTACCCACATTGCCAACCCTGCTCACTTGCTCTAGGAAAACTTTCACTGTTGGTATTCATGGCTAAGTTGGCCAAGAAAACTTGTCCGAACGACTATAGAAAAAGCTTACTTGGCATTTTATTGTAAGTATGTGAGTTGGAGTTTGCCTTTGAACAACCTCTGGCATCTCGCTCCGCCAAAAGTGAGTTCGCGTTCGCTCGGAGGTAATCTCTGTAAACCCGCTGTTAGACCAGGAGTTTGCNCTCCGGGAGACAACTGCTTGCAAGGGATAGGATGTATGAATATATTCGTACACCGAAAGGCAACCGATAGAAAGCACAAATATACACTTAGATTAGCTGTTAAATGCAATCAGATTAGCTACGCGAAAACTCAAGCAATGATTGCTGTCCAGGCTTAACTTTTGGGTAAACTCACAAACGCCTCATGCCAGCAAAAAAATGTCACAAGCCATATTTCCTTCCACACGTGGTCACGGTCGCACTAAGCTCTTCCAAACTTCCGGTGGAAGGGGAACCACGCTGACCCTCAGGATGACAACAAACACACATATCAAGCAAACATCCTTTGTAGTCTAACCAGTGAAGTATTTCAAAAACACGCTTTTTCTGTATAAAACATTTGCAATCACTATCGCCGAAACGTCCCGTCGCCGAACCAGCATCGTCGAAACGGTTTCGCCGAAATGTCCTATACCCTAGTTTTTCCTTGGCCCTGCAGTGCTCCCCCCACATTTTTAATTCTAGAATCGCCACTGTTTGCCCAACCTTTTATTAACTGATCTTCATTACCTTTGACTCCCGAGCTTGCCAACATTTTGGTGCAAGGATTTTTCGCAGCATTTTCAACCATAACTCGCCAGCCGCTTGAGCTAGAGAGCTATGGAAACCCTAAAAAATCCGGATAGACTTGTACCTTCGATTTAAAAATATTTGGAGGTTTTGTATTTGAGTTTGTTTGGGGAGTGACATGACAAGTAGGAGGATAGGTTTAGGCTTGTTTGGCCAAGGTTACCTGACCCAGTGCTCCCACCCGCTAGAGGTAATTCTTTGTTGTTGTTTTTTAAACTAGGCTAGCATCCGCATCTTTTAAGTCTTGATTGACTTTCCAGCATTTGTGGTTGGCAAGTTATAGCAAAAAAATATTTAATTAATTAATTGAATTCCCTAGGGTAGTGGTGGCGAACCTATGGCACGCGTACCAGAAGTGGCACTCATAGCCCTCTCTGTGGGCACGCGCACCGTCGCTCCAGTGCAGAGTTCGTTATCAGAATGGTAGAGGGACTCTGGGCCAAGTTGTTCCCAAGATCGAGACAGCCACCCTGAAAAACACTGCTAAGGCGCGGAGAACTAGTTAATATGCCAGTGCTCAATAAGGAACACCCACTTACCCAGTGTATAACTTCAGAGATTATCCCCTTTGGTAACACGACCGCTAGTTATAACACTATATTTGCTTTGGTAACACTATTTTGGTTTTGTACGGGAAATTATTATGGACCTTCTTTGTTTCTAAGAACGAAGAGTAGAGCCAGAACACCAGCAAGCAATTATACCAAACGTTTAGCTTTATTCTTAAAGTAATTTCAATTGAAGATCTTGGTAAAGCCTACCATACCTACATCAAGCCAAGCTGAATTGTGGAAGAGGCAAGCAGCGACAACATCTTCACATTATTACATCACAATAACCAATTAAATCATGTCAGGGACCGAGTTTAAGGGGGACGGGAGTAAATGTCCCCCTAACATTTGGGAGGAGGACACAGTATCTTTTGTCCCCCCAATATTTTCTGCTAGAAATAATGTAGTTGTAAAAAATACATGGTTGCATTACTGTTGGAAACCCCCAGCGTAAAGTCATGGAATACAGAAGCAAAATGAACATTATCACTAGATTATCTGTGGATCAAGTATACAGATTTACTATGTAAACTGATTTATCATGATTATTAATAATTGTGTCGGTTAAATTGAATTAACCGAATCGGTGTGTACATAAACTTCTCTCAATCACGAATTCCTGCGCTGGTGTGTAACCTACAGTCAGCATACGGTTCCCACTGCTAGTATTTACCAAAAGATATTGTGTTTTTTTTTTATTTGATCTATGGTGATTTAGTGGTTCTAGTGAGAATCTTGTGGTTATTAGTAGCAGTACGCTTTATTTCGGAACTGACCAAATTTGAATTGATTATCACAACTTTTGAGCATAATTATGTCTATTTAAGCCCAACTCTCAGGATGAATGTGTTTTCATACTAATGCAGTACTAGATATAAATGCCTTTAAGAGAGGAATGGACAATTTTTTGAGAATCACTGCAGCAGATTGTTGATTCAGGGAATATATATATTTTTAGTGTTAGCTAGTTTTGCATAGGAACTGCTTTAAACTGGAGCTTCATTGTTTAAAATTACATATGTGGCTCAAAATTATATATCTGTGTAACGAAGGGGGCTCAACGACCCGGACGCCGAATCACTGGGGGCGCCGAAGAGTCGCAACAATGTCGTAAGTTTTTTCTTCAATGCAATACATTTACTTCCAAAATACCTTAGGTTCAAATATGGAGGCACCAAGCTTGTTTCTTGCCCCGGGCACAATCTAACCTCGGTACGCCCCTTTGTCACATCGTGGACTCTGCAAAAATCCCATCTTTGGTGCTTGCACCTGAGTTAACATTTTTTCGGTCATAACCCAAGATTCATGACCATAGCCATAGGTAAGGATCAGAACAAAGACCGATTTAAAAGCTGACAGCTTTACGGCGTTTGAAAGCTTCCGTTTTGACCGCAGAGTGATAAAGCTCACGCAGAACTGCGTTAGCTTTACCAATCCATGTATCAACCTCCTGGTGCTCCGCCTTCCGTCACTCGGAAATACCACCTCTAGGTACTTGAAATACTCCACCTGCTGCAATGTATTGCCGCTCACTTGCTGCATACACTGCCTTGGGTTTGTAGAGAGACGTAGCACCTCGGTATTTTTAGTGCTGATTTTCATTCCGGCTCGGTCGCATGCAGCAGAAAACCGATCGAGTGCATACTGAAAACTGTTGAAAAGATGCTAGCAGTACCAAATAGTCTGCAAAAAGTAAACGGTTGATCCTGCATCTCCCGACTGTAACACCCTTGTCGACTCGGCTATGACTGTCTATCCAATTCATGTAGACCCGTGGTTCTCAACCCCGATTCTGAAGGCCGCATTCGGCTCCCAAGCACCCTTTGTGTGGCCCTCAGCAATGTTTCAACAAAACGTCTAATATTTGGTGTAACAGACTTCGCTCTGCTGCAAAACAAAACGTGTCAATTGAATTGTGTTAAAAATTTTAGTTAGGCTCTCCAACAAAATCGTATGTCTGGATTTGGTTCCCTTCAGCGAAAAGGTTGAGAACCACTGATGTAAACTATGAAAAGGAGCGGGACAGCACACACCCTTGTCGGAGTCCAACACCAGCGGTGAACGGTCATGATTTGACTATCCCGACATGGACACAAATTTCTGAGCAGGAATACAGTGACTTGACGGCAAGAAACAGGGGGCCATCAACACCGTACTCACGGAACACTCCTAAAAGCTATTCACGAGGAACCCGGTCATATGCTTTCTCGAGGTCGACAAAGCATGTGAAGACGTTTTCAGCATACTCCCAAGATTTCTCAAAATTCTGCTGGAGAGTGAAATGTGGTCTGTAGTGCTACGGCCGGGACGAAAACCGCACCGCGCATCATTCAGCTTTGCTTCAATTATTTCGCAGCACATTTTTTCAAGGCACTTGGTAACGAAATGTTAGTTATTTGAAAATTCCCGAAAAGCATCGCGGGCCGCGTGTTTGAAATCCCTGATCTAGAACNAATGCTATTGTTGCTAAACGGTGGCTATGGTGCAGTAAGAAGACTTTGAAACTGAATCGCTTCTTAACCAAAGTTTGAGCTTCAAGACATATAAAATTTATCTCACCGCCATATTCACGCATGTACTTTTAAAACTGTGTAGAAATAAAAATATCGATATTGATTTAAGGCTACGCTGACACTGGAAACAAGGATAGGTTATATTCGTAACGCCCACCGTTATTAGAGAGGAATTTGCGATGGTCTTGAAATGAAGCTTACATAACCATTAGGTGAGATACAGCAAGCTGGTGCGCCAAAAACAGTTGCGAAAAGTGTTACTCCAATTGGTTTTACCTACGGTCAATGATTTATGATTACAAAAGGTCAGATGCAAGTTTGTATTCGACTAACAGCTGAAGTAGGATAGGTTCCTTGAGGCAGTTTCGTTGATTTGCACTGAAGTATTTCTTCGGCTTATACTTCAAATATTTGATTAACCTGAAAACTTTGGAATTGGTGGTGGCATTTCCCCGTTTCCCCCCCTGGTTACGCACCTGGTGGCAACCGTATTCTGACTGCTGGCTGTAGACCAGCGCAGGAATTCCTGATTGAACGAAGTTAATGTGCACACCGATTCGGTGATTTTAACTAACATAATTTTCAACAATCATGACAATTCAGTTTACATAGTAAATCTGTATACTGTGTCTACAGATAATCCAGTGATAATGTTCATTTTTCTAATTTATTCCCTTGTTTTATGCTGGGGAAACGTTTCCAACAGTAATGCAACCATGAAATTTGCATAACTACATTACTTTTATCACAAAATATTGGGGGGACAAAAGGTATTATGTCACCCCTGTCCAAAAGTTGGGGGGATATGTCTCCCCCGTTCCGCCCTTAAACTCGGTCCCTGCCTGTTTGGATGAATCTCGGTATCGAAGTACGTAATATCTCACTACGATTTCGGTCTTCAGGGAGGCAGGTCTCAGTGTCCAGCCATAGTTTTGAGACTTGCAATGCTTTAACTTAAAAGCACTAGTGTTTCTGTACGCTTTCCAGGAATCAGTCGCATGCGCTCTGCTTTCATGTTTTTGCGATGATTCAAACTTGCATATATCCATATTCAAGTAAGTACTCTCCACGATGGGTGTAAGCAAGGAATCGACCAGCAAATTTTAATAGGGGATCGATTTCTCGTAAAATTACGCATCCTCAGTCCTTATTCAAATAGATGCTTTATGTGGACCTGACATTGCGCTCGAAATTTTACTTTCAGTCAGTGTTTAAAAAATTTGGGCCCCTCTCAGAAAACTCTTCCTCTCCCTGGTGTCCTACCAGGCAGTTTCTGGAATACAAAGGATATTTTGCGCAAATATTTCTGAATTTGCCCCAAACAATTTTATGCAACAAACGTTCTCCCTACAAGCTTTCTGTAGTTGCTGGTACATTATATTTTCCTCTGTCAAGTTGCCATAGACTTGAAAATAGAAAATTTGGTACTTGAAATTTGGTTCTTAATTGTTTCATTATTACGTTGACTCTTATGCGCTCATTTTTTGAGAAGTTGCCAGTCCTACATGTGCGCTAACATGCACTCGTATTTACGAAGAACATTTGCATTAGTTATTTGCTGATTCGTAGTTCATAAGTCCAGGCCCGTAGCCACGGGGGGGGGCATTCGGGGGCAGTTTCCCCCCAATTTTTTGTGCCCCCCCAAATGATCCAAACTGGAAATATTAACAAATTTTGCAAGTGCTCGTTTTTAATCTGTTTAATCGATACGCCAACTCGCAACACCACCTCAAGTTGCATAAAAAGCTAACCTAATTGTTGCAAAATAAATTGTACCAAAGAACGTCCATGGTAACAATTTCGATTTGTGACGTCACAGTCACTGAAGACCGTCTTTCAGCGCTGGAATAACTGTTAATAAGCAAGGCTACATCCATGCTTCTTATCACGTAGCAGAAATGGCAATTTTTGAGTATTATGAATACTCATTTTTTCTACA
>JGI24021J15306_10004985_pt1 | contig 15624 bp, 9 predicted proteins | sample Ectturendosymbi1_FD_15306 | JGI IMG/M metagenome (IMG submission 15306)
CCAATTTGACCAGATGTTTCTAATTGTACCCAAGTTTGAATGAAGCTGTTTCAATTACCCAAATATGATTAAGGCTGTTGGAATTTGCTCAAATGTTCCTAAACGCATGTAAATTTAAATGAAGTGGTTTTGTATTATTCAAATTGGAATGAAGCTGTTTGAAGTTCCCCAAAAATGAAAAAAGCTGTTTGAAGTCACCCAAAATTGAATAAATTGAATAAAGATGTTCCACTTGGACCGAATTTGAATGGAGCTATGGTTGTTTGGCATGAGTTGATTTAGTCTGTTGGAATTTGCCCAAATTTTTCCAATTTATGGAAACATTTTGAACTTCACCCAAATTTGAACGAAGTAGTCCCAATTTGCTCAAATTCCAGTAAGGCTGTTAAAATATACCCAAATGATTTTGATTTTATCTAGATTTCAATAAAACGCTTACAATTCACCCCGACATTTCCGAACATACTAAAATTTTAATGGAGATTTTCTATATTGCCCATCTTTGAACAAGACTGTTTGAAGTTGCCCACAATTGAATGAAGCTGTTGCAAATTGGCAAAATTTGATTTGACTGATGGACTTCACCCAAGTATTTCCAATTAAGCTAAATGTTTCTGTTTTCACCCAAGTTTGATTGAAGCTTTTCTCGTTTGCCCAGATTTAATTGAGGCTATTGGACTCTACACAAATGCTCCTATTTTACTCAAATGTTTCTAATTTTACCCAAGACGTTATTAAAGTTTCTTTGGTTTGCCCAAATTTCATGAAGGCTGCTGGAATTGCCACATGATTCCAGTTCACTCAAGGGCAGTGTTTATTTTGCCATAAGGGGCAAAAAAGAATGGCAAAAAGTCTGAGAATATTTTGCTGTATTGGCTATTATTCAGCTGCTAACTTGGTTATTATTTTGCCTCAGTTTGGAAAAAATAGACACTATCTCACTTACATGCGAATGTAGCTGTATACTTTGCCCAAATTTTGAAAATTTTTGCCCGAATAATGGCCAATTTTTCAGCACTGGGGATGCCACCTGTGGCATTCCGATTTGCCTTTTTGGACGATTCCACGAGAGCACTGGATAATTTGGTAGGAATATGCCCAAGTCACGCCCAAGTTAACAATTAAGAAACTTAGACCCTTAGGTATCGCTCGACTTCACGCTCAGCTTTAGTGTCAGACAAATTTGTATTCACTCATGGTTTTATTAATATAACGTTAAGCATTGCGTTGTCAATCTCAATTAAAAGCAACAGGGGTTTATACCAATAACATAGATTACGGAACGTAACAAAAGTTACTGCGAACATCAGGGGTTAACACGAGTTCAGTTTCTTTCATGAGGAAGAGAGTAAACCATACTGCCGAAAATTTAATAAGTCTCAGTCTAACACAGTGCCGGTAGACTGTTTAATAAGTTTCCAGTGAGAAACTTCTTCTTAGCCAGTGGGCTAAGGTTCCTAGTAGGCAGTGGCCTAAAGTCCTGCAGTGGCTGGACTTGTTAGTAGCTCAAGCAGTGGCTCAAGACTGAAGCGAAAGGGCAATTCAGCCACCGCCCGTCTGTCTGACGACCTGTTTTTTCTCGTCTCCTATTGGTTGAGTCTATCATGTGACCCTAGCGTTCACGTGTTAACCGCGTGATTACGTCGTCATCATGCGTCGGTGTACGTCATTTTTCTTTGAATAATACTTTTCCGGAATCGCCGGTGGTTCCGCTTATGGTTTATACCGTATTCCGGAATATTTTCCGTTGTTGCTCGTTTTTATCCGTTTGAATCGGAAAGCCATGGGCGTCGGAAGAATATTTTCCATGGGGGGACACTTGGCGATTTTTCCTAAATTTTTCCAAGGGGGGCCAAAAGTGGTGAAATTTGATTTTTCCTACTCAAACTAGAACCTTTATGCTAAAAATTTCAAACTCTAGGGGGGAAAGGCCCCACCTTCCGACACCCATGGTCTGAGACAGTGGTTCTCAACCTTTTTTGTCTCATTCTTTATTCAACAAAATCAAAAAAATTGATATTACCACTAACAATGTGCAGTGTGTAAGGTTGCCAGACCTCCTTGAGCGCCAAGAACTGTCCTTAAATTTGCTATCACAACGCGGTATGTCCTTGATTCTTGAAAAACATCTTGTTGTCCTTGAATATTTTCGGCGTCCTTGAAAATTCTTGAATATTTTTAAAGTTGTTCATTTAAGAAATATTCATTACGAGGAACATTCAAGAATCAAGAATAAAAATGTAAATGAACAGAGCATTGTATAGATTTGTTCCATCTTAGAACAGTTGTGTAGTAAAAAGTAAATTATTTAAAAAAAGGTTGGGTCTTGATAATACGTTTTGTTTATTTTTCAATTTCGTACATGGTTAACAAAGCCTGACTTGCCCATACGTGATTCAAGTTTTCTGAAAGTAGCCCAGCGTTCCCAGTAGCGTGCAGAGGGGGAGGTTCAAACTCTGGCATGCAGAGGGGGAGGTTCAAACTCTGGCATGCAGAGGGGGAGGTTCAAACGGGGCGACGGCCCCGGACATCCAAAGCAAGGCGGGCATCCCAAGAGTGAAACTGCAAAAATTGAAGTGTTGTAGCAAGATGATTTTTCCACTTGTAAGGCTACTAATACATGCTGCATGGATTTAATTTTTCGAAATTTTGTTCTTTGTTAACACTAGTTTTGCGTACTCAAACGCCAGTAATTCTCACATTACTCAGTAGCAGGGACCTTTTCTCTAGGTGTGGGGTGCACACCCAATTAAATTGATGGTGACGTGACTTTGCCCAGATCAAGCTATCAAGGGAAAATCACAAAAAAAGGAATGAAAAATAATTACGGCCGTTTAATTGATTTTCTAATCCAAATTTCAAAACTGTCCCATATCAACTTGCTTGATTTAGCTGACTTTTCGATGCATCATTAGTTTCCGTTTCGATTTTGATGCGGCAACCCTGGGTGTGCGCTGACACAGCTTCACACCTGTGTTTGCAATATGTGCATCAATATCTTCACTAATTGGAAGTTCAGGCGGATTCAGTCCCGTCGCCACGGGGTGCGTTGGTGGGCTTCGCACCTCCAGACAAAGCCCCAAGGCCTCCAAATTAAAATATGAGACCCTACAAATCAGTAGAGATTTTAACGAATTTGAATATCAAGCCTTCGTTAACCAACGTTAATCCCCGTAATGAACAACTTCTGGCGACGGTTCTGGGCGGATTGATCATAACGGCTCATACAAACGCGTATCTGTTTTCTGTGCCCTCCGTAGTTGTACATAGGCTATAACAGCAACGTAAGTAAAGACGAGTTTTCTTGCGTACTTTATGTGCATTTTCAATTCTTGTGCAGGCTAGTTCAGCAAGTTTCAAACTGTCAACCCTGGGTGTCCGCCATCCCAGCCACATACCTTCTCTGCTCGTCTACTGTTCGACGAGACGTTCGCGCAGCCATTTTTTTAAATTTGTGTACTGCCCCATCGTAGGTTTGAGTTTGTTTTACTGCACTCCTTGATTGGGCAGCCTTTTATTTTTGCAGTTGTGAACTGCTCTAACGTAGCACAGTGTGTACCACTCCCCTGTTTTAACCCGTTTCCGGATATTTTTGCAGTTATGGGCTTCTCTCTCCTTGCGTTGAGTGCTGTGTTTTGCTCCGGTCTCCTAATTTTGAGCACTGATTAATTTATGTGTATTACAGTGACACAATAACGAGTAAGGAGAGTGCGACCCCGTCTATAACGACTGAGTGCCAGAACAGCCTCATTTTGAAAGATTTCCTCCGCATTCAATCCCGATGATAGCTGCATGTTGCTCACATATGAATCGTAGACGCGTTGACTTCGAATGATGGCCAGCGCTGAAAACTCTGCTTATATAGTCAAAACGAGTGGAATTTCCCGGATGATGCAATATTGCATCACCTCCCATTAACGGAAAGTTTTGATCAAGACTTAAAATGCAAAAGGGGAGTATCCAATCTCAGACTTTTGAATTCCAGAATTCTAATAGACACCAACGAATTGAGATAAGACCATGCCGAATGACACAAGACGTACCTGTATTCTCTATCTTGCTTGACAAACTACCTGCAAAACTCACGTTTGATAACAATTTTTAGAAGTAACATGAATATCCGTTAACACACATATACGTACACACTCTGGAAAAGATTTTTCAAGTTTTTACGTTTTTTAGAAATCTTTAAATCCTTGACTAATATTGATACTTTATGTGAGCATATATTAAACTCAAGCATTAGCAAACCTTTTACAATTGAAAATACGATCCAATTCAACTAAACTTCAAAATTATTGGGGACGTCAACTACACTTCAATACGATCATTAATAGTCAATTATTGGTAAAATCCTTTTGCTAAACAAATCATATATTATAGACATAAATCTCTAAAATTAATGTATAAAAATTCATCGACGACTGTGTTTAGTGCCCAGATTAAAGTCTTCTTAACTAGTCCAGCGACATTAAGGCTACTAAAGATGCTTTTTAATAAAAACGCTGATCCCAGAAAATTTAGGCGGGTAGTACAAAATTACTTGGTGTAAGAATTTAATGAAGCTTATCCCCTTCCTTCACATTTAATAATCGTAGTTTTCTTTCTCCTAAATTTCGATGGACATCAAATGATGTTGAAACATCTGAGGGCCCATCGTGAGATAAAAATCCTATTAGCCTTCTTCATGGCATTACATTTACTGGATTACGACGAAGAAAGTAAGAACATTAAGGGAAGTGTCAGACTTCATATTCAAAGCATATCGGAATTTAGTTAATTAAGGTTGAGGATCTATGCTAACACTTTTGTAAGATAATCTTTCACAAGCCCACTGAGATTCATAGCCGACATCCACGTACGAGATACGGTGGAAAATTGTTGTTATTATCCAAGACTACAGTTGAGAATTCATAGATTAAAACATTTACCTTTACTAATAGTACAATACACTTGCAACTATGATATTAAGTGACATTATTCAGGAATGACGCATTTTCACATTCCTAGCTGATGAATGCTAGTAAGTCCAGGTCAATATGATAACCACTATCTTAACTTTGGCACTGTTATCCGATCCAGCTCTCGACCAAGGACAGACGGCAGCATGTTCAATGCCAGAGAATTCGATTTTATGGTGCCAGCTTCAAAAACCCGAGTGGGAAATAGTTTAAAGTACATTGAATCCCGATTAGACCTAAGGTTATATATGAATAATCTTCTCTTTTCACATAACTAACGAAAAGAGATAGGAAAACAATATTCTGCTTGCTACACCTATTTGTTTTAGAACAATATTTTAATTGAAATCAATATTTTAATGCCATGAAATAACATGTTTTTGAAAAACGCAACGCGCTAGAGTCCTTTTATAAATTACATTTGAGAAAACGAGTACCACGACCACCTATGATATATTCGCATTAAGGAACTAGTCAATCAGAACCCTACACCAAGATCTAAGAGTATAACTGGACTCCATTGACTAAACGAAAGTTCGACCACACATATTAAAAACATCTTGTTCAGACTAAGGAAGTGTTAGGCGCTCCTTCATGTTAGCATCCAAAACGATTGCAAGTGAGCTCACCATGGTCAATATTTCCTTATTAAAGAACGATCTCATTTAGTAGCAAAAGACCATTCACATAAGAAAATTAAAATTTAATCACAAATCTATTTTACTAAAATCAGGAAATCTCTATTCATTATTCTAGTAATTGCCCCTAATATAACGTAAATATTAAAAAAATTCTGATTTGATGTAACTTATTAATATTAATCTTTCAAAGAAAAGGACACCCAATTATTGCATATTCGATGTAGACCTTCAAATTTACCTATCACGCTAACTTTTAGCAGACTAAACTAAAGACATCACACGCAAATAAAGTAACTTTCGATTAACTCACAGTTGAACTTTTACATATATCATTATTCATTCACTCAATGATCAGAATTTATCCGAAAAAGCTGACATTATACGATTCGGTTCTACCTAAACTTAAAATTTAGTCAATAAATGACTGGATTCGACGTTGTTTCCCCGCTATCGATTTCACAAGTAAAAGCCGTAATATTACCTATCTAATCAAACGTAAACGACGATGAAAGTGAGACATGTTTCGGTTATTATAGAACTAATTACCTACCTCTTAGCGTCTGGCACCAACGAATTTCAGTGCTCTTGTGTCTCCGTGGTAAATGAATTAAAAATTGATAAAATGATACTACACTGTACGTTTTATGTAAAAAGACATGCAACGGACTGTCACTCTGAATCGGCCTCGATAACGACAACGTGAAATTTTTTTAGATACCTACCTCCACCATGCAACTGCATAACTGAAACATTTCTCTTTTCAAATCTCGATGTTTCCCAAACCAGTTTTTTGATTCCAACTATTTCATTACAATCTCCCATCTTACTTCCATCAACTCTAGAAACACCTATTTCAACAAATACCAAGTCAAGAAATTTTGGCATTCGTAGTAACGTTTAAGACAAACCCTAGTTGTTAATTAAAATGTTGAACGCGGCTCCGCAAGATGCTCTCATAGTAATAGTATTCTAAAAATAAATGATTAATGTCACGTAGCAAGCAGATTCTTATTGAATAGAGTAGAACGTCGAAGATCTATTCACGGCATTTTACAATCTCCTCCATGAGAGATAATAACTTCAGCCATGATTATGAAACATGAATTTACATTAGCGAAGAAATAAAATACGAAAATAGTACAAAACCATATGTTTAAAGGTGTGATAATACCCTTAAGATTGCTGTAACAATCAGCTCTGCAAAACATTGATGATTGATCCCTTGTCCGAAACACGTCCAGCAGACACATATAGAGAAAGCATAAGCGAATTAAGTGACCACGGAATGAACGAAAAGATAGTTTTGTTTGAAATCATTGACCAATTTTTGTATGTTACTTCTCTTCGGAGATGTGAAATCTTGTTCCTCTTTGAATACAGGGAGAGTGAGAAATGTAGTTACATTTCGTTATTGTCGTTATTAATATTTTATTAAAATATATTTTTGATTTAGTATTTTAAGGTTTAGAGTCATAATGTTAGTATGAAAATGGACTCTAATTATATAAAATTAAACCTTTTCCGTTATAGATATTTAGTGATTGTAAATTTCTGCCATTTCCAATTTTTGTAGTAATGCCCGGAGCGACGTCTGTCCCATAAAATTAGGGAATTATGATGGGTGGTGGAGACAGGAAGCAAATATTTTTAATCTAAAGCCGTCCTTGAAAAGAGACGTGCATTAATTTGCCGATTCCGACAAATGCGATACTGCACGAAGAAGTTATCGTAAAGGTTTCGGACTTCTCACAATTTCGATGAAGGTGACGTGGAAGTTTCAGCGGATGCTCAGAAATTGTGTTCTTGCTTCTTGCCCTCGCTATCCTTGCTACTATTTAGGTATTCTGAAGAGTATTGGACGAGTATTTGAGGTGAGCTAGGTGCATGAATTGTGCAAATGGATAATAAGCTCAGGCTCCTCTGGCTTTGGAAATTTCCATCGTACGATGATGCGAAACGAGTATCTCTCTCATATTCCCGGGTTTTAACGTGTTCTTACCTTTTTCCACCTTTATAAGTGTGCAATCAGTATTATGTAGCACACGACATTACCATCATAATTGATCAGAATCATTATGTACGGGACACTAATAAATTCTCTGATGAAATCAGATATTCATTCAGATCCAAACGATTGCCGTCTTCTATGAAAGAAAAATCTACCGAGATCATTGCATCTAACGTGAATTTTGAAAGTTCCCCAGAAGGCTTTACCTTGTATTCCAAATACCGATGTTATAAAAACTTTTTATTTACAAGATGTTATTTTTCAGAAAATGAGTCACGAGAAGCACCCACAAAGAACAGTTCTTGTAAAGACGCCTTGCAGTGTGCACAAAATCTTTTAATCAGCTTCTTTTATTTCACATTTCAAGACAAGCTCGACAACGTTTTTCATACAAGAACAGCATCGATTCCTGCGCGAATTCATGTATGGATCTTCACATGACATCACATGGTCACCAGAGGACTTTACGTTATAAGGTCCCCGACAATCAAGTGATCAAGATTTCGATCTGATTCATCTTTCATCCATGAAGTAGAATAACAACATCATCGTTTCTATTCAAAGAATATCCTCCGGAAGGGGACCATCTAAACAATGGATTTATCAATGACGAAGCTAAGAAAATCGAAAGTTATGGATGTCCTTGTATCTAGTTATTGTTCGAAGATCCCCTAGAAAATTTCATTTGTGCTTCAAACAAAATAGCACAAAGTTTATTGATAAGCATAAATTACTGCCAAGATCCACGACAAGATAAATCAACCATCTTCAGGCAAATTTGAGATCAACCCAACGTTCAGCGGAAGCATTGGAGGACCAATGTCCAACCTCGCAGCTTCCAGAGATTATCGCTCCTCACATAGCTTGGGAGGCTACAACGTTATGAGGATTGTGCCACAAGGGCAAGGGAACTTTAAAAGAAATCTCTCTCCGATTCTTCATTGACTTTATGCATTTCACTCTTCTATAAAGACACCCGACGTCTTCATTCAAACAGAATGGAAAGGAATGTTGAGTTCGTCGTTGCTCCTCAACATAGAACATCTTGTGACTCTGAAATAACAACGAAAGAAGGCTTCGATCACTGAAGAAAATAGTTGAAGAAAGCAACTCAGACGTTTACCGACGAGTTTACGACAAGTCAAACCAAGCTGAACACTAAATAACGGCTGAAGACATTGATTCTTTACAACACTGTCATGTGTATCTATTTGATGTATTGTAAACTTGTACTTGTATATCTATAGTATAACACTTTTAGAAGAGAGTAAGCCAAAACCTTATAAAAACAATTATATCAATAACCCAGACAAAAACACAAATAATATTTTCGATCCAAACGAAGAAAATAATTAATAATAAGAACGCGACCCAAATTACGATAAAAATTGTAATCAAAATTACTACGATTTCGAATGACTCCAATTCCTAGAAAAGTGACGTCACGGACGCCCGATCACACCAGACGCACACGCTCAATGTGTGGCAGTGAACCGCGCAACGGGAATCAACCAATGAAAATACACAAAAAAAGTGATATATACCTCTGTCGCTGCTCAGTTCAGACAGATGATCTCGTGGGCTTACCAATCTCAACACCTAAACCAGAAGTGGAGTTTTACCTTTCTGGAATAGGTCGAATGGAAGGTTAGATAGTTGGCGAACTTGTGGGGTCTGGCAAATTCGTGAACCAGAATACGCTTGTAGCTGGCTACTGTTCTAGAACGGCTAGACTAACGGAATCACCGAAGGTATAGCCAATTTCTTTTAGCAGGTCGTAGTGCGACTGCTTAACAACATGGGTTACTCTCTCTCCTTCTTATAATATAATAAAAATGCGCATTAACTCCTGATTATTGTAATAAAGTTTGTGTATGTTAAAAACGTATTGTAAACCCCTGTTGAAGTAAATATCGCAGTGCTTTAAGCTATACCAATAAAACCATGAGTGAATACAATCTTGTAGTGATAAACTGAGCGATGTCGAGCTAGACCGGCGAGTCCAGGTTTCTTAATTGTTAACTTGGGCGTGCCATGGACATTCCTATGGACCAATGCTCTTGCGGAATTGTTCTAAATGTGTGGTAATTCGCTTCTTTTAGAAGTGAACTGCCACACGCCCCCAACAACAACTGAAATATGCAGGTCTGAAAATGTCCTGAAATATGCATAGGCCTACTGAAATATTCTTTACAAGGGCGCCCAACAGCAACTGCATTGTGTAAGTACTCTGTTTTCAAAGGGACCACAATAGCAACTGTAATTTGTTAGTCCTACGCTTTCAAAGGGGCCCCAATAGCAACTGCAATGTATGAAGGTCCTTGCTTTCAAAGGAGCCCAACAGCATCTGCAGTGTATAAGTAGGCCACCTTGCTTTCAAACAGGTCCCCAACAGCAGTTGTAATGTGTAAATACCTTACTTTCAAAGGGGTCCAAAGTAACTCAGGTTTTTTTTAAGGAAAATGTTAGGTATCTAGTAAGGACCTGTAGGGATCCGATTTTCTGTGATTCTAGGGACCCGATTTTCTATGATTCTAGGGACCCGATGGCAATTTTCTCAGATTCTAGAGACCCGAATCCGGTTCCTAAAATACCTCAAAAAAAACTAGTAACTGTAATGTATAAGCACTTTTCTTTCAAAGTGCCCCCCAACTTCACTAATTCCTTGTGCTTCATATTTCAATTTTGGGATTCGAAGCTTTCTTTGGGGGGCTAAGTGGTGACGGTACTGAATTTTGTGCCTTGTGACAGCGTGGGTCCCCAATTGGGGGGTATGGAGTACGGCTGATACGGCTCTGACTTCTGGCAATGCACAGGGCTGCTGGTAGCACAAGAAGAAACCCTCAGTCGTACATTCATACATTACTGTTCATTAAAAACAAACCCACTCACTTTTTGTTGCCTTGATTGTGGACGCCTTACGAATTGCCGTTTCCAAACTCTCAATGGTTTTCTGCACATTAGACATGGTTGGTGTCAACTTGTTATTTGCGCCAAGGGGTTTAACGTGTTCGCGATCAACTTGCTCGCACGCAGATTTATGTGCCCTGCCTTCGTTTTCACCATTCGAAGTTTGGTCTTGCGACGTGGACAGCACGTTTAAGTTAGTCGAGTTTTTGTATCATTAGCGCACGGACCACGTTGGCTGTTTCTGCTGTCACGCCATCCTCGACGCATTTTCTGCTGCTGCTAGTCAGAAGCCTTTTGCAAATAAAAATTTGTGCACCAAGATATCTGTGAAACCGAACTTTAATTAGGGTGAGGGATAAAGGCCTTGCTTCAGCTTGGCAACTCAAAATGTCAGGCAGTTTTAGTCGGGAGTTGGAACAATAACCATTGTAGCGTTTGCGGAAACCAGCATTTCTACATACAACAGTGACTTTCCTCTCAAGCAATCTTTACGCTGGGCAACACCAAAAAACTCTGCACTTTCTTCGAAATTATCAGCTCATATCTTGGCACCAGTGATGAAAATGGAAAACTTTTCTTACCAGAACTATCCAGAATTTGTCAATTCCGTCCCAAAATTTCAGCCATAATTGCAGAAAAGCAATAAAGAACACATCTACTTTTTGCCCACCCTGTAGCTGTATTGTACCTTTTAAAAACACAACAATATGGTCTGCTGTACAATTTGAAAACAACAATTTCACAATTAACCAAAAAGCGTTATAACTATGTTCGGCAACTTTCACTAACTCCGAAAGTGGGTCAGGCAATGTAACTTGAGTTGTCTAAATATAACACTTCCACCGTTTTCCGCGGGTCAAGAGGTTACCACAACAACACAAATAGAGAAAATTATTAAAAAGTTTCAGCAAAGAATCATAGTAATTATCCTTTTTTCGGCTTTTGATGAGCCATGCAGCTTGTTGAGTGAGCTGCTCTTCTTCCTTTTCCAAGCCATGTTTTGACGTGTGGATCTGGATCCCATGCTTGGCTCGGAGTTCCCACAGTGCTGATAAAGTGCAAGTTGGTGGCATTGCTTGTAGTTATCAGACTTATTCTNTCGTTTATAATATTGTTCATTGTGGAGATTTGTGTTTTGGTGCCTCGCCTTGATTTNTCAGTCGTGAAANGCTGATTGCTGCAACGGCAGCTCGGGGTCGTTGGCGTGTGTATTAGAGTCCTGCGCGGGGTGGGTAAACCGCGCGGGTTGCGAGTACCCGCATTTGCGGGGCGTATGCAGGAACCCGCACTGCTTATTAGATGTCATGCAAATTAGTACCACACATATTCGCTACATTCACTGAACAAGTTGTTCCAATTCATAAGCATATTACTTTATTCTGCACTACCTCGCTATCCGGAGCAAAAACAGTCGCAATAAAACTAACGGAAAAGCAGCGGTGAACAATGATTCTTCTCAGGTGCGCCACTGCGCTGTACCACCTGACCATTTGCGCAGTGAAATCTCATTCTCGCGAACTCGCAAAAATCTAAATTTAACAGTAAAAAATCATTACACATTTTTGGCAGAAGTGAAACGCTCTGAGCATGCCGCACAGCCAAGATTCAGCAGTAAACCTGGAAAAAGTGTATAAACAGTGACGTAGCCAGACTAAAATTTTGGGAGGGACAAATGTTTGATTTCAGGCGTATAACACTCTTTGCTTGGAATAATGCATTTTAAAGGATTTTAGGTAGATTTTTTTGAACTAGGTTAAAATCTTTATAGATGTCGATTTTGTTAAGGGTCCAACACCATTCTTGATTGCCTGGTATTTTAATGAGTTCGACTAAGACAATCCGGGCAGGTTTTCACATGAACTATGCATGCTTCACCATCCCTAAAGTTTCTCACAATCTTTCAATCGTAATTTCATTTTTAAGCATTATATTATTGTTTATATACTATAACGTTACGGGGAGTCTTAAGTCCTTCATGTCTACATTGACGGGGCTCATGAAAGGCTCGAGTGTAGTTGAGGTCAAAATCAACAACTGCCTGATGAAAGATTCCGCGCCATACCTCCGTGGATGCGACTGTGCATGGCCTCCAAACTCAGTCACATGGATCGAGTCAAACAACGCCAGTATCGTCTTGATCATCTTTCGGAGGTTTGAAGCCGCAATCACGTTAAGTACAGCATAAAAATCACTTAGTTTTAAGAGAATTGAACTTCTCTTTTAAGCATAAGCGCACGAGGCGGGGGTGGGGGGGATGGTGGCAGCTCCTCACCGCTTCAAATTTTTCAGGGCAAACTGTGTTTTCAGGGCAAGCGTAAGTTGCTCAAAACTTCTGAATGCTAAAAAATATATATTCAATACTGTGAATTCGGGGCACACTCTGTTTTTCAGGGCAAGTGCAAGTTGATCAAAAATCCTGAATGCAAAACGTATATTCAATACAGTGAAAATTTTCAGGGCAAGCTCTGTTTTTCAGGGCAAGTGCACATTTGCTCAAAAATCCGGAACGGTAAAAAAAATTTCAATACAGTGTATTCAGTGTATATTCACTTGGGTAATCCGTGTAATTTGGGCTAGTGTAGTGTGTAATCTGGACGAAAGTCGTGACTGGTTATAATGACTGTGATGTGAAAAAGGTAGTTTCAGGGAAATTGTTTATTTTTAAGATAAATTGTTATTTTCAGGGCAAATTTTTCCGTCCCCCAGTAAAATGCATTCCCGTACGCCTATGCTTTGAAGGCAGGGTCAAATTGAAGGGAGGTGCGCAACCAGGGAGGGAACATTTGGGGCATTTCGCCCACCCTGAAAATTTCAGTACATTGCATTTCAATTTGGACATTTGATTAAATTTTATATTCTGATCATTCTTAAGAAGTGTTATCGGAATTTTTCTTTGTTCTACTGGTTAATTATCTCTTTACAAGATTTATCTTGAGACAGGCCATCTGATCGAAAATTTCTTAAATTATTGGTATAACCACAAACTTGCTGGAATTGTCAAAACTTGGAAGATAGTTTAAAATGTTGATATTTCCAAGGCTTTTTTATCTTTTGGTTCGTGTACCACTTTTTTTAAAACAGGGCTCAATTTAGCCTCATGAACCATTGTAACATTAGGGTAGCCTAATGTTGAACCGTACAAACTGCTGAAACTGTTAAAGTGATAAAAGGAATCTTGACATGTTGGTTGTTATTAAAAAAGTTTTTGGCCACCTCAAATCGCTTGTTCTTCTACGACCTTTGATTATTTTTGTTAGGGGCAAAAGGGATCACCATTAGTGACGTAGTACNTTACGAAAACGTTGTTTAGTTGCATTTTCGGTTCGAAACCTGATAGTTTTTAACTAAAATTAGCTTGAGGACTGTTTCACATTTTAGTGTCTTCCTGGGTTGGTCAGCAGTGGCGTATGTAGGGTATGGGAGGCATGGATCGTCAGTGGCGTACGCAGAAAATTTTCATGGGAGGGGTTTCATCCAGTGGCATATGGTGGTCATTTGTATTTGGTGTGCGCTGTTTGTGACGTCACAATTTGACGTCATATTCATGTTTCCAAACCAACGTTTTCGCGAAATTTCTTGACACAATATGCATATTCTTCTGCACACACTCCCCTTAATTCATGTGTCATTGCACTGAATCTAAATTACCAGCGCTCCANGTTACGATATCGGGGGAAAGCAAACTCAACGCTTCGACACAGCAGTTCATAACTGCAAAAATATTAGNCTGCATATTAAAACAGNGGAGTAAAACCCTCATCACTGCGTCAGAGCAATTTACAACTGCAAAATGAGGCTGCGCTAATGTCTTGTCGAATACGAGTAGTCGAGCACAGGTGTGCCGCTGGATTGACTGGCGCATACCCCGGTTTGCANGATCAAATCTTGCTACAGTACACAAGAATTGAGAATGCGCATAAAGTACGCAAGAAAACTTTCGATTTTTTGTTATGTATAGAAGTCCAGCAAATTTTTAGTTTTCCTTTTTCCCTGCTGAGACGTTATCAAATGCTTGAATGCTTCTATGTTAACAACTGCTGTTTTTGAGCTTGTGCAACAGTTTAATCATGCTGCAGAATTTGGTAATGTACAGTAGTCAATGCGGTAAGCACTTGCACTGCTCAGCCACAGCAGACAGAACAAAGACAACTGTTTCGCATAAAGCGAACTATCGCGGAACACAATCATAAGCATGCGTATAGTGTACGAAAGATCTGCAAAAAGTGGTGAGATGGTTTCTCGATGCAGACGATAACCCAGACTCCCATGAACACCTCATTATTACTTTTTGGCCCACTTACAATGTTCCTTGAAATTTGCTTGCAAATTCGTTCCGTGGTGTTTGTATTAAGTCGACAAATTAACAAGTAAATGTATGCGAAACCTATTAATTTGCTTAGCACAGGTAATGAAGTTTTTGTAAAATATCAAGGTCAAGGGGGGTTTTAACCCCAACCCCCCCTTGCTAGCACCACCAAGCATTATGTAAAAACTAGCACCACCAAGCATTATGAAAAACTGTGGTATTGTGACACAACACGAGGACATTGTGACAGAACAAGAACGCTCGCTTGCCATAACTACAAGACCTCGTCACTATGCTGCAAGAAAATTAAGTTGGTCTGTGCTGCTGCGTTTCAGGCAAGAGGATGTTAGTCAAAATCTGGTTGTGACGAATTTAAGTCGTGGTTGTGAGAATCTGACTGTTACGCAAATATAGTAATTGCTGTTAAACTCCCACAGGTTTACAAAGTGTTTGAACTGCTGCAAACCACTCCGATTTACGAAACTTCTTCGATGGACACTAGTGTCCAATAAATAGGCTAAACGCAATGCCCCAGTCCAGTGACTGAGGAGGAGAACCTTAGTTAATAATTAATCCTCCAAATATCAGCACTTACTGTACTGTCTTTACAATACCAGTTGAGCAAAAAATGTTAACTCATCAAAGAGATATGTTAATATTATTTAGAGTTAACTCTTTCTATCAAAATTTGGCTTTTTGTTTGATGTCCAAGGTATTTGTTACGGTCCTAACTGTGAAAAACTAAAATCTACATGTGAGAATTTAGGAACTGTGTACAGTCCGGATTTAGATGGCAAG
>JGI24021J15306_10004986_pt1 | contig 15623 bp, 8 predicted proteins | sample Ectturendosymbi1_FD_15306 | JGI IMG/M metagenome (IMG submission 15306)
GAATGAAGATATTCAACGACATATAATGATCATTGTTATGTACTGAATTGATACTTCTACACTGCAGTTTGTTTTGTTTCCTGAAAGGACTAACTACTGTAACTGAAGCCAACGCTGGTTCGCTGAGCAGTATGTTTAGTTTAATGGTAGGTTGTTGGGCATAGTGAGATCAGTCGACTGTTTGGTCTCTAGTTTATTTAGACTGGGCATTGGCGATGGTACTGTGGAATTGTTTTGAGGAAAATATTTGTTTATCAAAATAAATAAAAACCATGTTTGGCCTTACGCACAAATCCTTAGCTGCTTATGAGAGTTCGCCTGCCCAAGGCGTTGATGAAGTATCTACCAACAATGTTTCAGCATCTCTACCTTCATTCTTTCATTTTGCAGAAAAAAACAGGGAACCAACCCATACATCTACGAATTACTGCAGTCTAAAAAATCACTATATACTTTGAATCACTACTGTTTCCATACAGTAGAGTACCAACGTAAACTTTGTGCAAAAACAAGTAGATTTGAATAATGCAGGANTAAATGTACTAATCTTGCCAACAAGATTCTATTTGAATAAGATGATAGGACTGANGATGCGTAGCGTTACGTGAAATCGATTTCCTATTAAAAATTTGTGATTGATTCATTGCTTCTTTCACTTNTGGAGTGAAGTTACTTAAATACAGATGTCCGCAAGTTTGAATCATCGCAAAAAGATGAAAGCAGAGCCCAGTCGGCTGATTCCTCTAAAGCAGGGATTCCCAACCTGGGGTACATGTACCCTGGGGGTACATTTGCCTATCCGAAGGGGTATATTTATGGTTAGCAATAGAAGGTAAAAATATATTTACATGTTGTTTATTTTCAAATCTTTATACATATATCACTTAATATTATTTTCAAAAGTCATTATATGTGTATTGTTAAGTATATCTGTGAAAAATCGTGAGAAAATATTTTGTCATAAGGAGTTTTAGGGGTACATGTTCATCTGTCAAAATTCTGAAAGGGTACATCCTTATCTGTCCAAATGCCGTAGGGGTACATGCTCATTTGTCGGAATGCTGAAGGGTACATGGTAAGAAAAAGGTTGGGAACCCCTGTTCTAAAGCCTATAGAAAACGTAGAGCTTTTTATTGTAATCTTGCCAACATTCACTTCGGAATCACTGCAGTGAAAAAACAGCAGTAGTAAGGTAAAAGAAAACATTAATGTTTAAACAAAGCAAGGAAAGCTTCCCCAAAAACATTTAAACATTCAGTTCTGACTCAGAATGAAATTGAGAGTACAGTAACTGATGCAAACTTGCTTCAGCAGCTATTGAGGTATGCAGCAGACCATGCAGAAATACACAAGCACAGTGGTGTTTACGTTATAATTCTGTCCTACAAAATCAGTTTCCCAGATGACTGTTTGAACAATGAAGTTGCCTTAGGGCCAAGTCAGCTTTGTAAAAACTTATTGTTCTTGGACAATAGCGTAAACAAAAATCGGGACACCTCAAAGCGCGTGAATTTAAAATGGGGGCCCAAATTTCACACACCCTGCACACTCGCTAAGATCACTACCGGTGCAATGCATGTTGCGCGGTCCTATTTAAACCAATTCGTTGTTTGTTTCAACACATTACTGAAATTTTGTGAAACGTTTTGACCAATGAAAGAAACACATGATCATCAATTTTTTTGACAAGAAGCTGACGATTTAAAGACCTATTTTATCGTGGCAAATCCCAAGGGTGCCTGGAATGCAAGGCCATATAGTGGTGAAAGGCCCAGATGGAATATTGGATCATAGCAAACAATTTCAAAAACAAAGAAAAATTTAAAAATTATTTATCAATTTGAAGTGTTTCTTGTTTACAAATCTTAATACGTGCATGTAAAAATTTGGGCAAATTAGTGGTAGTCGCTGAGATTTTATCACATTAAAATGATAGTTTTTACATAACTGGCGAATGTCACATCATGTGGGAGTGGCTGCGTGATGTCATTTTGAGCGAAAGAACTTTGGGTAAGTGAAATTCAAGACAAACGAGTCGCATCATTGAACTGTGCTTCAGTTCATGTTAAACTGTTAAAAATAGATCAATAAAGGTTAAAGAATTCCTGCGTAAATGAGATATTCTGAAAAGGGTCGAGTTAAACATTTTTTAGAGTGACATAATCCGTGTTGTCTACAACACCGCTTTTCCAATTTTCCATTGCATCCCTAATAATGTAAGTGATCGCCCATATCTGTGGACTTATTTCGTCAATGTATTTGATGCATTGATTAGAAATAGTTTGCATGCTTTTGTTCAAGGATGCGCATCTTCATCTAAATATTGATCGGCTCACTTCAAATGTTTTACGCTTTTTACAATCTCCATTATTCCCCATCATGTAATGCTTCTGCGTAACCGTGACCAAATGCCATTATTTGCTGATGCGCTATTAAGTGTTTGTTCTTCTTCAAGTACCGTATTACACCTACCCTGCAATCTGCTTCCATTAACCCTGTTATTCGCATAAATAAGGTTGCGGTTGTCTTTCAGCTTGGCCTGAATAATAACCTTTTGCTTTACTTTTCAAAAAGAAAGACGTAGTGTAGGGGTGATGTGTCCGATTCAAACGTATGTGTAACCTATAGCACCACCTGACGTTTGGAATATAAAATTTTCCAAATTAGTGTAAACTGTAGTTGCCCAATAATTTTTTTTCAAAAATAGTTGTGATTAATCACCCTTACATTTTTGTCATGTGATTGCAAAGAGGAAGCAGAGACTCCCTTAAATTTTTACAATGGTTTTCGTCCTTCATCATCATGCATGTACGCTTTCTTGAGATTGCCTTGCTATAATAAGCCGTTGTTTTTCAAGGAATGCAATCTGGTGTGGATTGAGAACAAAACGTTTGTCAGAAAAGATATTTAATAGTCTTCCAAAGGCAACCCTCACCTAGGCGAGCTGTTGCTCATAGCCAATGCTGTAAGTTTTACAGCCGACTGCGTAACAAAATTGGTTAAACACAAAATCAATATTGCAAAATTATGCTCCACTGAAGCATTGAAATACTTTAAGTAACTGTTGCAGAAAAACGAATATGTATGAAATATATGAAATGTGAAGATGTCTTCGAGAGTGGAGCGCAATGCCCATAAAAAAAACAGGGCAGATCTCTCACTTTTACCAGTCATTTGATTTTGGTGACGGCAATTCGNACCAGGCNGAACCCTGAATTTTGCTTCTTATCGGGACGGCTGAGATGAACGCTCTTGTCCAAGGAGCGTCATCACTTACTGAAACAGATAAATCGTTTTTGCTNAAGGTATTTGAAAATACGTTCATGACGATGGTGGCCTCCTCCGCGCTGTTCATGCAGGAAGCTACATTCTTTAATCAAACGCTGAGCAGTGAAGGTGGAAAGACGCTCCGGCGCTGTAGCCGTAATCTCTCTGGTCTGTTTGTGCCTTTGTCTTGTGTTTACCAGAAATAAATTACTTTGAATTACCAGAAAAAAATATTAACCTGTTTCTTTTACCCAGAGTGATGCAGTGACGGGTTTTAGGCATTTTCGTGAAAATGCGCTTTCATTAGTAAAGACAGTTTTCATAATACTGATTCACAATTTGTGTCCTGTGTGCAAACCCTGTTGCAACCTTTTCTGGATAACTTTTCACGTTTCGTGTGTCTGCTCACGCGTCAAAAGATCTATCTGACTCCTTCTTTGACATGAATGTGTTTGTTAACCGTCATACAAGATCACGGCTTTCTGATCATTAAAAAATAATCGCAAATTAGCTAGTATGGTACTGATGCAGAAAACTTTCGCTTTTGTTTAACTGTAGCCAAACATTGTCAGAAAACAGTTTTGTGAGTATCTGGCAAATTACCCGAAAATGTAAATCTTATGCTCAAATAAAATCATCTTCGTTCTTAGAAAGGAAACTTAGTTTGCAAATAGTCAGAAAAGCATAAAAGCGCTTTAAAATATTTACGTTCGTTAGTGTCGACGTTGGCAAAATCGTAACGTTTTCAGTATACAAGATTCTACCATAGAAGATCAAGATTTTTTTCATTCTTCTGTCTTTCCTCAAACATCTCACCAGTGTCAGTTGTCTAAACGAAACAACGCTCTTATTTTCGTACGTCGAAGAGGCATAGGATACTTTGAATGGAAGTGTTCAGATTTTTTTCTCATCATAGTGCAGTAAACGTTCATCCTTATTAACGATGATCACCGTTGAGTTGAGTTGATTTTATTTGGCGATAATTAATATTCTGCAAGAAAAAACAAATTAGTGCAAGGACACCAGCAGGGCACTGAAGGAACCGGAAGGTTATCGAGTAGATGCCCCTCAACAGTTAAATTCTCCATCTTGCTTTCGCTGCCAACTACAACAATACCACCGGCACCCCCCTAACCAGAGCATCGGGTAGCCTTGAATTTGTAAAGGGAACCCATCTATGTTAAGGCGTTAGTTTTCACTGTACAGTAAATCAAACAAGACCGTGGTGAAACATGGATGCAGTAAATTCAGGTCCAGAACGTTGCAAGAAGACGAAACGTTTTTAGGGGAAATGAGCCCTGACGTTTCCCATTCACTTACGGGCCTGCTATCCAGCAGTGTTTCTCACCAAAAATACTAAATCATGGCTCTTAGCAACGAATAGAAAGAGGGGTTGTACCTTCTGCCATTTCGAATGTGGTAAAGAGTCTAATTTTTAAACTTTGGTCTGTCCGAAAATGTTAAGGCCAAAAGAGTGAAAATATTACCAGAAAGTCCAAACAGTTTTACTTCGATGTTTTTTTCATTCTATGATTGTTATTTTTTATTTTTCTGTCTTGAGCACAGAACCATTATATAAAATCTGCTGCCAAGCCTATAACAAGGATTAACAACGACGTGTGACATTTCATTTCATTTGATTCTTAAAGGCAAAGAATATGAAAACGCAACCCCTTGTGTAAACTCCTAATGATCGGCGTTCATATATATCTTTCTTTTGTTACCAATTTAACTATAATATTTCGTTAACATTGCTTGGTTTTATCTGAAAACTAAGTGTAAATAAACCCCTGTGCAGGAATACAGTTTAAATCATTTTTTGTAGTTGAAATCATTTTTGCATTTTTTCCAGCTTTGTTAACTTTTTTTCTTTTTCCGCATGTTCAAACTTGCATTATATTCAATTCTAAACATGACAAATGCTTAAAGCGGGTGTTATCGACCTGCAGCTTCGATTTGCTGATCGACACTCGATATTTTCATAAAAACGCTAAAAAGTCGGCTTATCCAATGTTGCATCATCCACGTTTCTCGTGCAGACGGTTCGCGCTCCACAAGGAATGGAAGACAACGACTAACCACAGTCCACAGGAATCTGTGCTTAACTGTCCCGTTGACGTAGTTTCACACGTACGCAGGTAACGCATGAGTGATTCTTTTCAACACGCGCGTGCCACGATGGAGACACGCGGTGTACACACTCCATCATTTGGCGTGATGCAGTGAAGAATAGCGCCCTGTAGTAATGCTCGTTCGAGACAGAAGTGTCGGGCGACGATGCGAAGGTCGCTCTACTATGAGTGTGTGCAATGACACGTTTGTTGTCATCACACTGCGACCGATTTATGAGGTAAGCTGGGTGAGTTTCAAATCGACATCAGCAATGTGAGAGGGCCAGCAGTTTTCCTAGCCTAGGCAGCAGTCATAGTTAATTGTGGGAAGTATATCATCACATTTCAGAAGCCTTTCATACTTGTTTTTAGGCTTACACGGGTATGAAAACGTTTCGGACATTTTAACTTTGCAGTTACGCTGTAAAACATCAGCCATTGTTTGATTATTTGTGCAAACATCTCATACATTGGTAGTCAGTGGTTTTGCACTTCAGATTAACGTGTTTGCTCTGTTCTCACCAAGGACACCAAACCGTGAAAAACATCTGGGCTTCTTTGAAAAATTTGATGTTGTTTCAAGTGTAGGACACGTGAAAAGAACAAAAGCGCAGTTTACAAGAGGTCGGTCAAGCAAAATAACTCCGCGCGCGAGTTTAGCAAATCCTACAGAAACCGCGAATTTGGAAAGCAATGTCTACTTTACATTAGGTAAACAGAAAGGGGGTAAAGAGGTAGGCAGCTAGCTGTGGTGATTGTATCTTCTGTTCACCTTTCAAAGGAAAAGCTTCATTACTCTTGCCACAGCATGTGCGAAGTTTCCACAACAGGTATCAATACTTGAGATGTTTTTACAATGTTGGTTCCACTTTTAAGGCTATCTATTTCTTGTTGCTAAGTTAACAGTGCAACTGCAATGGATGTGCGAAATAGTTCACGCACGTGCTTTTTAATATTTAGCAAAGAAGCATAACGGCGTAAGAGAACATTCATACACCGTACTGCATCCGCCTACTGCACTGACGGCAATGTATCAAGTCAACGTTTAGTGCCATATCTGTCAACTGCCAATCAGTGTTGCCAGTCATAATCAGTCTGTTATGAAGAAAAACCCCAGAACTTACCTTGAAAAAATCCTAGAAAATAATAAAAAAACCCAGACATACAAAATGTTTAAAAAAAGTCAAAATCAAACTTGAAATGCACGCTGCCGGTAATAATTACGGTAGTAATTTTGCACATAAAAATTACGGTAATATGCATTATTTGCATCAAATTTGTAACAAGTTCAAGTTTATTTTTAAACAAACTGACAATTTACAAGCAGGCTAGCAGCAAATCAAATGTATGCAGTAACATAAAAAGTTAGTTTGATCTTTTCTACAAAACATTTAATGTTTTCTTTTACCTTCACTTAAATGCACAAATTGAAACATTTTTATAATACATTCAAGGTCTTACAGATTTCAGTTCACCCTAATTATTGCATTATAATTTAACATTCAAAATTGTACGTTCATGCCTATCACAATGCGCCTATAAAACAATGAACAGATTCTCAACCACAACATCTTCATGAAACCAAAAAGGCATACCAAAACCATGCACAAGCAGCCCTTGACATATCAGCAGTATATTAGAGTGCTGACCTACGCCTAGTCAGAGCTTAATCTGTAAAATATTAGATTTCAAACGATCTGGTAAAGCCTGGCCCTACTCAACTGTACTGGCTACTGACACTGCACAGACATTACGTCGATGAAACTACTGTATTCTTGAATGGAAAATGCAGCAATACAACACACATTTCTGAAATTCGACCAGAGTCAGAAAAACCCCAGATTTTCAATAAAAACCCAGAACCACAGAGAAAACAGAAAAGCCCTGTTCCAAATGCAGCAGTAAACCATCAGTACTTTTGTTAAATCGTTTGCACAATAAGCAATGGAAAAGTTTATGCACAGTCTTAATCTTATCAAGGCATGTCTTTTGTAAAAATATTTCCATCACATTTCTTGGGTTTCCTCCGCCGCTTTAACCCCCAGTATTCGCTGCTTGTTAGAAATGCAACTCAAGGAGTTAAAAGTTTCAGCAAAATGTTTCTGGCGACGTTCTGTTGTTTTGTGAAAATTGTTTGCTCATTAAAAGCGCTTTTATATGGTATCGGTAGCAGCATGCAACACTATAAACCAGTGGTTTACAACCTTTTTCATGCAGCGACCCATTTTGCAAGCTAATTTAACCTGACAATCCCCTTCCGAAAATTTTCAGTCAGGCAGATGTAATGCAGTTGTGTTTGCACAATAGAACATCACAATGACCAAAAAATAACATAAGATGTTGAACAAAGACTCATTCATAAAATTCATGCACATGGTAGTAACAAAGAGAGAGATACGTGCCGTATGCAAATTACGTCATAGCACAACCAATTGAAAACTAGAATAACACCCAAGTTAGCTACCGATATGTAATTTACAAACACAGCACATTCTTACGTCACAAATTTATGCGTGCGTTGCCAGACGCAACAGTAGTGTAATGGTCATAATCACACGTTAAACAATTTTGAATGCAAATCTCGGCTATCGTTTTTGCCTTGTGATCCTATTATTTCAGCTAGGACAAAAGTGGTTCCATATACGAAATATAAAATGTACTGTAGAAAAAATTATAAAGGTTTTTATCCGAAGCTCTCGCGACCTCTAGAAAAAAGGCAAACGACCGGCGTGGGGTCGCGAACCCAGGTCGAAAACCACTGCTATAAACGAATTGCGGTCTTTGATCAAGTTTATTTGTGGTCTTCCCAATTGTCATTTCAAGATTTTTCTTTGTTTGAATAACAATGAAAGATTTGAAAAGACAGCGGATGATCTGCTCCGATGCGCACCTGACGTCATCAATGCTGTGAGGTCATCTTGACATAGCGAGTTAACGCAAACACAATTACAGTCAAAAAGTTCTGAGGATGGCAGTTAAATCACGACTTATTCGTTTTCACAAAAAATATGAAAATCCACCAATACTTTGGAAGTTTGTTTACCCTGCAGGTCATTGATTTTTTATATTCCGAGAAATCGCCCTCGGCTATATCGCACTTTTTTTCAGGTTGGGAACCAGAACATACGAGTCACATTGGAAATTCGCAAGGGAACCTTTTTAGTGGTGGTGTGGCTAAAGTAGGCCTAAATCCTTCTAACCTGCTTGATTCATTTCGGATTGTATTTGTTATGGACGTACATGAAGCTCCGCTTGAATTAAAGTTTGTCAAAAAATTTAATTTTGTTAAATTGATTATTACCGATCTTGACGTGGGCTCCATATTTTGTACCTGTTGTAAATCTTTTTTTCGAAAAGCATTTTTGACCGGGTCCTGATCTCAAAATGTCGTGATATCCTGCTGCTGCGCAATTAATATTAAACCATTAAGGGTTTATTTTCCAAACAGAAAGAAAAGCTCAGTCACTCAGCAACAGAATTCTTCAGGCTTGTCTATGGAAACTGGATTCCCATGTGATGAGAGAGTGGATTTGAAATATGACCGTGATGTTCCATGATTAGTAATTTCAACGTCAAAAAGCAGGAATTTTCAAGTTGAACGCCATTATTATCTGCTCATAGCAAGTCAGTATGAAACGTTGAGGCTAAATGCCATGGTGTAGTCATGCGAGCCCCCGAAAATAAGGTTGATGGGATATTTTTTAGGTAACAAATAAGTGGGTTACTCAATTTTCATTACGATTGGGGTATGTTTAGCTACTCCGTAGAGGCTACACATGAACATGCAATCACGTAGTTGAAATTGTCAATTTCGCGGGAATCCCATGGGAGTGGTCAGAAACAAAGTGTACCTGATACAAGCCTGCGAATCTGTCTATTTGCTTCCAACTGAACAAGGCTTTTGTGTCGCACAGGGACTGTTAGTCAAGGAATGTGTTTACATGATAGAGCGAGATTACGCAAAGCTTACTGCCTGTCAATGATAGTATCACTGCCTTCTTGACTCCCTGTCAATTTATTTTTCTACTGCAACTATCCCAGTGCGAACCAGGCACTGCTGTTATCTCGACTGCTTCTCGTTTATCAACCGATTCTGTCCATAAACAAGCATCAGCATAAATTGCAGAAACGATCGAAACAGCACAGAAGTCTGCAATTTTGTTCTGTAATAGAACATGAAACAACAAACAATGCAAAGGTATACCAATAATTTATTCTTGCGAACTGTTTGTCGCTTTGAATGATAAAGACAAAATGAAAGTCGGAAAACGTCTGCAGTGAGAAAATGCAGATAAAAATGAACGACAGCGGCTAACATGCACTCACAATTAAGGCTTCAGATAAGCTTCAGGTCAAAGACGCAGGTCGCGAATATTTGCACAAATCTGTCGATCTCCAGCTTAACGTCAATAGCAGTTAACGCAAGTATCGCCTCGGGTCTCAGTTGAAACGGCGAACCATGTACGAGACAAGTAATTCAACAACCGAGCGTTTGAGGCAGGTTTTTCAAAGCAGGTTGGGCCATTGTGTAGAAACCGTTCTATTGTATTATTCATGGCACGAGTGAATGGAAATGCCTCATGATAAATTTTTCGACTCTTTTTCAGGTTTCTAGGATTGAAATTACGATATGGCGGTTAATTCACTGAAAACATTTCTGCAAAACAGATCGCTTCAGGGCGAAGAAGTTCACCCACAACCGTGTGTGCACCCGTTCTTCCACAGAATTAACCTAACGGCGGCACAGAAGATCCAGGTAGCCGTCATGTCTTTCACTGTGGCTCCTGTTCGGCTGCTGCTAGCCTCGTTCTTTTTATTTTTGACTTGGGCCTGGGCGTACGTGGTCACCTATTCCATGGTTGTGGGCGGCAGTGAGCCGCCGGGTTTCATTCGAGGCAAACTCCTGAAGTCGGTTCGTTTCCTCGCTCGATGTACACTGTTTTTTGGCGGCTTTCACCGCATCACTACCAAAGGAAAGCAAGCGTCAGCGGCAGAAGCGCCCATCCTAATTGCCGCCCCGCATTCAACGATGCTTGACGCAGTAGTCGTTTTTGCCTCCAACGATCTGCCGTCCCCTATCACCAAGTCAGAGCTCGAGTCCGCTCCCATCGTTAGCACTATACTCAAGGTAACACAACCTGTGTTCGTCTACAGGCACGATTCGAATTCGAGAAAACGAACGATAGACGAGATTTCGCGCCGAGCTGGATCGGGCGGCAAGTGGCCCCAGGTTCTTGTGTTTCCCGAGGGCACTTGTGGAAATAGCGAAGTGCTCCTATCCTTCAAAACCGGAGGCTTCGCCAGCGCTGTGCCTGTACAGCCGGTGGCGATTCGCTATCCCAACACCGTGAACACTCTGCCTTGGACTGAAAATGGTCCTGATTACTTGAAAATTTTATGGTTGACTTTGTGCCAGTTCGAAACGAAAAGCGAAGTACATTTCTTGCCTGTGTACACGCCCAACGAGAAAGAACGCAAAGATCCAAAGCTGTTTGCTGACAACGTTCGCAGATCCATTGCCGATGAAGTGGGTCTGCCGTGCACAAGACACACTTTCGAGGACTGCCGTTTGCTGAGACGAGCAGGCAGGCTCGGTTTGCCAATGGACGCCTCCGTGGTAGAGTTCCACAATCTGCGACAAGAAACAGGGAAGGACATCCGCGATGTCGAAAAGATTTTAGAAGAGTTTGCGAATATCGTGAGCGATAAGCAACGTGGTTTGATCACAATAGCGGATTTGGCGAAGTTTTTAAGCTTGCCTATCCTACCTTGTCTCGAAGAGCTCTTCAGCTTGTATGACAAAGACGGCACGGGTGAAGTTTGTTTTAGAGAATATGTGATTGGATTGTCCTTAGTGTGTGAAAGTGTTGTGAACAATGAAAGTTTGCGGTGGGCGTTTGATATTCTTGATACGAACAGCGACGGCGTAATCTCCGAGGAGGAGGTTGGAAGAGCGCTGCAATCGGCATTTGCTATCGTGGTGGAAAGCGACGTGATTTTTGAAAAAGCTCTGACGAACAAGAGAAAAAATGTAACGTTTGAGGAATTCTCTCTTTTTGCCAAGCAGAGGCCAGAATATCTCAAGTTATTTCTTTTGCACACGAAAACAGAAAAATTAATCACCAAGCGATGCCCCAACAAATGCGCGACACGAGTTTCAAATAAAATATGTAATGGTACTGATTATGATGGTCAGTATATATTGGACGCAGAACACATAACTACAGTTCAACTTCCTTTTGATAGTGCGTTGACTGCAAAGCCTGACAATAGTGCGAATAAACTTGATCAAAACGCACCCAAAACAGACGTCTACAAAAGCTTACCAGGGATTGCTGGCGACAGAGAAGAGCTTTCCGATAGAAAGAGCACCTCACTTAGGTTAAGAAATGTGGAAGTTAGTAGTTAGATGGTACCCGGGTTGTAATGTTTATAAACCTTCCTTGAGCTTGGTAAGAATTGCGAGTCAGCACAACCGCGCTGCTGGTGCCCCAGGTAAAAAAACAAGGATGCTATTAAAGATTTCTCGACTGGTTCACGAAATATGTCCCAAGCTAAGTCGTTGGCAGAAAAATGATGCGCTTGTTTTTTTCACTTTTGCTGTTTGAATCCTTGGTAGAAAACTTTGTAGATATTCCATATCCAGCATCACTCCAGCTGATGGGTAAACCTTTCTGAACTTAGCTATTTTTACAAATCAACTCTAAACTTCAGATAACTTATTCACAACTTCAAATACGTAATTTTCAAAATAAAGGTGAAATTGCGAACCACTGCTGTGAAAATATCAATGAAATTGAGAGTATTTATCGCCGTCTGTGACAACATCGGTTAATGCAGCTTGTCACACCATGTTGCCCGAACAAATGAAGTTTTTGAATTTTTGTGATTTCAATATTCGGTTTGTTTCAAGATGGTACGTGTGATTTTGATAATATTTATTAATTTATAATCGCTTTGCGACAAAACTAGCAGCTGCAGTCCATATATAATCGCACGTGTATGTTACTGAAACTGTTGAGTGCACTTTGAGCGACGGGTAATTTTTTCACTTTGCGAATTTCATGACTTTCTCGTGAGTGTTCTTCGATAATATTCCAGTTATTTTTTCAGGGTTTGTTTCGCACGTTTTTATTTATTTCAAAATTACGCAGAACGGTTATTGTCAGGTGCAGCTTTTCTGGTTCTTAAAACTTCTTTACCGAATTTTCTTATGTCTCACGGGTGTGTAAATTGCTTCACGTCCAAGTCTTCTCATAAATTGCAGATTATCTTCATGATGACCTACGTTGTTCGTCTGTGATGAAATGAATTTATTCGTAACAAAAAAAGTCTTTCGCTGGAAGATCATTCGTGACAAAATGAGTTTTTCAACAACCTCGCAAATAGTATTTCTGTCAACGTTAGCCTCACAACATCATGCAAACGTTTCAGACCAGGTACTAGGGTAAATTCACTTTATTTTCTATTCGTTTGCTGTTCAACACTCAACAATGATTTCGTTTACTGTTCAAGATTCACCACCAAATAAGGTCGTGCGGTGACTGGGACATTTCACAACTTTTTCGTTTAACCTTTGACTACAGACTGGCACACAGAGGCCACAAATTGACCACACAGTGGCCATACCAAAGATACGTTCCCGCGTTTGGTCGACAGTCATGGTGGTTCTTTCGAAATCACCTGACGATTGCAACGTCACTGGACGAGCTTCCGAACAGAGCAGTCATTTCCTCCTGATATTGCGAAAGATGGAGTGAGTAGCCGTCGGTGTGGAGCGCCTCCTGCTGCTGCTGCACGTACAAGTGAAAAGCGTTTTATCAACTGTTAGATGTGGATTCAATACAGAGCCCCCATGTTCCTGACATATACCTTGTTCAAGTCCCGCCTGGTAACCTCTGTTCTATCTGACATTAACTGCACGAAAAGGTGGCGCACAGACACAAATTTTTTCGTGGGAGAAAATAAAAGTCTGAACAAGAAGTAAAATTTCGTTTTTTCCTTGTGATTAACTAGTTTTTCCAACCTTAGCGCAACACGAGCTCGTATCAGAAGGCGGTACAATCGAGAAGAAAGCATTTTTGACAAAATTCGTTTGTAAGACAGATATTGCGCATTCAACGCCAAGTCTTGTTAAAGAAATGCAGCACAGCAAATGAAATATAGCGCCGCATAACACCGCAATCGCTCTTCGTACAGGATATCATAAATGTGTAAATTTCATTATAAAACGAGAATGTTTACAATCGGAGATTGTGCTTCTGGAAGAGGCAAAGAAATCGAGCTGACGAAGAATATTTGATTGGAGCGTTTGTCTGACGCAGCTCACACAGAACGTGAAAATACGCTGCCTTTAGTTAAACAAAAAAAAGGGAGAAATAGACAAAGTCTGTAAAGATCTAGTTTTAAAATCGGGCTTCTACTCTCTTTGAGAAAACATTACATCATGCAACACATGACCAGCTATAACCATACCCTGCCTGGCCGTTCGCTCCAGAGCAATGGAGCGTGTCAGGTTCCCAACGACGGAAGTAATCAGCGCGTGACGGCTTCTGCCTTTGTATTGTTAATGTGGCTCCGCGCCTTTGATGAAGTCAATTTTTTGCTGTTGATAGACGCTGTTCTGGGGCATCCATGACGACCTTACGGGCGTCGGACGTGGTGCAAAGTAAGGATGCTTGGCTCCTGTGGAATTTGATATTAACCTTTTAACTTTTTTGCTGAAAAGTGTTTTTTCTCTTAGGTTCGAGTTAGCAAAATGAAATTTCAGCACCGTTAGCCCCCTGCAGAAATGTTTTTGGAAACCACCTGTAAAATTCACTGTTGGTCCCTCACCTGGAAAGTCCTTCCGGTGTCCATGCTCAGAAGTTGTGCAATAAACGCTGCAGTTTAGCGTATTTTCATATTTTCGAAATATATTTTTTGCGTTTATCGGCGCAAATACTAAACAATTTCATTCAATTCAAGGTCAAAATGCCAAGACCTTGAAAAAACTCGATAACCAGGTTGTCTTGCCTAGTACCGCTCAACACTTCGTTCATTCACTTCTCAGAGTTTGGAGTTGACCACCGACGTGCAGTTGAGTGCGGAGTCATGGTGGAGTTAGATGTGGATAAATCTGAATGATACTAAAATCTGTTGAATAATCAGCATAGTTGCGCAATGAGTGCTGTGTCACAACCGGTACCAAACGTGGATTTTCTCAGATCGGCAAGCAGTAAGGTAGGACGGACGGAGAAAGTGTCAATCCTGTTTAAAATGAAACTCTTGCTGGGTTGCCACAGCCCTTTTACTTTCGAGCGGAAAATTTTAGCTATGCTGAAAAAAAGTCATATTTCCATTTAAAAAAAAACATCTTTCCATTTAACCACCTTTTCCTATTGCAGACCTTCCGGCGGGCTTAGGACATAACTGACTCTAAACAAATATAACGCAGCATGCAGCTTTCGGGGCCAAGGGCGTGGCGAAACAATCATCTACGTCCATGGGCGTGCGCAGAAATTTTTCCAGGGGGGGCAACGTCGACATTTCGCTTATCCTCTTTCAGGTTGCGAACGATGCAATGCAAATGGACCTTCACAAAACGCCTTACCCTTTCTACACAACAAAGAAAATTTCCCATGAAATCAAGCGCTGAGTTCGCATTTTTGTAATCATATTCAGGTGGGGTCGTAATCGAGTTTGCGAAAAGGTTGTACGTCTTGTCATCCTTTACAGCTTTTGCTGAATTGGGGTATCATCCAGTATAGTTATTATCTTGGCCTGCAGATAACCGAGTCTGAATTTGGACTTGAGTTGAGTTGAGTTTATTTGGCGAACATTAAGAATTTCAAAGACGAGAAAGAAACCATAACAATTGCAAAAACGCCAGGGCACCGAAAAAAACGGAAGGTTATCGAGTCGTTGCCCCTTGGCTGGTCGTTAAAGGTGCATAGCAAGCCAAATTTACATCGAATCGTATAGCCTATGTGGGAATGAGCTGCCAGATGATCAACACAGTTGCACAGGGAGTGCTGGGTCGCAACCGGTCTCTCACGGTGGAGCAGGTGCTCAGATCCGCAAGGATCTGGGCGTGGCAGAGAAAGCATAAATCCAGCTAAAATGAAACTCTGACCGGGTTGTCATAACCCTTTCGCATCTGGCAAGCTCTACAAATGTTTGCAGCGGTTGTAGAATGAGGATGAGTCATCCAATGCAGCCATCATATTGCTGGAATGGAGAGGCTGGAAGCTCCTGGGGTCGGGT
>JGI24021J15306_10004988_pt1 | contig 15620 bp, 9 predicted proteins | sample Ectturendosymbi1_FD_15306 | JGI IMG/M metagenome (IMG submission 15306)
GGATGCGTAATTTTACGTGAAATCGATTTCCTATTAAAAATTTGCTGATAGATTCCTTGCTTACACCCATCGTGGAAAGTACATACCTTTTCACTAAGTCTTCAAAAACCCCGTCGTAATGTGACATGATGTGCATGCGTAACAAAATCGCTGTCTGCTTTGTAGATCGAAATGAAATGGTGCGATTTTCTCAAGGTATTGCCCGAACATACGCACATCCTACAGTTAAGCATGAAAAAACTTTTGCTGCGAAAATTTGTGTAACAACTGCTCTTTAAGTACGAACTGTATCGTTTTTTGTAACAAACTCATGAAAGACGCAGGAGTTTAAATGCATGCTGGTTTTCTTTGGCCATGTTTCCTGCAAAATTAGTATTTTTAATCAGCAACTCTCCTCATCGTCAAACAGGGATGCCTTTGGGAAAACTGTGTTTTTCTGCCTACATTGAGTCACGTAACTTTCGTTTCAAGCTCATTTGAAAAATGATTGAAACTTGAAATCAGTAAAGTGCAACTTGCTATCACCAGACTCATGATCACAAGAAGTTCACTTTGCATTGCACATTTAAACGCTACTATCACTCAACAGTTTTTCAAACTTGGTACGTCGGTTTGAAGGTACAGTAAATCTCTAAGAACTAGCTTTCCAAAGTTTTGTTAAATTTAGTGGAGTTTCGTATTTAAAGGTATATGACAAAAGCATTTGGTCAAACAACTTGCCTTTCTATCTGACCTGTTCCCAGCATGCACCATAAAAGGTCTCGCAGTTGTTTCAATCTATTACTGTCAGTTGCATGTTGTATTTGCAGCCAGCCTTAATGTGCAGTGTTTGGTGGTGTAGCAGAGCATATGCATATATATCGAAATACAAATAAAGTACTGCATCGGAACGGATTCAATCGAAATCTGCCATCTGCTTGACAAGTGGCATAGGAACTTCTAGTGTTGCATCACAAGACTGGTGCTGAGAAAGTTTTCACTTGGAAAAAGTGATTACTTTGTCTGTTCGTACTTCAAAAATCTTTCAGCGCCCACTTCGGGCGACATTCGTGAATGTTCCCATTTCTGGGAGTACATTATGCGATAGTTGGACTCATAAGCTTGATAGTATTTAATTCAGTATTTCTAGTAATTGAGACCTAGAAACAATTTTTGTGTGAATACAGTGATTCTAGAGGGAAAAGTGATGTTAGGATACTGTTGCGTTAATACATTTCTCCTCGCAAGCCTTTGTCGAGCCAAATTGCTGCACAGGCTACTTAGACTTTCAGCCCTATACAACATGTCGCAAAGACAACTGTTCTTATTACAGTGTAACTATCAATAGCGGTGTTTTTACCATGCTTGACGCAATGTTCTGTTAGCTTCCATCTTTCACCTCACCAAGCAAACGTTTGAGAATCTCATATGCATAAAATATATGGATGGCTGTTTGCGTTGGCACAAAGTGGAACTGGATGCTACATGTTCACATACTAATATTTTGATTGGTCTGTTGTATGTCGATTCACCTGTTGGGTGTTCCTTAACTGAAACCTTTTTTTAAATAAAGCATGAGTAGCAAACCAACATTTCGCGTGACTTTAAGTTTGAAATGCATCCTGATTTGCAGTAGAGTGAAAGGATTTTAAAGCATCGCAGACCAAAATAAAACGTGCTCAAGTCTTTTGATTGTTGAGCAAATGTACTTTTTTTGTACACTGCAGGTTGTGTTTGATAAAATTCTGAAGGGTCCGCGTTGGCATACTGTATTTTAAAACAAGTTTGCTACGTTATGTCCTGCTGCCTTGACGCCACCATAAATCTACAATTGGTTCCTTTAAATCATCAGTTATCCTGTGAAGCACAGGAGGATTTTATTGCAAGGAAACTTCAGTAAAGCGCAATCAATGCTTGTTTTCCAGCGTACGGAGAGGCTGTTGCTTTCTTCGGAGGATCTGAGTGGTTCAGCTACAATGTTTCGCCGAGATCGGTGTCAAGTCGGAGAGACCAACTGCAACTGTCTTTCCGCACTCGCCAGTTGCATGGCCTCATCTTCCGCGCAGGTGCGTATCCTAAAAATTTAACGTAAGTTTCGTTAGGCACTCAAATAAGTTTGTTTCCGAGCACGACAATCAACATTGTAATCATTCTATGAAGTGTAGAAATTTTGGGAGTGTATCAGGGGCGTACCGAGGTTAGATGGCGCCTGGGGCAAGAAGCAAGTTTGGCGCCTCCGATGTTCGAATCTAAAGTCATTTGATAATAACTGTATTGAAGATGAAAGTTGCAACATTGTTGGGACTTTTCGGCGCCCCCCAATGATTCGGTGATCGGGGAACTGTGTCCCCCTTGCCCCTCGTTACGCCCCTGGAGTGTATTCACACAAAGGAGCGTGAAAATTAAGAACCAACAACAGGAATGTGTTGCGCAAAGTTTTTTTTGCACACAGAGTTTGAAAGATAGATTTAAATGCAACAAAGCTACATAAACATGTTGGAGTCGACGAGAAACTACTGGCTTAATTGATTTGTTCTACTCATTTTCGTATATTTCAGCAGTTGCAAATAAGTGTACACTGTACAGTGATTCAAAGTGTCGATGAAACGACCTTGTGTCAATATTGTGTAAATCTGTGGCTTGAAACTTTGTTTGTGTTTTATGCATGTCTAAAAACAACCTCATGGAAAACAAAACACGATAACTCTCTCGTTTCTAATTAGGGTTTAGTTGCTGTATTAAAATGAATCCAGCCCTTTAGCAGGGAAGGTTTTTAATGACAAGATGCCCTCCTGGGAATATCTGTGCGCCTGCGTAAGTTTAAGTTTTTCTATGCTAGCATGCCGTGCCTGCGGTGCACGCTTGTGTTGAAGGTAGCACAAAACAAGCAGTCACAGAAGTTCTTGAGCAAAGTTTTATTACCTTGTTTCCCGAATGGACACCAAGATCTCAACGATTTCCCCCATATTTCCAGCAACGGCATACTACAGTGTGTCTTGTGCCAAAGCTGGCAAACAAGTGGAGTTGTGTTTGAGTATCCTTGAAAGATCAAATCTTGCCCCCCCTAAAAAAACTTTTATATTAACCTTCAGATTTGTTCGTAGTGTTTATATATAAAATAATTTTTAAGCAATTAAAGCAGTTTGCCTTTTTAGTACAACTTAGAAATTGCTTCGAATTGGAGAGCTTCTTTACCAATTTTTGTAGACGTTAACCATTACAGCCACACTCTGCATGATTATAACTGGCCACCCAGTGTGAGCTTGAAATGCATGTGATGCTCTAAGGAGTTGTGCGTAAAGAAGACTTTGAAAGATGGTGGTGTGCTTACTGACAAGAATACTTTGACCAGTTTAAATAAAAGTTGGGGTTAGCCACCACACGTAATGTCTGTTGCGCCACACGTCGGCTTGGCAATTCACACGGCTTTAGCAAAACGGAATTAAAGTTCCCTTCATTAATTAAAATTACGGAAATTTTTGTCAAAATGTAGCATCTTCTACATCGTAGAGAATATGTAACATTCGAATCCATGCATGACTCACCGAAATTAGCAGTCAAGGGCTCAGGTTTGCTGCAGCCAAGTTATGAAATTTTCGGATTTATCCGCTTTCCTCCTTGCTGGACAAGGCGCAAAACAACTTGGTTTCGCTTAGGATCACGTCAGCAAACATTACGCTGTAACAAGCGTGCGCTGTTGTACGATTCCCATGTTTTATTCATACGTGATCTCCAGCTTTTTCTCTTAAAACTGAACGCAAGTCTGGCGTGGTTTCATACTTGTAGACAGCTGCGGAAAGTAAAACGTAAACTCCCTCATCATGTCATGGAATACGAACCTGCTGGAGCATCTAGGTTGCTGGGGGCATTGATGTGGCTGCTGCACTGTGGGTGAAAATATACATTATATCACATTATATTGCAAATATACTGTGCAAATATACTCACATTATATCAAATCAACTTTGTGCAATAATGCAAAACACTGCTACACTTCTTGCATTGGTGGCATATTGTTCTGCGTAACAACGAAACATTACGTTGTTCCAAGAAGCAAACGCTGTAACAAAACAATGAAAACGTTTGGTTTGTATAGAGCTGTGAAACTACTATTGGCGCAGCCAGGGGGGCCAAAGGGACCATGCCCCCAAAAANGTCTAGCATATTTGGTCGTTTTGTGCTTCGAGAGGTAGTGTCCCAAACCAAATGCTGTTACTCGCTTAAAGTCAAAATATTTGGCCCCTCCCAAAAATTTGGGCTGGCTACGCCACTGGAAACTACTATAATCAAATTAGCTTTTTTTTGCCGGACATTCCTGTTCAGTCTTGGAATGGAAGAAAGTAAAATATGAAAGATACCAGTTTATCTTTTCTGCGACTAGTCCGTGGAGACTAGTTCCGGCAGAGAACTCATCAACATCAAGGGAGATTACAGTATTGCACGTGACTTTTAAAACCAGTTGGGAGTATCAGTTAATAGGACAGCTACATTTTCAGCCCTTTATTTCCAACATTGACGATAACATTGTTACACCAAACGTAGGAATCAACTATATGACACTTAAGTTGGTACCATCAAACACATGCTTGAAATCTATCACATGCTTGTCTTTTTCTTGAAAACAGTAGCAGATTTTGCAATTATTTCTCATTTCTGTTAAGTTTACAAGGAGGTTTTCTTTGCTTGCAGAGGCTACACAGCTGACTTTGCAAAAATAAGAAGCAATCTCAATCCCACAAATATGAGCATCTGCCGCTTTTACTTTCATGCTTTTCAAACAAAGCACACTCATTGCTCATCGATTGGAAAACATTATGATCAAAACAACACCACAGGTTTTTTGATAAAGAAATCAAAAGTATGTCTTGACACTTCACAACAAAACGTATTTTCTCTTCCATTTGTTGAGCTTTTACATTTTTGGGGAAAGGTTTTAATAGATTAAAAAGTACTGTGCTATGGATTCTTTTATCGTCATTATCAAACCCAATCAGTAAGAGTTTCCTGGTTTCGGAAAAAATTTGCAACGAATTTACAATTTTCTAAGCAATTTAGGCTTGGTCGTGTTAAACATATGCATGGACTGCTTTTGGACTAGTTATCTATTGTTATGTACAAGTAAGTAGTTTCGTTCTTGACTCCACTTTTCCCGTAAACTCTCTGCAAAAATATAACGTTGCAGCTGGACGCACTGATTCAGGTTGAGCCACTTCATATGCTGGCTCATCAGTGTTGAAATAAAATATTTTTTGCTGTTGAAATAAAACCTTTTTTGTCACGCCGTGGCCCATCAGTGCCACCATGTCAGTGTTTCTCTTTTCACTAACAAAAACTATCGTTATTCCACATAACGGTAATGCAGCACATTTTTACAGCACTGTTTGGAACAAACAAATCGGCTTTTAAAAAGATGTTAACGGCAATTACCTTTAAATGGAACTCATCAGTACCGTGACACTGATGAGACACGGCAAACAGCGCGGTAGCTCATCAGTGTCAATGTGCCAACATTGCCCTTTGCGAGACTTACCAGACAAACACTATAGTTTGCCAGCTCTCCACTTAGAAAGTACCTAGGTATGTGTGGTGCACAAATTTGTTTTACATCGACCTCGACATTGCAGGACGTATTTTCTTTGATTACTTCCAATTAGTGCAACAAGTATTCTGTCGGAGTTGGAGGGAAAACCTGTCGTCGTTCCACAGTGGTTCTTAACCTCGGTTCTTAACCTCGTCATTTATTACAAATACTAAATTAACAAACGCTTACAGTTTAGAATGATTTATAAAAATTTACATTTGCTGTAATTTATGGTTCAGTAAATTTACCCCCTTGGAAGATGAAATTTACCACTAGGGGTGAATTTACCCCAGAAAATATAGTGTTTCTCTGCTCAGTGTCGCAAAGGGAAACATTGGCAATTTTGCCGTGTCTCATCAGTGTTACGGCACTGATGAGTTTCATTTAAAGGTAATCGGTGTTACTATCTTTGAAAAGTCGATTTGTTTGTGTCAAACAGTGCTGCATTGCCATTCTGTGGAATCACTGTAGCCATTGTGAGTGAAAAGAGAAACACTGAAGTGTTTGCACTGATGAGTCACGGCGTGACAAAAAAGGTTTTGTTTAAACAGCAAAAAAAATTTTGTTTAACAATTTTTTCCTGATGACACTGATGAGGCACCATACACCAGCGCCTGTTTCCACCTGTGCGGGCGTGCGCTTTCAACTTAACAGTTTTCACGCTGTGCTCGTTGAATCTAAAGTTCATCAATAATTGATGACGAGGAATACGCTTCTCTGCCGACCGATCGTGAACTGAAAAAGTTTCGTTAAACAGTCGCCTGTCACTTCACATCGAGTTTGCCATTTGGCATGAAACAGCTACAGTGATGCTTTACAGCTGCCTTTTGCAACCTACCCTTTTGTAAAGCAAATGGAATCCTCTGGCACTGTTTGCGGATAAACATGCCAGATAATTTCAGGACAGCACTGCATCTCCCGAAATTCCTATCGCATGCCTATTACGTAATGAACGAATGTTCTCCTTTTTCTTCCAAAAACTGTACCTGCACTTGTGCTTCACATGCCCACACAACGGTGTGCTTCAGGTGCTACTGACGTTTTGATGCTGCAAGCCAATCAAGCGCTTCTTCCTCGCGAATACTTTGTCATGTGACAAACATCAAACTTTACGTGCATTTGCAGGAAGAACTGGTGACTACCTCAAACTTTCTCTGCGGAACGGAACCATACATCTCGTAGTGAACCTCGGCCCTAAAGCCGTAGCCGAAATAGATTTTACTCGACGTGACGGCACCTTGTTCAATGATGGCAACTGGCACCGCGTAGAAATCAGGCGGACTTTAAGAAAGGTACGATTTCGGTCTAAGCGATTAACGCTTTACGCTATGTAAAGATTGCGGTTGCAGTCTATAGAATGCGCTTAAAAATGGCAGTTACAACTGTTTGAAACGTTTGCCTGGGAACAGTTTTAAGGAGACTTAAAATATGTTTGCTGTTGATATTTGGTTGGGTGTCGAAGTTCACTAATGCTTATATGGAAAGCTTTTCTCTTGAGTCCTGTGCTGCTTAGTCGACAGTTTTGTTGTTTATGTCTTCATTCGTAGCAAAAAAATTTTTTTGCAAGTGAACCCAACGGCCGATAAGAAACAGTCTGCGAAGACTAGGCTATTTTCGCAATGTTTCAGTATAGGAGGGGGACGATGGCAAAGTGTCTGCCTTTCAAATTGGAAGGTTGAGAGTTAGACCCACGGCCACTGAATGAATCGCCGTAGCGCTCCTTGGGCAAGAGCGTTTACCTCAATCGCAGCGGCAAGAAGCAAATTTCAAGCTTTGGGTCTGTCGCCAATTGCCGTCACCAAATTCAAATTATAAAAAAATGGTTCAGTAGTTTCGATTTCGGCTTGCTGGTCCCTGACCAACAGCTAGATGACGGAGCAACTGGGGCGTTTAATTGGTCCGAGCACGTCCAACAGCAATGGTTGTCATTTGCACGCACATGGGATGATTAGATCAATAAAATATCTAAAGAGCGAGCTTTGCAAAGAAACTAATTTTACACTGCAAGCTTTTAAAGAAAATAAGTTAATTGTGCAGTTTCATGTTTAAACAAGCACTTCAGTGAGAACGTTATAGCTTTTGGTTCCTGAAGTACTTCTGGAGTGCAAACACCTTGTTCAACAAATCTGATTCTTCACACTTTCAGAGGCACCGAATAGTGTAAGACACATATCTCATTTTGGATGTATATGCTACAGACAAGTTAATTTATGAGTCCTAAAACTCGCAGATGTTGTGTACTGGCGATGTAGGTTACTGCAGTATGAAATATGACGCTTATGGCATTTGCCCGTAAAAACTCTCGAAATTCCTGTGGTAAACGGGTGACTCTGTAAAAACGCTCAATGTAGTTTGCGTGTTTGTTTATTTATAAGAATGTAAATTTTCACGAGAAATTTCTTGTCCTTCAAAGAAACTTTAAAATTAAATTCCACCTACAAACTTTTATTCAAAAATACTTGCTACTGTGTCATCAATGGATTTCTGTTTAAGTGCATAACAAGCTCTCGGGTTTGAAAGACATGCAAAATTTAGAAAGCAAACTGCCCAAGCAGCGCTCTGCCACGACCCAACATAAAATTCTGTTCACCAGGTACNAATCGGAGCTCAATAGGTTTGTTTGCCAGCTTACGCACGCAGAGGTGACCAAGTCAAGTTTATGGCACGGGGCTGCCACGATTGATACATTTGGTTTGACGCGAATATTGCGCCTGATGTTATCTTAGATCCTAAATTACTCAGCCCGTTGTTACCATGCCCACGTCGTTTTTGTTTGCTAAGGTCGTGATATACTTGACCTGCGAAACGGCAGAAGGCACCGTTGTCAAGGCGCGCGGGGCCTTCTGATACCGCGGTTCGGCGCGTGTGGGGTTAGTTCAGAAATTGTCCAATTAGCTTTTCTCACTGCATGTCTGTGACCGACCTTCGTGCTTCCCTAACAAGCGTTATGTTCTTTGTAACATTCTGCCCTACGTATTTTTCATTCCAGATTGCCAACAATCTATTGTCAGGCTAATTATCTGCCCAAATATGCGAGTAACTTCATTACAACAGCCATTGGCACAGCCTCTGCGATGTCAAGAAGTTTAACAAACCAATTGTTAGAAAGGTCGCTGCTTTGTTTCGTAGATTTATCGTTGTTGATCTCTTCTTTAAGTTGTAACGACTGCTAGTGATGGTCTTTAAAGGGTTAAAAAGTGCTAGTATTTGCTTCATACGCAACGGGGCCTTGCTTATCGCAACTGATGAACTGCAACGATAAATATGATCAGAACCATCTACAAGAGAGATAGATCTGTGCAGGTACACACCATAAAAATGCGCACTAAAACTGTCCTGTGACGATAGTTTTGAGTAACGTCATAGAATGTGCAAATAACTTCGAACCTGCTAAAAAGTTTATTTTTGGTTATTGTCAAATACTTTTTTTTGTATTTCAAGCAGACTCCGAACAATGTAGCGGTATGATGGCCAGTGGAAATGGAAATTATTTATCTCCCATGAATTTTGCGCCATATGGTTTTGATTTTAAAACACACGTTAAAGAAAACAATTGATTAAACATATTGTATTGCAACTACCTGCAGTAAAACATAAGGCCTCGCAAATTTCGCAGCACCCATGGCTGATTACTTAAAAATCGCCCGAGTACTTTTAACTTGAATTGTTGTAGAAACTAGGCTCTTTACTTTGCTCTTAATTTTGTACATTGCACCTGAAAATTGAATGTTTTGGTGACACGATAGAGAAAGAACGAGACGTCTTCTGAGGCACGGGTAAACAAGGCATTACAGCACGTGACTTGTTTGTGTTCCGTTGTGCTGTCAGTGATATTCACGATCTAACGTGAGGCTTGATGCGTTGTGAGTGCTTGTATGGTTATGTTGTCAATCACCATTACATCTTCGTATTTTGAGTGCGCTTGCACTGCAGTCGGCTTCTGGAGAACAACAGGCTTTTTCTGTCGGAGGAAAATTTGAATCAAACCGACCACAGTCCAACTTTAAAAAGTGTGCGACTTTAAAATTCTTGTCACTTTACCTTTTTGTCTTTTGACGTCATGTGCGCCCCCAAAAATGGTTGAGCATGCCTACTTTCATGTTAAGCTCACTGTGTGTTGCGAACTCAATCTAGAAAATAGATAACCGCGCAGTGACAACTCATCTTTTTGCTTTCCCACAGCAGCGTAAAGAGTCATGCTTACCGCACATTAATCAATACTAGACTTCACAAGGTTTTGAATTCACATGTTTGTAGCTGCAGCATAATAAGGAAATTTTTTCTATCGAAGCTTTCAATAATTCATTTATACTTCTGCTGAAGCGATTAGGCAAGCTAGGTCAGCTGGTTCAACGCGTCGTCACCAGCCAGGTCGTTCACATTGGATCTTTCCAATTTCACGTGCTGTCTTACAGCAATATGTAGAACGCACTGGATTTGCTTTCCTTCAGTTGCAAGTTTGCACCCGTTTTTAGCATTGTAATTGTCCTCATTATTCCTTGGTTGGACCATTTTTTGTAGCGCAAAGCTACAAATCTTGTAAAGATTCTATTCCCAAGGCTTTGCTGCATGCACTGTGGCGATTCTTTGCTGAGCGGAGTCCTCCACTAAACCCATCCACCTCGACGACAGGTTAAGTGCTGCGGGTAGGACGTTTACTTATTTCAATTTTCTTGCGAAAACCGCAGACAGAGCGATAGTATTTCCCACAGACTTTTCAATCCAACTCCTGTTCCTGCTGTGTACTTCGACGCACTTACTTGAAGCTGAAAGCCACGAACTCCTACCTAAGCTAATTTGACTGGGCTGTTTATTAATGTTGCAATTTGCTGTCGACGATACCTCGACAGGTTGTGAATAACACGAATTTAACTCGACTTTATTTGACGGCTGAAATGAACCAACCACCTTAAAATCTGAAAGAACTCGGAACAATGATTCATAGTTTTCATTTCACCTTTCACGACCACTCTAGATTGTCTAGCTCAGTGGTTCTTGACCTTTTTCACACATCCTACCCTTTTCTCAAACAAGATTANCAGATTTACCCCCAATACACTCAACGGTGCTGATTTATTGAAAATACAAAATTAACAAACTGCTACAGTTTAGAATGATTTATAAAAATTTACATTGACTGCAATTTATGGTTCAGTAAATTTACCCCCTTGGAAGATAAACTTTCCCCCCAGGGGTACATTTACCCCAAGTTAAGAACCACTGGTCTAGCTAGAGAAGATATCACACAAGAACATCATACACCCTTACTTGCTTTTGTGAGTTTCATCGAAATCTCTAGCGCATAAGTGACTGCAGAGAAGTTGGAAAATTCATTTTTGCACTGATTTGTTTTTTTAGTCAAAATGTACTGATGCGCAAGCAATAGAAATCAAGGGAATTCGTTGTAAAACTGCGCCAATTGATTCCATTTGGAAGCAGAACATACGGTTCCTTATATTTTTAAGGATGTAAAGTGAAGTTGTAGGAGCGGCAAAATTATGTTTGCCGAAGCTCATAAAATCTTTCTGCGTTTATTTTTTCCGTGACTGAAGGTGTAGCGCATACGCTTCTTTTAACCTAACGCATGCTTGGCCTAATAAACCATTTCAAGTGGGAACCTCAGACTGGAGTTTGAATTGTGAAAGGGCGCAGATGACGAAATGAATCGGCAACAGCTGGAATAATGTCAGTCGATGACCGCGCACTGAATGTTGCAGCAAGCGATCAGTCTTCCACTTGGTGCATTCACAGGCTGAAACATGCACTTAGCAGTGAAGCAGCCCTGCGAACCGCTTTATGCGCAAAATAACGTTCTTGTTTGACAACTTCAAGGGAAACTCTACTTAACAGCAAACACTTGTTCGGATCAAAGCAAGTAGGCAAATCCGATCAAGTCAAACAGTGAACTTTCCAACATTTTTCTAAAAGGTGTAGCCATCTTTGTGCGAAAGAAAAACTTTTAATTTATTGTCTTTAGAAAAGCAAGTTTGAAAAACGTGCCGCAAAGGTCTACTGAAGTGTTCGTGGTATAACTTAAAAGTTATTTGTACCATCATATTTAACTTCAGAAACATTAATATTATGCTGTGAGGTTTAAGCCTATTTCACTACTGAGAATTTTTAAGCGACTAACGTTGGAAACAATTTGTGTTGGAAGTAAAACTTTTCCGCATTTTCACGTTCTACCCATGAGAAGCATCAGGAAAATAGAATAAAAAGGAACTGTCATTGCATTGCGAAGTTACAGGCTGAAAGAAGCTGAAAAAAGTAGCTGGATGATTTACGTGTTGTAACGTGTCTGGTAGTTTCAGTGCAAAGTTAGAATGTTTTGATTGATCTACTGCCTTGCAACACAGGTTTTTGGAGACCGTAGTGGCGAGACAATGAGACCGTACGAGAAAGTATTGGCAGTGGTAGCCCGATTCTAATGGCGACCATCTTGACTAAATTACTGCCATTCGTTACCCCAAGTTATTTGCTTGTGAACACTGTACACGGAAAACAATGATTGGGTTTATTTCTTTTCGAAAGTTATTTTATGTTACGGAGCTGTGCGATTGGTTTCGCTTATCTTAAACCCACGTTAGCAAAGTTTAGCTAAAAACTACCTCTTATTAAAATAGTGACTGACACCTGCCAATATCACAATATCCTCGTCAATTTGTCTCGTCACTCCGGGCGCAATACTCACTTCAGCACGGCGTGTGGCTGGTGCAGGGTTGTTGTCACGTTCTACCAACCTTTGCCTCCGCAATGGGGCGTTATGGATATGTGCAGCTTTGCGTGGATGACAGCATTGCTCTTGCTTGCCGTGGTTTCTCGCAAAAAACACATTTAACCCTAACATCGTGTTTTATGTAGACGTAGAGTAAAAGCCTTTGCGAGCAGACCTTTATTCACATCTTAAGCTTGGTAGAGTGCAGTCTCTCAAATGCTTACGTTTAATAAGCTTCCTTCTTATAAATTGCTGTGGCTGCTCCGAGGATCTTGATTAATTTAATTGGTTAGCGGGCAGCGTTCGTTCCAGAGAGTGGGTTCGGAGCAAGTTAGTGCCTGCACACGTCCAGTGTCTGCTTTTTCAAGGGCCTTACAGGCTGCATTGACGTAAACATGACAAGTAATGACGCAATCGATTTGGTTTGCGGTAATAAGCGCCTACGTAATGTTTTACAGTTTTCACTGGACGGTTTTGAAATCGTGTCCTGGAAAGTCTCAGATTCCCGGTTACGTTTTGATACAAACCGGTTAAGTCTGTGTAGATGTTTTCAAAACGATTTCATGTGCCAACAGGTGTACATCACTGTGGACCAGGCAGCGATGTCCACTGGTGTTGAGAACAACTATCACGAGCTTACATTTGATGGCGTCATTTACATTGGCGGTGGTCCCCCTGCGGAAAACCTGTGCGACTCATCTGCCAGATGCAACTTCGTCGGATGCATCAAGGATGTAAACCTCGTTTTTTTCTCTTAAAAATGTTTGTCATGTTTAATGTAAGATGTGGTCAAATATCGATTAGATCAATCGGCACTCCTGACTTTAACAGAACAATAGCTACCTGACGTAGACGATAGAATCGAAGTCTCTTTGCACCCTTGATTCTAAAACTTCAAACAATAAAATAAGGTTAACAATTCGCAATCTCACTTGTGCGGCTGAGCCCGCATTTAAGCAGAACTTAGTCAGGAGGCAGCGTTTTACATTTCGCACTTCGCAAAACACTCTATAACTGACAACACATAAAACCTGCTTATGACTGTTGCAATTGAGACGGACGAAATTAATGCAAATTAATCCCTATTTTTGCACCTACGCGAAACATAATGCAGCTGAGCAGTTTTCGTAATCCTTGGACTTAATGTTCAGCTATAGCTTTTAGCGCTTTGGCAATTTAGTATGCCACAAGTTATACGCTTAAGCACCTTAAACTTCTGAAGTTTCCACAACAGAACCTGGCGCTGCCGAGACCACTTTTCATAATTTTGTTTCACATTTGAACCTCATGCTGCGTATTGCCCTCAATTAACTCCTTTGTAGTTTTAAGTGAAACTCTAATAAGATGCGTACTGTCCGACGTTTGAACGCTGAGAACAAAAAAAGATGAAAAAATAAAAAGTAAACGTAACTGCATCGAATTAATTGAAGTAGGTTGTTACGCAATCACCATACATATTAAAAATTATTCTCGTATCGCATTTGGCAATACCAAAACTGTAACATAGGTTGACATTAGTATGTTTGAGTTTTTCAAAATTGTGTTGTTATTTCAAATACCAATTTTTTGAGCCAACGTGTAAGCTGGTTGGAGTACAAAGTAGCGTTTGCTCATGGTTTCTAGAAATATTTCAACGGACTTGGATGTAGTCACGTATTAAATATTTTTCCGCAGTTTTAAATGAGTTACTTCATCATGTAAGGAACTACCTGCTTAAATTTGTTTATGATCCACAATCACAGCTGCCATCTAATCGATGGAGATATAGCTGTATTACGAAACCAGGCGTTTTTTAAGTTTGCGTGCCTCAGATATGACAAGAAGATGTAACATTACAACAACCAAGGCCCGTAACTAGGGGGCGCAGGGGGGCGAAGCCACCCTTAGAAAACTTTTTGCCCCCCTGGAAAAATGTTTTGGACATAGTTTAAAAAATTTGGGCACCTCTCAGAAAACTCTTCGCCCCCTCTGGTTTCCCAGGCTGGTTACGGACCTGCAACAAACTGACATGAAATAAATTACCCAGTGGTTTCTTGTGGTCGAGGTTTAAACGATTCAAACGATTAAACACATCAGCAACAGATTTGTTTTGAACAACGACGCAATCCGTTTATATCAAGGCGAGGGTGAAGTTAACGTTGATGTTTTTAGACGTAAGGATTTGTTTGATGCTGTTTTGGGATTATTCAATTTGGATTGATATTTATCAAACAAAGTGCATATTTTAGGCAATACAAACAGATCTGGTGTGAGAGCAACTACTTCGTTGATTTTGCTTAGGAAGAAAAGCGGAGCCTATCTAAGAGTAAGGAAATTTTACAAGAAGGTTGTTTGAAGTTTGACATACCCTAATCGGTCAAATAGATTAACACGTATTCTGAACACGAAAATGCACATTTTATTCTGTTGTAGGAAGACGTTCACGAATGTTTTTCTGTACTAGAGTCACAGTTTTAATGACGTTTGTAGAAAGGACAGCTAATCACAATCCCAGAAAAATCAGATTTCCAAATTTATCACTCCACTGGACATGTTCTGTGCCAGGCACGTAGCAAGAAATTTTGGTAGGAGGGGCAAACAACAACGAAGTCTCAACATTTAAATATATATTGTCCCTTATTTTGGAAGCATGATCCACAAAAGGTGCATTTTTCTGGCGCTTTTATTCTGAATAATTATGTTCAGATTTAAGCCGGCAAATAGAAGTCAATCTTCATTGAATTGACAAATCAAGTCTGTTTTTAGTAAATTTCCACGTTTCTATTTTGGATGAAAGGCACCACCTCCTTACAAAACGTTCATGCAAGACCGATGATGAAAATCTCGATAGTTTAAGAGCAAGATTTGCAGTATGCTTTTTGCAGCCTATATTCCAGTTGCGCGCATAAAAGACGTGGATCTTATCCAATTTTTGAGCGACTGATTGACGTATGCAGCTGATAACGCAAAGGCTAGAAAACGTCCACGCGTTTGAAAAATGTTTGGAGTTTGTTTCATTAAACGCTTCTGAAATGCAAAAGTTACAAACTTGCGTATGTTTCACCCACCCTCTACACAAAATGTGAAAATGGTTGTCAGGGCCGGCCCTAGCAGGTGCGGGGCCCAATGCAAACTTAGGCGCGGGGCCCCTCTGAGTAGTAGTTTTATGACGTCGTGGTGTTCAGTCAACCGTGCTATACGACCATGGCAGAGCACACGTATAACGTCTTAGCATTAGAATTGAGAACGTTTGCTAACGTTCGATAATGGAGGAAATTCATCGCTAGTTCTAACCACAACGAGAGCGTTGTTTGTTAACAATGAGAATTATAAGCCATTTGTACTGAATTCTCGAGCGCAAGGGAT
>JGI24021J15306_10004991_pt1 | contig 15612 bp, 8 predicted proteins | sample Ectturendosymbi1_FD_15306 | JGI IMG/M metagenome (IMG submission 15306)
TCACAATGAAACTAATGAAAAGGGCAGCGGTGCACAATATTCCCTCTCAGGTGCGCCACTGCGCAGTAACACCAAAAATCATTATCAATTTTTGGCAGAAGCAGAACGCTTTCTGAGCATGTTGCACAGGTAAAATTCGGCAATAAACCTGAAAAAGTGTATACTGTATTTATTCGATTGTAAACCGTCGCTTACAATCAAGGACAATCGAGGGCGTGTTACATTTTTTTCTTGAGCTTATCGAAAGGTCTAGATCAGGGGCTCAAAGACTCGGGTCGCATGTGGCCCGCGAGGGAATTTTGTGCGGGACGCAATGCTTTTTGGGAATTTTCAAATAATTAAAATTCACGTTATTTGAGTTATTCACAGGCATTTAAAAGTGCTCGGCTAGGGAGTGAACAAGTTCCTTTGAAACGAACGTAGAGGCGGAAATGATGTGCCTTGAACTCATATGATACCTTGCTCAGGAAATAAGATGTGAAAGCTGTTTCTAGTAAAGTTCAGGTACCGCCAATGTTGCGTCAGCGTCAAAATACCAACCTACTAGAAATGCTAACCGGAACGCCGTACCGGCAATAATTCTTTTACCGGAACGGCGTTCCGGTCCGTTCCTGCTTTCTTTCACCTCTGCTATCAAGCTATTCATTTATTTCTAGAACTGCGTATGCCACATAATACATCACCTTTTAGTAGAGCAACTTGCTTACTAGAGCGGTGTTGACTGAAAAAGACGTACGGTGATTTTCCTACAATCAATTCGCCGACATTATTGAAACAGACACGCCTTATGGTGCAGCACATTGGTGCGTGATAACACCGAGAATCGCAGCAGGTTGGAATGTAACGTTTTGTTTGATGGTGTGATGAAGTCAAGAGGCGCGTCGATAAAAATATAGGAACTTTGTTTCAAAAATCATGTCCAGCGAGTACTAGCGGCAAGCGCAGTAATCAACTGTGTTATCATAAAATGCACAACCATTTAATCATCAACATGTCACTCTGCAACACGCAGTCTGTTGGAGTTCAGTCCCATCTGTTCATGCAGCATAAGTTCAGTTGTACGCAGTCCCGCAGTCCACGACCTCTCTCTATTAAAAAAGCTATGAAGATGACGCAAGTCGATGATGAGAAAGTGTCGAAAAGATCGGGAACAGCTTTCCTATAAAAAGTACGATGTGGCACTCACTTGTCTAGTGTGAACGGTCATCATTTGTCACCCACGTCTTCATTGTACATACCATGCTGCTGCGTGGCTTTCACTACCTATCCTGCATTGCCAATAACTTCTCGCACACATGCGCGTATCTCGCTTTTTAACTATGTAGTTTACGCCGCTTCATTTCTTGCATGCCCCCAATGTTTTGTATTGTGCTTTAAATTTTTTATTGTTTGTACTGTTTTCATCGAATAATAGAGCAACCGCTTATCAGACAAAGTATTGCCTGTCCCGGTGATGCTCTTTGAGGCGACGATTCTATCTTTATATTTGTATAATTGAACCGCTGCGTAATACTGTTTTGAGTTTGTGGGAAGTACCATGACGCAAAACATTTGACCGCTTGCTCTTTTGTAAATGACGCAATACAGCAGCTTGCAGCTAACTGCTTGTGATTGCATAGTAAAGCTATTTTGACATCCCTGCTGGATCAGGGTGCTCATAGTGTTTTTTTGGAATTTTCCTAAAATGTAAAATTTCAATAGCCGTATTCACAACCAGACCTAATTTATCTTATAGAAAAAATAGCTGATAAATCTGCAAGAAAAAGTTCGATCGTATGATGAATTTTTAGACTTGGCTTTGCAGAATTTGATGCTAAACCGAAAATATGTAGTATGTCTGAAAATTCTTTGAGAAGACTCTGAAGAAAAACAAACTGCAAAGCCATATCCTGACAAATCGTCCAAACTGTGTCAGCAAACTCATTGAAAGTTCTGATTGTAAATTAAAATCCATGGCAAGGCAGAAAATTGTTATAAAACATTACCAGAAGCCAAAAATTTATTTGTTTACTTATCGTTTGCCGGCTTCTTAAAGTATAGCCAACCCCATATTTTAAAATCTTACTGACGGCAAACAAGCGAAAGTTTCTACTTAGTGTGACTTAATAAATGTTGAATAAGAATTATTGCTTTTTTGTATAAGCAGTTAGAACGTGCATGTCTTTTAGTATTTAAATTTACTCATATCCTGATGCCACGATATTTAACAAAAACAGTTTTTCTAAAAAAATGGATCATTTTGTATAAAGGTTGGTAACTACTGCTGTATCACGATTGGGCGGAAGAACTTTCGGTTGGGCCAATTTTTAAGGTCTGGACTGACCTGATCGGGCAATCAGCCACCGACCTACAGGGCCGGATTAAGGGTACTGCAGGCCTAAGGCTGTTTACTAGAGAAGCGCCTATAATTTTGCAAACTAAGCTACAAGGCTACATACAGCACACTAGAAAATAAGGAAACATTCATATTATTCTCCGTCTCTTTTTGTTAAATGTAATGTTAAATGAAAGAGTCTTGCAAAAGAATTGAATTATTTTAGTTGGTGTGTTCACTGTTCAGCTATTTCGTCAAATTTGATAAATTTTAGGAGATATTTCGGTAGTTATTTGTAATAAAAACAATACATAAAAAATTGAGGGCCGACTTTTTCCAGGTCTAAGGCTATAGCCATAACGTAATGGCCATTCGGGCATTGTCGACCAACCATGCAGCAGAGTCGTAGACGCGCTTGTAACAAGACCATAGCAGTCCAAGACAAGAATTGTTGAACCGTGATATTTTGAAGTTTGAACCACGCTGGCGCAAGTAGCTAGAGTTAAATTGACGGTCCTAATTTATTGCAATGAGTCGGATGACAATCGACAAACGATATATTTGTGCAGCAGCCTCACGATCGAAAATGAATTATATATTTAATTCAATGGTATGGTTTTCTTTGGGATATAAAAGTTGCTGATTGATTAAGTTAAATTTAGATTGCATTTACAAATTTTGTATATAGAGTACGACACACTGAGGAGCGGAAGTCCGCCGCCTCACGGTGAAAACGTGGAAGGGCGTAACGAGGTCAGATGGCGCCCGGGGAAAGAAACAAGTTTGGCGTCCCTATGTTCGAACCTAAGGTCTTTGGTATAAATGTAGGCTACTGTATTGAACAAAGTACTTGCGACATTGTTAAGATTTTTCGGCGACCCTATGATTTGGCGACCGGAGCATTGTTCCCCTTTGTCCTCTCGGTACGCTCTTGGTCATGTGGCCTGGTGTTCTGGAAGGGCACCGAAAGATTGGGAAACTGCTGGGATGATCATTCCAGTACATATAAAGAGAGGCAGGAGAGGATGTACTTAACTACAGGGACATTTCTCTCCTTAGCTTTCCTGGTGAGGTACTGTATATGCGAAGTTTCTTGATAAAAGATGCCGCGAGATAATTGAACCAAACCTGGGGGATACTCAGTGTTGTTGTCCTTCTGGTCATAGCACTACAGACCAAATCGGCGTTCACCGACAATTTTCGAGGGAGTATAAACCTTGGGAGTATATGCCAAGGATGTCTGCAGTCTACACATGTTTTGTTGACCTCAAGACAGAAAGCACACGACCGGGTCCTCGGGAAAAGCTTTGGGGAATGCTGCGGTAATATGGTGCTGAAGGTCCCCTGTTGCCAGAGTTGCCATTTCAGTGGATTTTCCGCTAGATCTAGACCTAGTGGATTATAATCCTGCCTAGCTTCAAAATAATTGGTCTAGCAGATAGCTTGAAATCTGGCTTATTTTGAGTTGGTACTGGCGGACTTACACGGTATTTCAAGACCTTTTTTTCCCGTTTTTTCTGATCTATACCTCGCAATAGTCGTTGTTTAATTGCCTGATCGTGTATGAATCTTTGCATAATTTTTTCATTTCGCATGGGTAGTTGTAATTTCGTGCAATTTAGTCACTCTGTCAGAACTAGCGGTCAGTCTGAGCACTGAGCAGTTGAGAACTTAGGCGTCGGCATGTGGGAATGATGATTGGATAAGCAGCTAAGTACGATGTTATGATGAGCCACGCGTAGTACGCTAAGCCCACAGTGTACAGCAGTGGTTCTTAACCTAGGGAAAATTACCCCTAGGAGTAAATTTCATTTTTCGAAGGGGGTAAATTTACTAAACCATAAATTGCAGCCGAAGTAAATTTTTATAAATCATTCTAAATTATAACAGTTTGATAATTTCGTATTTTCAATAAATGGGCACCATAGAGTGTATCGGGGGTAAATCTGGTAATGTTGTTCGAAAATATGGTAAGATATGTAAAAAAGTTTAGAACCACTGGTGTACAGGATAGAAGTGCACAGAACACGAACTGTGGCTTGTGTGCAGATTCTAGCGGAATTTTGCAATTTTTCTAGCTTGAAAAGTCTGTTTGGACTTGGCAATCCTGTCTGTTACTGGCCTTCAAGTAATTTATTTCTCGTAAAATGTTTGCGTCCGTATCGGTGGAATTAAATCACAACCGTCCACCGTGGGTGTTGGACTCCTACAAGTGTGTGAGCTGTGACCACCCCTCTTCATCACCTATATCAGTGGTCCCTGACCTTTTTGTAACCTGGGGCGGGCAACGCTTGACAATTTTAGCGCGACCCGAGAGTACTCCCGCACCAGTGCTTCCATGGGAAGAATCTACCAATCGCATACCCAGAAACCGTGTGGTGTCACTACCAACATTTTGTAATTTCGCGGCCCGATACCAACTGATTCGCGGCCTGTACTTGGGGACCACTGGCTTATAAGGATTAGATAGACAATCACAGCCGAATCAACGTTAGTGTCACTGGTGGAAGGAGTAGGATGAAACGTTTTTTGCAGACGATTTAATAATGCTTACATCCTCCGTACAGGGTTTTGAACATGCCCTTGATCTGATTTCAACTGCGTGCGTATCAGTGGAAATGAAAATTAGTACTGAAAGGTCCCAGGTACTGTATTATTTCTCTACAGAAATCGAAAAGCCGGTGCCCTCTGCAATTAAGGAGCAATACACTGCAACAGGTGTAGAAAAATCCTTGGGGTAGTATTCACGAGTGACAGCAGGCGGAATAATGAAATTAAAACTGGTAAAGGAAACGCAGTTCTGCGTGCTTTTTATCGCTCTGTGGTGACAAAACGGAGCTTTCAACATCGCAACGCTGTAAGTTTTCAAATCAGTGCTTGCTCCGATCCTTACTTATGGTCATGAATCTTGGGTAATGTCTGAAAGAATGTTATCTCAACTACAGTAAAAGGGGCAGAGATGTGATTTATGCCAGGAGATTCACTGCGTGACAACAAAGTTCACAGCGAAATTCGTAAAAACCTGAATCCCAAGCCACTTCTCCAAATTAAAAGACCTCAGCTGCGTTGGTTTAGCCACGTGTCCAAAATGTCTCCAGAAAGATTGGAGAGGCAACCCCTGTTAGCTATCAGATACTACGGGAAAAATCCCAGAGGTCGGCCAAGGACCAGGTGGAGTGATTACGTCTCCAACCTGGCTCGGTCCCATCATGGTGTGGAGTTAGCAGAACTATTCGAAATCGCTGAAACTCGTGAGTTATTTCGAGTCTTAATGGGGCCGCTTGTCAGCGACTCTCTTTGGAGAGAAAGCGGGTATGAATGAATGAACGGGTTTCAAACCTTTAAATCTACTCATCTTAATACGCAGTAGCATAGGGGTAGGAGCAAGCAAATTTTTGGGTGTGCGAAGGATTTTTGCCCGAATTTCCCCAAACTTGCCCGAAAAGTTGTTTTGCAACTTCTGCTTACATATTTTCACCCACAAAGATCTTGAAGACCTTTTTGAAGGCCAAAGATCATGAATCTGCTCCTAGAACTGTCCTCATCTCACTTCAAGCAATTTCATCATGATTTTCATCTAGGAACTACTGCCTTAATGGTCTTTTGTCCTCCTCCTCCCACATTCAAAAACACCAGTGCAATGTTGGTACACGAAAAGCGGAAGTGCTAAATAGCCTTATAATAAATACTACGGCCAAAGCAAACGATACAACTGACATCTTGCAAACGTTTCGAGTGCAATGATTTATATTAAATTTCGTCGCACCTGCATGAAACACAAATTACCATTATCCATTGTTTGTTAGCTCTGCGTTTGCTAGTGCTTTCTTTTTGCTATAGAAGCAGTGGGGTCGAAAACTTTGGTATGCTTCTACCTACCATGAAGCTTATATTTACTGACATAAAAATTGGTGCTTGGTCAGTTTTTGCAAATGCATTAAAATAGTATTAATGCCCTTGGCAGGATTGGCATGGTACAGTAGCTCCAGAATCAGTTACTGAGGATGAAGCTGGAAATTTTATATCAGTTTAGATGGTGAAAAAGTTGTACGTTTACTTCCGTCAGACGATGGCTCATTAGCGGAAGCAAAAATTGAGACTATGACTACATTTGATTTTGGACCTGATACAGTGACGTCAGTACCAGGTAGAGTAACAACAGGACCACTTGTTATATTGATGACTTAAATCGCTTTACAAAGCCTGTGCAAGGTGTTTGCTACAGACGTATGTGGAAAATAGACGTGAAACACGGATCTAACATGTATGCAACCTTGAATATAACGCAACATTTTAGGCTTTACCCAAAGCTGACCTTAGCGTGTTTCGTGTTCCTTGAAAAATTATACGTCATAAAACAGATTTGCCTAAAAATTTGTTACATATTTCATGTTGTCCAAAAACCATCAGGCCAACAAATGGTTGGTGCTTGTATAAGATTTTCATCAAGAATCGTTTTCACCTCTTTCCTAACACAACTAAAACTAGTTTGAAAGATCTTCAGGCCGTTGGTCAATAAATCACCATTCCAAGCCTTGTTGTTCGAAAACATGTTGTGCTCTGAAAAAGGGATTCTCAGTCGGTAGTTGGGGCACAAAAGCGTATGGGTGGCGGATGCGTTATGGGCGAGTTGCGGACAGCTTGTATACAGCAAATAAGTTTTCAATAAAATAAATGTTCATCAGATTTTCCATTTGTTTTCTCTCTCAAGAAAACACACGTAGAAAAAGACAAAACAGGTGAAAGCGAAGAGAGGTGAAATATCTAATTTTGTGCAGTTTTGGCATTTAATTTTAATCTGGTAACTTTTGTACAGTTAGTTGTCCAGTCTATCTTCAATTCCTTAAAATTAGTCTTCATTTCGCTTTGCAAGCAACGTGCTTGTTCACATGTTCTTTTGAAGAGTGTTTTTCAGAAATAATCTGTTTGATTTGTACTCTACAAAAGTGGGTCTCGACCTACTGACCATGGAAAATGACTTAACTGACCACAGGATAATCTGAGATCAGTTGCGAACCGCTGCTCTAAAAGTCTTGCTTCATGCAAGACACCTTTTTACACTCTTTTAATTTTGACAAAACGACTGGTAACCACCTTGCTTTTGTCTGCAATTTTTGATACTGCACGTACTACTGCTTGCAGCCACGCAATATATCAGTCTTACATTCATAGGTTTGTTTGCTCTACCCTCGTGTATCCGATCAATCACGTATTCAAGCTTTTGCGATGTTGTAATGTGAACTCCATTTTGTTTCAGTATGCAATATTTCGCAGAAAGTCCAACAGGATATTTGCATTGTTGCATTCGCTTTGTAATAATTTGTTCATTCCAACGCCTTGATCACTTTGAATTCCTATTTCAATTTTTAGTAAACCAAACTTAATATTTAATTAACTGTTATTATAAAATCTTTTCGCTTAGCATTGCGAAATAGTTGAAACTCTTGGAACGAGTATTTTGCACTTGGATTTTCCAATCAACTAAAGGACGCTTCTTGCTACTAAGCATGACCATGATTGGTATTAGTGCGGCCGTACAAGGACCTCTACCTTGCATTGAAAATAAAAAGCGGATGAAACGCTTGATAAATCAATTGGTTCCATGTCCAGCAGTTTTTTAAACAGACAAATTTTCGTTGAAGGTGCCATCTACAAAGCAGAGAAGCAATGAGTGCTCGGTCGATAAACTTTCAAAAGAAAATAATTAATGGTGAGACGTCTTTGTGTTCAGGCTTTTGTAGCAGACCGAAGAATAAGCAATCACAGAACAGGGTTTCCGGATCTTTGAAGTTTTGATTGGACTCATTCGCAAACGCTTTGTCTACGTCTTTTGGACATGTAAGAAACGTTTACGTGGAGGGCAGCTCACAAGATATCATTCGTACATGTGCAGATGAGACGCAAGTGCTCTAAAACAATTCAATGATTTTTTTGCTCTCCGGGACAGGCGTTTCCAAAAATATTTCTTTTGGTATTTCAGTAGATTCAACAGCATGTATGACAACGACTCACAAATCATAACGTGTATGGTGTAGAACTTCAGTATAACACCACGGTGCTTTCCCCAAAAGATATTTTTCTCAGCCAAGTATAGCAAACTGACTAATTTTGTTCAATTGTGTCTTGAAAGTATGACCTTGTATCGTGTGAGTATGGTAACAATGACGCGTTTGATGTAGACGGCCCCGGTGCTGAATTGCAAATAGTTTTACGCAACCTGATGCAAGTGTTAAAAAAATACATAAAACAACATTTTTATCCGTGTTGTGAAGCCCAGAATCCATCACTTTACTGTTTTGAGCGGAAGTTATGTATGTGTTAAAAGTAGATTTCAAGCATTCGTTGTTATGTATCTCGGGATTTGAAGCTTGCAATCTTAGATCGTGTCGCCGGTTTGTGGCAGTGCTACCCTAGCACTTTTTTCACTTCCACAGTGAAAGCCAAAACTATCACTCTCTGCTCTTGCTCAGCAGCGCACCATACGCGTTTGAACATTGCAGAGAGTATCACAGGCTGATAGCAGTCTTGCAAGACAGTAAATTTGCATGTTGGTGTTAATGGGGTACGACACACTACGTGAGTAATGGTATGAAAACTTAGGAATTATCTGAAAGCAGTTGTTGTAACGTTTGGCATGTGCTCTATTAGGAATCCGATTGATGGGGCGTACACTGTATGTGACTGAGACTTACAGTGGCATATATAGTTTGGACCTAAAGATGTAACAGTGTTGGTGTCTGTGGATGATTTCGACCAGCGATGAAGTTTCTCAACGACTTAGTTTCAACGCTGGATGAAAAAAAATTTGCTTCTCTGATGTTTAAGCTTTTCACATGCTGGACAGTTACATTAACCTTTACCTTGAAAGTAACATGTTTTATCAAATAGTAACACTTGTTGCGTTTTGAAAATAACAGCATGCTTCTTATAAAACCAAAAATTCCTGTGGAAATTTTTTTGTATGCAATACAAGTTATTTTTTGTTAGTTTAGACAAAGAATAGTCTCGTGCTCCACTAAAGCAACGTACCGAAGAACTGCATTTCAGGAAGTGTTCGTACAAAATTGATTGAGTAGCTGGAATATTTGACTGCGTTGACGCAAAAATTCCAGTAGCACGCCTCTGTTGGTCACTGCTCAACCTTCGTTAATTTGTAAGTAAACCAGTGCGCTCATATCATATTTGGTTTAATTGCGTTGTTTAGGATGAAGCTTGCAGTTTCTATAAGTAACAATGCAAAAATCAATGAAATAAATCAGTGGTGCGCAATTGTAACCCGCGAGCCATTCTTGGCCCGGAGGATGGCAAAAGCGATGAGTCGTGAATGATTCGCGTACGCTATAAATTGCCTAATAAGGCCAAAGTGGTGGAAGTAACTTTGGAAAATGAAACAACGCTGGGAATGACGGTAAGTTCGCTAAAAATTAGTGAAAATTGGGTGAATAGAACAGGTGTCTCAAAACTACGGCCCGCGGGCATATCGGTCCGCGAAACTGTTTCATCCGTCCCGCGGAGACATTTTGTCAATAATGAAAATACAATAAATTTACGAAACATTTTTTGATTTAGTGGAATGTAAAATTTCCCGAAATACTCACAGTACGTAAGATGTCCCGCTCTCCAACTGTTGTGTAATAGCTTATGTAGCCCTTGGGCAAAGAGTTTGGAGAATCTGGAATAGAACGTCACGAGAAATTAGGGGAAAAACTCTTTGCTAGGGCGCACCAAAAGTAAAAATGCCTGGTCAAACTGCTCGCGGCCATAAAAAGGCCTTGTAAGAAGAGTAATTTTGCCTATAATTAAATCATACCATAAAAGAGTTTTCAATTTTTTCTCTTTATGATTTTTCTTCATTGACTTCAATGTTAACATTTTTGCTTAACAAACGTTTGAGATGGAACTCAAAACTGAATTTAGAGATTTCGTACATAAAGTTGATCTTGTTCTCACGCTACCTGATCATTTGTGTTTTGCAGCCCTCATCAAGTTTGCTTGTTGTGGCAAATGGTAATGTGATGAACGAGTATGTAAACCAAAGAAATTGGCTGCAGTGCTGGACGGTTTTGCTACGCCAATGGAGTGCGCACATGAAGATAGGCACCTAATGGTTGGTAATGCTCTGCAAGCAGAGTCAAAATAGTGGACAGATCAATGTGGAAAACCCAGAGCACGGCTTATGTGCGAAGTTAGGCTTTTTGTAAGACTGGTGCTTTCTGCAAGACCATTTGTCATAGTTATGGTTTGCCGTTGCGTTGGGATAATCTTCGAATCAGTTGTGACAAAGCTTTTAGTAAAAAATAGGTTTGTAAGAAATTTCTCACGTGATGTTATTAGTTTAAATATAGCATTTTGCGTAATGTTGCATGATATCAGGAAAAGCAATTCTGTTTTCAACATGAATTCCCATGAACCACGGAATACTTCACCAAGACTATATCTGATTTTTGTTTTTTAAAACCAAAATCGGAAATTTTCTGAGCGCTCTCAGACTAAGTTTCATAAAGACTGCATAGGATTTTTTCGATGAGAACAACTAACTCTTTGGAAAATGAGTTTCTCAGAAGTATCATTTCATTCCAGTTCAGTGACTTAACAGCAAACTGATTCTCAAAACTTAATTTAGACCATACATTTCAGTGAATATTTGGCAATAATGACAGTTACACAAAATAAGTAAAGTGAAAAACATGAAGATTTTGGGCAGGTTGTCCTGAGATTCGTCCACAATTATGACGCTTCAAAACTGAGGTTGATGAGGGTATGCCGGACGCTATAAAACTTGTGAGAAGTTTTGATGGAAAGCTGTGCCATTTTCCTTGAATATGGTGAAGAGAGTTCATGTGAAGGCAAGCAAGGCGTTCACGCAAGGTACAGTAAAAGTCTGCATTGGTGCCAGAGAAATGATGCTTGAATTTCAAAAAATGGAAAATTTTAATCCAAATTCGCACCGCTCTTCCATATTAAAGGTAATGTTGCGATTAAAAAGTACCACAGCTTCAAATGTAGCAGACAATGAAATAATTTTGTTTTGAAAAAGTTCTTGTCTCCTTCACTAGTTCCATTTTTTGAATTTGTGTTTTTTGGTTGCAACCAAGATCCTCCACTGTTTCAAAAGATTTTGAAAAAAACGCTGAGTTCACTATTGAAGTCAAAACTAAATTCAACCAAGAACATGTGTCTAAAGTGCAAAGGTAGCCCATGTCTTGTTAGTTCAGAAATCCAGTCGTCAATTTGCTGGTTCATGTACCAGCTTGGGTTGTTAGTCTGTGTTGGCTGTACGATAACAACAAATCACATGAAACATAGCAAAATTTTGCTTTTGTTTTGTAGAATGACTGGAACTCACGCTACTGCATATGATCAACAACCAGTAAAAGTAAAGAAATCGAACCGATGTAAAGCATAGAGTACATTATCAACCATATTTCACGTTAACGCACATATAAATATTGCGCCAAATTGAAGGCTGTTTGGCCCAGGTGCTGCTATCCTTCTTGGTCCAAACATGTCATCAGGATTCCGGTTGCTGACGAAGTAAATGGATTTGACAATTCTTCAGGCAGATTTGGTTGTCAAAACCTCTTGTTTTGCACAGTGTTTCCCGCAGTGGTGTACTCCTAATGTTTCAGATTTAGAAAGTTCAAATTGTTTCTTAGCAAATTTTCTCCTAATTGACTTCCGTTCAAGCCCTTGATTGTTGTAGCGTGTACAGGAGGATTTCTCCACCTGTGACAACAAGCACGCACAGCCTGGGCATTAGTTGTAGCGCATGTTGTGTTATTAAAATTTGTTTTTAGTTGTTTTTTATGCTCTGTGCATGTGCAACAGTTGTCGCATTTTGGACAAGTTGTACGGCTTGTTGTCGAATCTGATATATTTTGCGCTTTGTCTACTGTTTCGCCAGGCGTAGAAGAACTGAATTTGAAAGAAAACAATGTCAGCCGTCACATTTTGTGAATATTTTTATGTTGCCCAGTAAATGCTTTTTGTTGCTTGAGCAGGTTTCTGGCCAAACATTTATGCCTATTCTCGAGTAATTTGTTAATTTCATGTTTTAAAAAGAAATGATCACCACTGAGTGCTTTGGAAGTAAATCTGGTCATCTTGTTGGAAAAAGGGGTTAAAATTATAAACAAATGATTAAAAGCAACTGGTATGTAAAATGCCGAAAGGCAACCCACTAAAAGTTCCAATTATTTTGCCAAGGGAGACATTTTCGAGAGAAAATATCAGGACTCATCAAAGCAAGACTTGACATATCATGTTACATGTTGCTATTTTCCTGCGAGATTACTGTTATCTCATTAAACAGTAAAACGCTGGCCTGAGGCAACAGTGTGAGTCCATTGCCTTTCTGCTGTCAAGAACTTAAAAGGATTGCAACAGTAAATCGAGATTTAGCGCGTAACTGGAAGACACAAGTGAGGTCATGTTTTCGCGCTACAACCTGACCAGGCGCTGTAGTTTCCTTCAAGTGGAATTTTGTGTAAGACGTTTGTGTTTAGTGAGCGTTTTACTGAAATATAACGCAGAGAACTGCATTTGCATTTTCAAACTGGTTCTGCTGGATGTGAGTAACTGGCTTTGCAGTTACGCGTGAAGCACCACAACGTAACAGATTTTTGCGAATCAGCCCGGTGCCCCACATGCCTCGCCAATGCTTTCCATACTAGTTGTCTCAAAGCTTTTTCTTCGATAGTGCATCGCTTCTTTTGCACTGTAAGTGTGCAGGAATGAAACTATGGCGCACACACTTTTGCGACCGCGTATTGTTGCTTATGTTTGTCATGTATACACACAGTTTGTGTGCTTATGTGCAACCATTAAATACATAAAACACAAGCAAATAGTGCTTTTGGCAAAAATTTGTCCCACCAAGAATGATCATAAAAAACATAAAAACCAATATAATTCACCAGTGTCGTACATAACTAAAGGTTTGAATCAGGGTGTTAGCTGAAGGAACTCATAGGCCAACACTCAGTAGAAAGTTGAGAAGTAATAAATCCAGATGTGGTTGGCTATGACCAAACCCAAAATCACCAAAAAACACTCCTAAAATCTTCTGAAAAACGCAAAAAAACAACTTACTACAACCAAAAAGTACCAAATACCAAAATATAAGCTAAGTGTGACCCGGTATTTGCATTCAGCTTGTCAGGATGGGCGGTTCGCACCCCTGCCCCCGTCAGTTAGGCCACTGTCAATCACTAAAAATTCGAATTTTTTCCTGCTTTGATTTTTTTCAGACATCTGCCGCAGCAGCATTTCTATTCCATACGATCCATAATATCTAAAAAAACAAGACACAAGCATTCAACGAATTGTTTGACAGCGCACTGGAAATCATGAAAATGGATGACCAAAGAGATTTTCGGTTCAGTGCTTCACGGTAAAGATTTGCTTTCGGAACTGTTATTCAATGCAAATTCAAGACGAAATTACTTACAAGAATAATCTAGCGCAGTGTTTCTCAAAGTGGGCGGAATCGCCCCCTTGGGGGCGATTTTGATGGGTGAAGGGGCGATAAAAACCTAGGGGGCGAAACAACACAAAGGGGAGAAAATGCATAACCACTAATCGATCATGGAGTTAACTTCAGTAACCTACTATTATGACTTGTTACTTCCAACTTTAATTTACAGTACTAAGATTAATCGTCGGAGGTTGTTGCTGAAGCAATTTATCTGTTAAATTTTTACTCTGGATCGTCTATGTGCCCGGGTACAGTGTGGATTATTTCAGGGCTGCGGAGCCCTTGCAATAATCACACAGCTCCGGCTATGGACCTCTCTATTTCATGAACATGGCTCCAGCTCCGGAACTCTTGGTTTTCATGAGTGTGGCTCCGGCTCCGGAGCTCTCTTTTTTCATGACTCCAGTTCCGGTTTCTGTTCGTTTTCACACATTGATATTCTAATTGTGTTGGTCTGCCTCAAGTTGAATGGAAAATGAATTAAATCAAGTGCACAAAACTAAGAGAACATACTAAAACTTTTTGAGTAATTCAATCTGGTAGTTTGTTACAAGCAGCGCTCTTACCATCAGCAAATCAGCAAAAAAACACCAATCAGGGATTCAGACGATTCACAGAACAGTTACCAGCAGAAACGTAACTCAAGATAACGGTAATATAAAAAATTTCTGGGAAGGCAGTCGCTGGTTTTTCCGTCAATTCCTGAGGACCTTTTGCTATTTTTTACGACTATAATCAAGAAAATGGTGTTTGGAAAATTAAATTTGTGTTCGACCATTTAAACACAGACCAGTCCCAAGTTACCACGTATTTTGCACTCGTTGCATGCTTTGCCTGTTGCAGTCTTGGCGATTCCAGCTAACAGCGTTGCCCGTGGCAAACCAAGCAAAGAGCGCAAAACACATAGTTGATTACATCTCTCATGTGTTCTTTCAAACTTGCACACATTTGCATTAACACAAATGCAAAGACGGGTTCAAATCATTATGTTTTACTTCTGACTTCTTAGTAATCCCTTTTCGCAAAGAAATAGTATGACTTCTAGCAAGAAATTCACCTTTGCCTTTTTCAAAATAGCTGAAAATGTTTGAGTTCTTGTCTTTTGTACTCATAATAAGCAATGATGAATCGCAGAGTAAAACACAATTTAACATGCAAAGCTTAGGAGAATAAATGACTGGTTACTGTGTTGAAAGCGTAATTTTTTTTCCACAGACGAAAACTTCAATACAACTCCACATTTGTTTAGATTAATTTTTATAACCTATTGATAATGCAATGCTATGGAAAGGCAATCCTAGTTCACCACCAATCATTCATAACTTTCATGTTATGCTACTGTTTGCTAATGTAATGTTTCCTAGTGAACTTGCCAGTAAGTTAGTAAACCTCGCTGGTAAGCCTAACGCTCTCTTATAGAAATTCCTACTTTACAATGGCATGCCGTGCATTTCATGCTGAAATCAATGGTATCATATCTTAATCATTCTCCCTGCTAACAGCATAACTATACAGCTACAAAAGCTATAGATATTTTATTATATACCTACTCATATAACTCAGTTCTTTTTAGATCGCTACACTACTACGCACTCGGTTTGATCATTCTGACTAGAAAGTAAGATGTTGTGGTAGTTGCATTTTGTTTAATTCTTCAACAGTGGTTCTCTAAACCAGGGGTCGGCAACCTTTTTTGCACTGCGGACCGGTTTGAAACAGATTTTTTTTCGCGGACCGGCCTTCAAAAACCACAATTGTTCTTTTTTATTACGAATATTTATTACGACTCAGGTAAGTTATTACAACTTTGATTTAATGCGAA
>JGI24021J15306_10004992_pt1 | contig 15611 bp, 13 predicted proteins | sample Ectturendosymbi1_FD_15306 | JGI IMG/M metagenome (IMG submission 15306)
TCCCCAATTTAAAAAGCCTAGGGCCCCGCAAATGAAAATTCGTCCCTGAGGGGCCTAAAACTCAAATTGCTCCGAGGGCGAAATGAGGCTTATAAAAAAAACCCAGGGCCGCATTATGACTACTCTCGGTCCGCATTATGACGCTGACGCAACAATGGCGGTACCTGAACCTTACTAGAAACAGCCTTTACATCTTTTTCCTGCGAATGGTGTCATAGGTTATAGGAAATTTATCTGTAGCCCTAAAATGAACTTGTTGGCTCGCTGGCCTAGCACTTTTGAACACCGGTAAATAAATTAAATAACCTGCTAAATGTTAATTATTTCCAAATTCCCAAAAAGTATCGCGGGCCGCACAAAAATGCCCTCGCGGGCCAAATGCGGCCCGCGCTCGGCGTGTTTGAGACCCCTGCCGTAGACACTGTTTAGCAACAATGGCATTCTTTCTAGATATTTGTTTGTTATGATCAAACCTACATTGTGACGGTTTAATCACCATTATCATGTGGAGCGTTAACGTTTTCATCAAGGATTTCACACTAACTTGTCGGCGAGAAAAAAAGCAGTTTGGGTCAAGTAATCACAATCCAACCTATGCATAGTCTAGAAGTGTTACAACTTTCATCTGATGTTAATTGCCATCCTATCCTACTGTAAACTTGAAATCATTCCCCTACAACGGGTAGACTCAGCAGCAAAATATAACGGAAGTAGGAAGATGGTTTTTATTTTGGTAAGTGCTGAGGACATTGACACTGCCATTAACTCGCAGATAGCTTGCAAACTGTTTTATCGATATAGCGCATGTAACTAAAATTTTAAAAATTGAATTTTTTCCCAGTCGATTGGATTTTGTTATTTAAGCACTCATGGATTAAAAAAAACTTCAACCGCTCACTCTATAATGGCTAGACGAACTTTTTGAGCGCTACCCAAATCTGAGTTTGGTGAACACGCCTGAAACTACGACTCAAGCCTCAAGCAACTTACGAAAAAAATAATGATTGTATCGGTGATTTTGGCAGTAGGTTTCTAAGTTCGTTTCTAATGTCAGCATTCCACCCCTTTCTCAAGTAGGCTACCTACGCTACAGACAAGGACAAGAGTGGTAACGTTGAAAATACACAACTATGGTTTGGATCGCCTCAGCAGGGCCCATTTTTGACCGTTAGTCTCCCATGTTTGAATTTCGACCGATACATCGGGAACCACTGGGCTAGATCAACTAACCCACCGTTGTGTTAAGTTGCGACGATAAGTATATTACTTAACTTTACCGCAGATCCGTGGTGAGAATGAACTGTGGCTTCGTTTACGCAAACACACATCCATTTTCACACTTTGTGTGGACTGCGTGAGTCAAACATACCCAAGCTTGTTTAGAGGTCATGTGTAACTTGTGCATTTCATAGTAGTTAATGACATAAAATCCAAACATTTTTCGAACGTGTTGAGGGATTCTAGCCTTTACGTTATCAGCTTCATACGTCAACCAGTCGCTCAAGAACTGAATAAGATCCCCATCTTATATGTGCACAAGTTTTGTAGACCAACTTCGGGAGTCAGTGTCTTAATAAAGCAAAGTCGCTACACGGCTTCGATTGAACGTGTGTTGGTATACATCAAAAGCGTGTAAATATAAAAACGAAATCATAATGGCGGACACGATCACTTGTTGCTCAACTGCAATATTGGCTGCAAAAGGCATGCTTCGCATCTTGCACTAAAACCATCGATATTTTCACAAGCACTCTTGCATGAAAGTTTTACGAGCAAATGGTGGCTTTTAGCCAAAACAGAAGCTTGGAACTTTACTAAAAACAAACTTTTAAATTTTGTCAATTCAATGAAATAGACTGTATTATTCAGCAAAAAGGCCCAGAAAAATGTACCTTTTATGGATGACATTTAAAAACAAGGGGCATTAAATAATTAAATGTTGAGACTTGGTTGTTGTTTGCCCCCCCCCCATCAAAATTTCTGGCTACGTGCCTGCGGCCCTGCCTGCAACATGAACGCGAAAGGCCAGACATGGAACGAAGATATATGAACAGTGGCATGGCCCAATGAAAAGACCCCAAGTTAACAGCTTCAATGTGAAGTTGGTACGGGCACAAATATACAAAGCAAGCAAACTCACGTTCTACAACATAACTCGTAATCAAAAACTCGGGCTAAGCCCGAGGAGCCCGTGTCCGGAGCCGCCACTGCGCTGTTAAAAACACCAAGATCACAGCTTAAAACCAGGGAAAATGACACAGTATTGATACCTGTCATAAACACATTCACAATCACAACTTTTCCACATCTAGAACACTGAAGTAACATACTGTAACTGAATACTCATTCTGCAACTGCATTAGATACCGGAATGCAAAGACAAGACAAAGCATATGTAGCAAGTTGTCTGTAAGCATGCCAATGCAAAAATAAAATATAACTATCTAGTATTTTTTTATTGATCGCATGCAAAGCGACGGATTTATTTAACGACAATTGGCGGCAGGCCGAAGCCTGAATAATGCTTTTTGTCGGGGCGGTTGCGGCGAACGCTTTTGCCCAAGGAGCGCTACGGCGATTCACTCAATGGCCGTGGATCGAACACCCAACCTTCCACTTGTGAGGCGGACAATGTACCTCGAGGTAGAGTTAGTGTTGCCCATGCAAAAACAAAAACACAATTGAAACTGACCTGTCAAATATTTGATTTTGCGTATAAGACTCAGAAAAATTTCACTATTTGGAATGGTGTTAAAACGCTTGAAATTACACCAATTTTTCGATGGTTTGGCACGAAATTTTTCCTACACACAAGCATGCAAAATTACACCGTTTTTGCAAAAATGGTGTAGTATTACATCATCTGGCAACACTGTTCGACAACACCAGTGCGGTAAGCAAGCCCGAGCACGATGACCAGATTGTGCATGGTGTACGTAATCTGCCAAACATTTATGAAATCCTGCCAAATTGCAAATGATATTGCCAAAATACTGCCGAAATTCTGCAAAATTTCTTTCACGATTTACTTTAACAAAGGACCCAATACTAATTGTGTTACTTAAACTTATTTAGGCAAATTCGAAATTAAAAAGTGGGGAGGCCAGACTCCCCCAGAAAAAAGTGGAGGGGCCTAGGCCCATGCGACCCTCCCGGTTCCGCCACCTATGATTGCAACTTAGCGGCCGAGGCGTTGCGCAATCCCGTCGCCACGAGGGGCTTTGGTGGGCTTAGTCCCTCCAAACAAAGTACCAAGCTTCCCCAAATCGAAACTGAAACACTATAAATCAGTGGAGATTTTATGAAATTTTCAAAATCAAGCCCTCCTCGGCTAAGACAAGACTTAGTGCATTCTCAGCTGCCCCATATATATTTATAATAGCAATTTGCATAAAATGTTTGGTTGTGTTCAGTGGCGTAGCAAGGGGGAGAGGCTCTGAGGTATCGGGCCCTGGTGGCACTTTCTGGGCGGCGGCAAATTGTTGATAAAAACTAATTTTTGTAAGTAGTTTAAAAATCTTTTTAGTTTTTGTGTTTAGAATCACCAGTCTATAAACCTTGGAAATGTGGTTTTGGCATGGCCTACTTGGAGCAATTACCTCCCAAATTTTGCCAGCTGCTCCTTGCGCTCGAGAATTTAGTAGAAACGGCTTGTATTGGTAGTAAACAATGCTCTCGTTAGAACAAACGATTAATTTCCTCTATCACCGAACGGTATCAAACGTGTTCAGTATTCTCGTGCCCGGTGTCAAGCGAAATTTCTGACTTCAAGCCATGTGCGCATGCACAGAGTAATATTTTATGTATCAAATCCGCTGAGAAAACTGATGATTAGGGCTTAGAGCAGTTGTTTTCAACCTTTTTAGGCTTGCGGCACCCTACAAAAGAGAAATATAATTTGCGGCACCTAGTGGCGAACCCGTGGCAATTTGGTTTGAGGTTTGGCGACATATTGAAAATATCTTTTCAATGATGTATTGAAGAACTTATTAGCTCGCGGTACCCCTGGGTATTGTAAATGGCACCCCGGTTGGGAACCACTGGTTTAGGGTTTGGGTTAGGGTTAGAAAAATAAAAATAATTGAGGTCTAGGACTAAGTCCAATGTTTTTCAGTGTTTATAGCTGTTTCCGTACTGTAGCTTGTTGTGGGTATCTGACATCTAACCAAAAAGTTTGAATTTACACAACACACATCAAAAAAGTAAACGCCAAACTTTATTCCTCTAATCTGAGAAGCAAAATAACTGACAAACAATAATAGGTCAGAAATTTCGCTGATGTCAGAAATTTCGCTTGACATCGGGCTTTATGTATGCGCTCTACCATGTCCCCAGGGCCAGATTTACCAATAGGCTATATAGGCTTAAGGGCCTCAAGATCCAAGGGGGCCTCCAGCCAGTGGCGTAACTGAAGGGGGTTAGGGGTGCGCACCGCCCCCCTGGCAAGCTACATGTAAAAATTGGACCCCTCAGAGATTTCATGAACTGCAGAATATGAAAGTACTTCTACAATTTTTGGAAATCCGTTGGTCTTGACATTTTAAATACTGAAAGAGTACAGTGCTTAGCAAACCAACAATCATCAAATGAATCCTAAATTCAGAGTTGTTGNAGTGCAGCGGCGTGCAGTGTACAATACATCATCTTGAACGTGCATACTGCGTGGGATGTAATAATCGCCCGTGGGTATGGAACGTTGCCGCCATTTGCGGCCATTTTACTGGTTTTGGACTGTGTGATGGAGTTGTGAATAGTTTATGACTGAAAGCTGTCATGTCCTTTTTCTTGAGATTAGGAAGTGACCTTGAGATTAGTATACAGAGAAAGTTGTGTAGTGACACACCAACTTTATGTTTTGTTTTGCAAAGCCAATTTGTCTGCAATTCACCGCTGGAAGTTGAACCAGCGGTGTTGATTTTATCATCTCGGCTGAAGGTGATAACTTGTTTTTTCTGGCCACCCCAGCGGGTACCGCGGCTTTCATCTGCGCAGTGCGCTTTTATGCGATTAAGCCTATAGCATAAGTCGTGACCAAAACAAGGGTTGCGATTTCGCTAAGGGTCAGAAAATAGGTAGCGTCGAGGCGATCATAAACCTGAACCTGAGTTCTAAATTTTCGAACTTGTGTGTGTCTGTTTGCAGTGTAGCGTAGGCACTTGAGGAAAGAGTAGAATACTGACACTGAAAACGAACTTAGCAACCTGCTGCCAAAAATAATCCAGACAATCAACATTTTTGTCATGTTAGCATACCCTGTTTGAGGCTTGGGTCGCAAGATGTTCACCAAACTCAGATTTTAGTCACGCTCGAAAAAGTTTTGGAACCGCTGGTTAATTAAGCAATATGCAATTATTGTCAGGAGTCGTCTGATAAACACCCACATCCGGATTCATTGTCATTTTTCAACTTTTTCTGAGTATTGCGAACGCTCTACATGGCAGTTNGGCACTAACGTTATCAATCAAAAATTTTGGTGTGTATCTTATCTCTTTACATAGTGATCTTTGCAGTCCCGTCGCCACGGGGGACTTTTGGGGGCTTAACCCCCTAAACAAAGCTCCAAGCCCCCAAATTGAACTATGAAGCACTATAAATCGGTGGAGTTTTTGTGAAATTTTAGAATGTCAAGCCCCCTGAACAAACGCCAAACCCCAATATTGAAAACTTTCTGGCGACGGTTCTGGATCTTTGTAATGTTGATTATGCAGTACATATTGCAGTTTTGACAACGAAATACGAATATGTGCAACATAAATCTACAAAGTAGGAGTAAATATAAAATCTGGTTCTCAAAAACGTAACAAGAAAGCACAACAGGAATTTCAAAGTTCTGCTGCAAAGTCCAAAGAGCCGACGGATTTTTTTGCTGCTTCCATCACCCCTACTAACAACAATTTAGCTGAAAAAACTGTAATGTTTTACTAGTGATTATCCAACTTAAAAGACAAGGTTTTCTTGCCTTTGCGACTTCAAATTTATTGAATATTTCGTAAAAAATGATATAATTTAAAAGGCGACATGTATTAACCCTGGAAATATCTAACGCTTTAAACGCTGAGGAGATGTTCTAGGTCAGCATTGCTTAGCCTGGGGGCAATACAAACTTGCGCAAGTTTTCAATAGCAATCTGAGTTCTGAATGGCTTTGCTAAAGAAAATCAAAATGGAAAAATCTCATCTAAAAATATCAATCGAGAACGCCGACAAACTACTGCATTGCTAAGTCACAGAAGAAACAACTATGCTTTTATTGTAGGGTACTGCTGCTAGCCCTACACATAGCTCTATTTTTTATTTGCAATACAACCTTAAGCATTGATCAGGTGCAGTGATGTAACTAGAGGTTTGAGCCAGAGGAGGAAACATAGCTGAAAGAAACCCACTGGCCAACATTCAGAAAAAAAGTTGAGAAATAACATTGAATCCGGATTTGGACCACTATACTAAAACCCGAAATAAACCGGAAAACACTCCGAAAAACGCAAAAAAACAACAACCTACTGAAAACCAAAAGAATAGTAAATACCAAAATACAATCTAAGTGGGGGGCCGGTTTTTACATTTAGCTTTCCAGGGGAAGTGGTTTGCCCCCTGCCCCCTGTCATTTGCGCCACTGATCAGGTGCATTTCGAACATTCGAACATGAACAGCCACAACTTCTTTCGCCTGACTCACACGTAACAATCAGCACGACTCAGCAAATGCAGGACGCAGCCAACGTGCTTTGAATATGTCGACACAGAGTCGGCATGCGGATTGACCAATAGTCATATTAAGATTCATGGAAACTCGTTGGAAGACCCTGGCGTTATCAACACGAAAGCTGAATAAAACTAAATTTCATGAATAATTAAGACATAAATTTATGACAAAGATACAGTATATCCAAATTATCATATACTGGAAATTGACTCCATTGGCTAAAACCTGATTACTATAAGGATAAAGAAACGACAAGTGCAGTACACCATATTCCTTTTACCTTTGACCGCTACATATGTGACCTTCCCCAGCACCCCTGAAATTGATTTCGGCACCCCAGGTCAAGAAACCCTGCCCTAGGCTTAAGCCTACATAGCCTATTAGTAAATCCGGCCCTGCCAGGCAGATATTATCTTGAACGGGACTAAGCTCGAAAACGCCGACAACTTCTGCTACTTAGTTTCTTTTATGTCTGATGAATGCTTTCGTGAGAATTTCAGTCCACAATCGGAAAATGAGCTAACAACTTCAGTCGACTCAGCTCCGGACCGGAGCATGGCGCAATCAGCATCTTACATCACACAATAGGCAATGTCTATAAGGCTGGTCATACCTTTCTTTGCTGCTCCAAAATTTGGCCAAAGTATTTGGGGCAGGAACGAAAATTGAACAGTTTTCACATGCGATGCCACCGCAGTATATGCGGCGTCGCGTGCAGGGACAAGATCAGGAGTGAGGCCATCTTGCAGTGGCTGCAGCTCCCAGTTAGTCATCTTCAAACAAGGCGCTTNTGCTGGCTTGGTCATGTCCGCCGTCTTTTAAGAGTGTCGTTTACCCCAAACGATTCTTTATGTTGAAGTGAGCTATACGTACTCCAAATGTTGGCCGACCTCTGACTCAAAAACAAGATCGTATCATGCGCCAATCACTTTTCGATAGTCGCCATCATCCACGGCCATTTATTTTTTGGCTTGCTTGTAGTCGCAACGCTTGTCGGCTTATTGTATCATGTTATTAATTTCATGTTATTATTAACTTAGATACGCGCAATAGGTGAAAAGCAATCCAACTAGATAATCGAATTACGCATCGTTTCTTTGTAGCTTCTTCGAGCAAATTGGTACGTTATGGAGATCCGTCTCAGCATTTTAGCTGCATTGTTGGCATTCACAGTGTATGCCGAAGGTACGTGCGTGAGGTAATTTGCTTGTTTCGTGTGGCTCCATGGTGTTCGAATCCATTCCTACACGTTTGCGTCCATCGCACTTTGACACTTGGTGCAGATGGCCCGCCAATATTTGTCAGCCTATAAAACTTAATCTCAGACCTGGAATGTTTTCTCGGCTTGTAAAACGCATTAGCTCAACGGTATTCTAAAGCCGCTAGTTGGCTATCCATTTGGAGTGGCGATTTTTTTCACAAAATTTCTTTTTCTTCTGGCTATGCACTTCTCCTTTACAACAGGAATGCGAAACAGCGCCTGAACAAAAAGAAATTTGAGCTTGTGAGGATTTTATTATGTACTTTACTTTCAAGAGAATTTTATTAAGTGTTTTATTAGGTGTTACCTTCGCTGGCATATGGCGAAATATCTATTCATACCGGTGTTGGGGAGTTGAACCGAAATCAACTTTGCGACATTTGAATGCGGAAATAGGCTGACTTGCGTTTTTGGCAGAAATGGTTCAGCCTTACACGTTGGTAGCCAGATTTAAAGAATGGGCATGGTGCTGAGAAAATCTCACGAAATATATTTCCAGCAAAAAAACACCTACAATTCAAGTCCTTTACACGCTGTGTTCATATACGGGGAAGCATAATGGGAAATACCTTCATAATTTTAGAACCAGACCAACTGCACGTTCTCTTTGTTCGAACTTTTCCAGCAATCTTTTGATTTTCAGTGCGGTTAAATAAAATGTTTTGAACCTCAAAATCCTACATGTTTGCAGTGGTGTTATCTTTTTTTGTTTTTTCAAACTAACCTTTTATTAAAATAGTTAGACTAAAGGCGTTGCACAACTCATTTAGGATATGGATCAAAACAAACAAGCCACATAAAATATTTTATAACCCTTAAAATACACGATACACCATTAACAGATTTATTCAAACAGTAAGCCTACTCAAGAACGTACCACAGCCTATTCTATGAAACACAACCGCCATTAGCTCATCAGGTACACGAACGGCAATGATGTTATCTGCGAATAACCAAGAACTTGTGTAATCTAGTTTTAGAATGAGGGATTCCACCACTGCTAGTTTTCATCGACGCTCGGAAAATAAACTGTGGTATCGCATTGTCCATTTAACTTGTTCAGCAAGATTGCTCGACTTTTTCATGATGGCAAGAACACAAATTGTTGTTGAAAACTGTGAATAGACGGCTAGGTGTGAGAGCAAAAAGACCGAGAAACATTACCGGACAAAATTTGTTCATACCATGTGGAATCAAAGCTTTGCGGAACAAGGATCCAATTTCACAATAAGTGTAAATGTTAACTACTACTATTTGCCGTGTCCGTCGTTCATGTTACATCGAACCTATTGTGGGGCTTCTTTTAGGTTCTTTGCTTTACAAGAACATGGATACCTCGTCGTATATTTTTCTTATTTAGCAGAAATACAATGCGCATGAAATATGTCCAGGAAGAAGCAAAAGCATTGAACGTTTGTTACATTTCATCGGTCCTTTGTGAAAATGGGCATTGCGATGAAATCACAACAATCTAACAATCGCAGTTGTTGCTTGCTAAAGAGTTGTCCAGTGCAGCAGTCTACATTATACTGTAGATTAACTTATGCCTTACGCATAAAGTCAACTGGCTGACGTGGCTGTGCAGTTCATTCCTACTTTTGAAATACATCTTTATTAAACTTCAGGAACTACGGATCAACAGAGGCTAATCAGAAAACGCCGAAACATCTGGTGAATATAACGTTTTAGTATTATTATATCTAAAATTGATTGGTTGAATAAATTTCATTTCGTGTGTGATTTTGTTCGCTTGTGAAAAGAAGACTAATCTCTTACCCATGGTTACGTTTAGGAGAATCCCATCCATACCATCGTCATTAGGACAATTTCAGTCTCAATCACAATCTCAGTCTGAAGGTCAATTCCAATTCCAAAGTCACCCCCAATCACAGGGCCAGAAAGTTCCTGTAGCTTGTGACCCGGTATGCGTTCACGGCACATGCGTTGGTTCCAACAAGTGCAGTTGCACCTCTGGCTGGAGCGGACCAGCGTGTGATGAATGTAAGTATGTGTCGGTTGATGGAGGGCTAAATTGTTCTTTCTTTTTTCCTCGTGGAACTCCACAACCTAAATATCGCATATTGGAGTTCAGGTGAACGAGTATAGAATGAATGCAATTTTGGCAGCTTCACCCCCACTTTTTAGCAGTAAAGTTGAGGCAAAGTGTTAAAATGTCATAGAGAACTTCTCATTGAATGGGATTCTCTACTGTACGTCCAAGATAATTCTGCAGCAATTTTTTTCTCACAGTCGAATGTACTCACGTGTGTGTGCACGGACGCTGCGTGGGACCTGACAAATGCGAATGCAGTACTGGTTGGTCTGGCGAGTCGTGTGAAGATGGTGAGCGACTGTTGCTGCGACAATACCAAGAAAGTTTATTGGTTTGCCAAATATTTCGATGAGTCACCTTGTAAAACAAAAGTGCAAGATTGATTTGAATGTTTTTTGCACCGAACTAAACATCATCCATTTGTTTCAGCTAGTTTCTCATCTGAAACGAAAGGTCCTCATCACATGGCTTAGTGTACAAGAAATGCGAAAAACATGTTACATGTACAAACGAAACAGCCCAGATGAAGCGCGGGCGTGATCAACTTACTTATGAGCAATAGTGAGCGATTTGACGTTTGTTAACTGTCAGCTACAAACGTATGTCGCGAGGCAAAACGAAGTCATAATGGATTGATACGCCTTTGCAACAATCCTGCATATAAAGCACGGTATATTTTTGCTTGCAATCGCTGAATTCGAAGGCCGTTATACCGGGAAATTGTTGCCACATTTAGTCAATTTTTTGACGTAACAATCAAAACCTTTGCCAGAGGAAATAAACGCATTATCAATTACAGCAACAGCGGTATACTTGGAAATAGCTTCAAAGCCTGCAATTGACTTGTCGGGAAAACCAACCAGAATTTACTTAGGGAACTTGAGTTCAAAAGCATATGTCAACAGATCTTTGCAAAGTGGAAACAATTGAAAAGCAATAGTTATCTCAAAGTCTCTATTTATTAGGCCTACTTAAATTCGAGTGTTGGTGACATTACCAACATGCTGTTTCACAGCGAAATATGTGTTTTTATCAAAATGTCTTACGCTTATTTTCCGTAACATAATTATTTTATCTGCACGCAAAGAGCTATCGTCTCTACATTGGCTGTTCTGTAGTTTATTTTGGAAACAAAAGATAAATATATTAATGTCAGTAGCAAGGATAGCAATATTCAGGCAGACAATATGCACAGTGGCAGTGCACACTGTGTGGCGAAATAGCAGAGTGGGTGCAGACACGCTGTATTACTTTTGTGGTATTATCACCTTCTACCTAATTTTTTCTGACAACAATCAGATTGGTTGAAAGTATGGCGATTCGAAGAAACCGAAGCACGTTGTAATCAAACAGCACGACTATAAGCGTGTGCGTTTAATCCGTGTATATAAGATACTTTCGCTTGCTCCACGCCTCTGCACTTTTTCTCAGCATGAGTCAATAAAATCAAACCGGGTGTCCTGAGCACCAACCAGATAATATGGGCGTCTCATTTCGAAATCAGTCTTGTTGTTATATAAGCAATGTAAATGCAGATCTTCATGTATCTATTCCAAATTGCAAACATGTGTATCAACATGGTGGGCACATCATCTCTGCAAGGAAATTATTTTTTTCATTGGATTCTGAACGAACATAGCGGTAGTTAACCATTGATATGGTAATACAAGTTTAATAACTTTAGATTTTCTACCCAGTTCTGCTACACATTTAATTGTCACTCTCTCTGGAACAAATCGTTGAAAGCTGGTATTTGAAAAAATTTCAAGTTACAGAGCATAATCTTATTGCTATATCGCAAGATGTGACTGCACAATTCGTTTCCATCTTACTGCCTTGTTTTTTGTAGGTGCTTCTCGCATTACAGATCTATAAAATAAGCAAAAACATAGCATCCTTTTAATTTACGTCCTTTGCAGTGATGTGCACCACTGAGTGCTTGAATGGTGGAGATTGTACTGCTCCAAATACGTGCTCGTGTCCTTCTGGTTGGTCTGGCGACTACTGCGAAGAAGGTAAACATGGAATTGATAAATGGTCTGTGCAAGCGTGTGACGAGCTACTACAGAAACAGGGAATGCAACTCATGTATTGCTACGGAAAGATTGACAAATGTGACTGTCAAATCTAAAATCATTACGCACTTCACTTTTTATTGTCACGAATGTTCGGTTTCTAAAAAAAGTCCTTTTAAAGACATGTAACTTACTAGAAACTCTGCTTATTCAATACAAATCTATGGGTGGCTGATTTTGATTGATTGCCGACAACAGGATGAATATTTTTAGTAAATCTGATATCATATATTTCCGAAAGGTATGACTTTCATTTCAGAAAATTATACGCTTCTACGCCGATTTTTTTTAATTTAAAGATATTATTCGATGCAAACGTTTGTAGGGAAGCTTTAAGCAAAGGAAAGAATCGAATGACATTGTCCGAAATGTCAACTAAGAGAGAACTTTAAAAAAGTATTACCTAGAAAAATTTATTCACGGTTTGTTAACTGCTGTTGTCATTATTGAAATGGCTCTCTGGCTTTCTATTTGAAGAGGCGTTAGTTGCAAATTATATTGGCTTTTCAGCAAAACTTAATGGCTTCAAAGCAACATTTTTATTTCACTTTCGCTTCTCAATTGAGTAGAAGAACTTTTCCCATGTAGAAAGTTTTGTTCGACTTTTATTGTTTATTCAAAAAAATGATACAGGAACTTGTGAACATGGCGATTACTCGAGCACACTGATAAGCTCCTTACCATGCAAATGAAACAAAGGATTTCTTCGCAGTAAAAGTGTACGCAAAGAAAAACAGCATTTGTGTTCAGAGTTCGACTCAAAGATAACTACTGCGCAATGAGCATAGTCATCTTCAACTCCCTTTCAGAAAAAATTTTCCTGTCTATGTAAGTCAAGGAAGCAACAAAAATTGAGGTTTCGTCGGATCAGAAATTGACTGCCGCATTTGCAAATGCAGTACCTAGGCTCCGGTCAGCCTCACTGTACTAACACGGAGCTGCAATAATATTTTTTCGTGCAGCCACACCGAAATATCTCTATAATTGTGATTAAAATTGTGACTCTATGAGGAGCAAGGAAACAAAAAAATGTGCGATGGGCCACTGACTGTGGTTTAATAAAACTATTGATGGATAAATCCGGGATGCAGACTTCTTGAAGAGCCGAAGTTACTGTTCTCTTTGCTGATACATTTTCTATCTTGGTTGCTCTCTTCATTGTGTTGTAGATATTTTTGTTTTTTGATAATGGTCAATAAACCAAACAAAAGAATGTGAAAACTTCTTTTCCGTGTTATTGGAAGCTTATGACTCTTGTTGGCGTGATTGAAGTTAAAGTTGTTTCGCCTGGAAGGCTAGTGCAAGTCACTCGCAGCGATCGCAAATAATTTATATCCAGTGAATCTGTTGGAAGACTTACACAGCGCCACTTCGGTAGCACCCCAGTTAACACTTATGTCTTACTGTGCGCGTTGTTTTTTAAATCAAAACAGCTCTGCCAAAAGAATGCAAGTTCCCGTTCGAGTTCGACGGAAACATATACAGCACGTGCACGACCGATGGCTCGATTGACGGAAGCGCCTGGTGTTCGCGGACTACCATCTTCGAAGGAGACAGAGTGACTTGTAACAGTGAGTAGCAGTCACGCTAGTGTCAGTATTAATGCATACTTCCCGGTTTGAGTTGGACAGTCCCAGTTTTTAGGTCGTGTTCCGGTTAGCCGTATATCTATCCCGGATAACGAGGTCGACTGCAGGCGACATAAACAGGAACGGTTTTGTCATAAAATGTAGAAAATCAAGCAGAAATTTTCTTTTGCGCTTCGGGAAAACCCGATAACCTCATTTTCTGCAGAAAATTTTGCAAGCTCTGTTTGAATACCAGCTTGGTTTAGAAACTGGTCTAGATCGGTGGTCTAGCACTTAGTCTATCTAGACACACTGTTATTTTGCTCCTTATACTTCAGTTTGAGCAGGTTTCATGTTTACATCTGCATGGCTCACATGTTATAAAACGTTCTCGTTAACACGCTGATACATGCTGCATGATGAAACCCTTAAGAACTGATGCTTGGTATGTGCATGAAAGATGTTGTGGTGGCACCTTGCGTGCGGTAAGCAGAGGCGAATTTTAATTTTCGGGGTCCTAGGCCAATTTACATTGGGCCCTTCTGGAAGGTTCGCGACGACTGATGTCATACAAATCAGCACTACACGTGCTCGCTACATTCACTTAACAAGTTGTTCCAATTCATGACCATGTTATTACTTTATTCAGAATTCCCTCGATATCAGGAACACAAACAGTCATAATGAAGCTAACGAAAAAGCCAGCGGTGAAGTTATCTGACAACACTCCCATTACATATTTATTGAGTTACCTGTGCAATTGCACGGTTTGCAAGTGTCAAGAGTTCGCTCTGAATAAAGCACCTGTACTTCTTACGACACTTAATAACCTGTTACTGTACATAGTCGGCGATCGACGGGACTTTTGTCTGCAAAATCGCTGAAATAGCAAGACTTTGCAGCATGCTCCCCCCCCAAACAAACCTGCTAAGAATTTTATATTAAATTTTAAACCGTTAGAAACTAAACGGAAGGAACAGTCGGACTCAAAACAACGTCAGTGACTGACAACGTCATTAACTGGCCCCTCCCGAACAAAATTATTGGAGGCGCTTAGGGTAAACTGAGACTTGTCTTTTCATACCTCCGTGCCTCAATGACTAATAGTAAGTCAGGGCAGATTATGAGATCTAGCTTTGATGAGGAAAGGAGCATTTTCATGTAATTTAACCGGAAAAGGCTGGGTATATTGATGTTTCAACGGAATTGTGTTTTTCGAACACAAGTGATACATGACTTGCATAAAATAATTTATTGTACAATTCAAATTAAATGTGTTTCTTTTTAAAAGAAATTGTTGTTTGCAGTTGCAATATATTGTTTGATTTTTTTCTAAGATGTACAATTTTTGAGGTATCACTGCGTAGGTCTGTAAATTATCAGAACGTTGTTATTTGAATGTTTTGATATTCTGCATAATAAAAATAAATGAGTGTAGAAGTATGTTATGGTCCTTATGGATAATTTACATTTTATTTGCTGAAAATACTATATATACAGTACATAAAAAAATTTTCCATTTCAAAACATTTGTTTTCTTAATATTTTAACTTTCATAAAAATTGTGCCTATATATAATACATAAATTATTATTAGAAAGGTCGCACACTTCAACTTTGCCATTGGCGCTATTTCGCACAGATACGCCACTGCATTTTGCGCCATTGAATATCTGCACTGCAGCCTTAGCTAGAGTGCAGGCTGGTCTTGCCTTTAACCCGTATCTTACCCATAAAAAGCAACAAGAGATGGACCCGGACTGAACGAAAGTACCTCACTGTCCTCGTGTAATCTGAAAAATATACGTAGCAATAACCAAGTCTCAACGCCATAAAAAGAGTGTACACGTGGCTGTTAGGTCTCTAATGAAACTTTACAATCCGCATGCTTTAGACTTAACTATTGCTAATGCGTGGGTTCGATCTAGCAGTTAAGTCAAGGGAAATATTCGCA
>JGI24021J15306_10004996_pt1 | contig 15604 bp, 17 predicted proteins | sample Ectturendosymbi1_FD_15306 | JGI IMG/M metagenome (IMG submission 15306)
GGCGAATTGACGTTACAGAGGAAGAGGTTATAAACGAATTCAACTGTATAGAACAGATTTACATAAAGTTTCAGGCCCCATTCGGATTAAACTAAAAAAGTTAATTTCAGGAGAAATTATTTCCGCCCCCCTGTAAAAAGCCTTCCCGTACCCTTAAGCTCCGCTGTGGGTTTTACGAAGTCTTTTGTGGAAGGTGAAAGTATGAAGATTCTCACGTCATTGCATACGATCAATGACGAAGTGCAGTGACGAATACGCTTCTTAAAACTTTGAAATGTCTGAACGTAGAGTTTCTTTCAAAGAATTAATGTCAAAACTCTGGTTGCAAGATGTATCCCAGAAAGTTAAACAAACGGGGCATTCCCCCCCAACCCGCCTACGAACACAAAAACACGGTTTTGCTGAATAACAACTATTAGAACATTCAAACATTTTCAGAGCATGAAGCCCGTCATAGCAATGGACAATGTGGGGGGGAGATCGCACCATGGCAGCTTTATTCGACAGGACAGTCGTGTTAGCGCCACCTGTCGATCCATAGGCGTAGGAGCAGGAATTTTTTTGGGGAGTGGGATGCTGCTCGAAAATATTTTATGTGGCCAACTTTCCCCTTGCACTCTGTAGCAGTTGGTCATTCATCAACTATCACAAACAAAAGTACGAGATTAGCAGAGTTTGATAGTTTTACGTATGTTTAATGTGTTTCCTGCGACATGCTAAATTTTATTTTTGAACCAGACTCCTTTAAACACTCAATAACAATAAAGTGTAATTTCAATAAATTGTAGAAAATGTCTAAACTTCTGGGCCCGGATTTTTTGGGATTTGGCCGAATTTCGATAAATCAAAACTTTTGGGGGTGCACTTGCACCCCCAGCTCCAACTTCACTGTGCTGATAAATCAACGAAGATTAAAAGTGTGACGGAACAAGTTTCTTGGAGAGTCAACCATGGATAAAATATAAATACAGAGCAACCTTTCTGCTTTTTCGAAAACTGCAGAGTCAGTATTTTGAAATAATTTATTCTTTTATCCATTTCAAATAGTACGCTTCTGACGTCAGCAATAATAACCATTGTCTGGTGCGCTTGCATAATGTTCAGCAACAATCTCTGTGACACGTCACAATGGGCAAGAAAACAATAGGTAAGAACGCGATTCGAGGAGGAAGTAACAAAAACTTAATCGAATAAACTTTCTACGTTGATTCCGAGGCAAGAAAATGGATGGAAATGTGCCGTTGTTCTCCACACAACATATAAACTGCGCAATTGGAGGGAGCAAATGTACGGGAAGTGCAAACCGTCTTCAAAATACCGCGCTATTATGTACAAACAATCGATGTTATGCACAAACAAACAATCGATTCTTAGGTAACTCGGCAAGATTTCATTAAATGATCAGATGACTCCGTGGGACTTCCCCACTTTGATGAAAGCATCCACTGCCCTGTCGATATCCTCCATTGAATGGGCGGCAGATATCTGCACGCGGATTCGTGCTCGCCCAACCGGAACGACCGGGTAGCTGAAGCCGATGACGTATATTCCTGAACAAACAAGATACGCACTGGAGTTGCACTTGGAAGATAATCAGAAAAAAATCCGATCTGGTTCAGAAGACAGCGCAAGAAGCTTATGTAGTCTGGCCCAGTGGTCCTCGGCGTATTTATGTTCTGACTTAATTGGAGGAATATTTAATATCACACAACAACTTTGATAGTCTGTAATGAGAGATGAACGTATTTTGTTTCCCACTTCAACATTCAGATGAAGCTTTTTATAAAAACACCCACAACGTCTGTGATTTCAAGAACCCAGGGGGCAACATGGACCTTGGCCTCTACACTTTTTTTCTGAGAGGGTCTGGCCCCTCCACTTTTAAATTCCGAATTTTTTTTCCTGAATGGTGTAATTTTCCATGCTTGTGTGTGGGAAAAATTTCGTGCTACACCATCGAAAGATTGTTGCAAATGCAGCAGAGCGGTCGTTTTCGTGTCTTCGACGGCTGAAGAACTACTTGACAAACAAACTTAACCAAGCGCACTTGAACCACAGGATATTTTTGCACATTCGCAAACAGTTCATAGATCAGGTTGATCTCATAGCAATACTGCAAGAATTCATAGCAGTAAATGATCGCAGAATTACAATATCTTGTAAAGAAGTTTGTAGTGTAGCACCGTAACATCTGTTGTTACTATGGGGAGCGTTCACATATTCCGTCATCAGAATTTTAAATACCTGTTTTTTTACCCCATCATCATTTTGAAAGCCCCTCTCACCTCTATCTGATTATGTAATATGTGGACGCTCACTTAGCTTTGTGCATGTTGTGTTTGTGTACTTGCTTGCGAATGAACTTTGAGTAAGACTAATAACAGCTAGTTACATTTATGTGCTCAAGTCAATGTGGCGTAGATAGCGGACGTTGAGGGCTTATAAAACATTGCACAAAATTGCTCAAACATGCTGACAAAATTAACGACGTCATATTTCAATGCTTGTGACGTCACAGTTGCCAATTCAAAGCACAATAATTTTCCAATAGCTTTGTGACGTGCACTTGCACCCCCACTGCAAGAACCCCTCAAATTCACAGTTTTACCCGACATGAGTTGCACACAATGCACAGCGAGTTTAAAATACTCGACACACAGAAGTCGGCGCTCGAGGAATTGACAGAGTATTTTTAGAGAGTTCCGAAAAATATCTACGAAAGTCAGGTTTACCTGTGATTGTTCACATTTTTCTTACTTTTCTCAAACACATATTTAAAAACATTTAGCTTTGGAAATGCAATTGTTTAAAAAAAAAAAGAATAATTCGCAGCAACAATTTCGCACGTGGTCGAAATAATTACGTCATAATACATCTACGCACAATTTTCCGCGCCACAAATTAATTAATTAATGGTTAGATCGGAGTTGATTTTAACTTATAAGAAAATATTGACTGAACATGATTTTAAGTTTGCAAAATCAGAAGGGTTCAGGGACAGGTTCTACTGAGAAAGTTTTAAACAGGAAATGCCAGTTGGACATGATGCTCTTTTCAACTTTAGAAGTGCGCAGGGGGGTGTTTGATGACGGAAGCCCCCCCCAACACCACAGAAGACTTGTAGTGGTGGGGACAGATAAAAAGAAACAGATGAGCTGATGTGAAAAGGCACAAATGGCGCAATATCCGGGAGCAGCTAATGATCAGTGCACACCTCCCATACTGCTGTTACACCATGGCACTGGCAAGCAACTTCATTGCGTTGTGCAAGTCGGGATACATGCAGGAGATCTTTCGGTGCCCGAAAATTATCAGGAAGAGAAAAACACAGTTTTGGTAACAACCCCGCAAACTTCTTTCAAACGAAATCAAATTAATGCTGCTGTTTTCACTTTTTTCTAATTTCTGTGACACCGTGGAAGCCATGCTTAGCGCAATCGTCTTATTGTGTTTCAGCATTCAGATATTTGGGGAAATGTTCAGATGTTCGGAACAACGGCCATATACCATTCACGGCTTGGTTCTGCAAAGTAGTCCATCCACGAAGGAATCCCACAATAAAAGTTCGTCAGAATTGTTTTTTTACGTATTGAGCTTCGCACAGCACATAACTGCGGGGCAGGGGGGTCCAAGCGAACAGCTCCTTCATCTTTGCCTCAAACCCGCACGAACAATGCTCGCGAGCTTCGGGCGATGTTTTTCGCGCGCCGTAAATCACCAGTTGGAGGCACCGCGCCCCATAGAAGCTGACTATGCCGGCACATTGTGACGAAACAACGCTTTTGTCAGTAAATTATTCAGCGTCGTCTATGACGACACTGCGAGCATTGTCCGAACTTCAGGGAAGGGATTATGAAGCGACTTGAAGTGGCAGTCGGGTGGCTGTGAAAGCAGCTGTGCACTGACATGGAAGCAGATTCTATTTGAATAAAAGCTGATGATGCCCACCTAAGCATGCAAAATATATACTCCGTAAGAACTGAGTGTCTGATTCCTTGCTGGGAAAGCATTTCTTTCCATAGACAGAACATGAATGAAACTTTCAGAATTACGGAGCGCGGTCAACATTGGAGATGAGCAGTAGAATATCTACTTAAATGTTGTCTGGTTTCAGAACCAGGCCCGTAACCAGGGGGGATTCCTGCAAAATTTTTCAGCCCCCCTGGAAAAATGTGTTGGACATAGTTCAAAACATTTGGGTCCTTCTCTGAAAACTCTTCCGCTGGTGTCCCAAGCTGGTTATGGCCCTGCTCAGAACTGCGTTGTTACAAAACTTTCTTAAAAAGAAGCGAATTTCTTGGGCAGCGACCCCATCTCACCCATTCCAAGCAAGTCACTCGCCATATCTGTTGCAAGTCGAGCATCTCCGAGCATCACCGGGCTGATCGGATGGTTATTCCCCGAAATAGTGAATCCAGCGTCGGTCATCCGGTTGCGAAACCTTTTGAAAGATGCAGCCGTTGCTAAGCAACAATTTCAAACTACCTTCACAGCAGCTGACGCGCATGATCAAACAACCGAACCTTGCAATCATGTTTTCAGCGGGAATTTCTAAACAACATACAACAACGTTCGACCACAAAAGCGTGGAGCGACCTACTATGTCGTCATCATACCGCAGGGTCTTCTCCTTAATGTCTTCAATCAATGGACTCCCGTTCATGAGAATGTCGAAAACTTTCGAAGCGCTGGCAACAACTGGCGGAGGTAGACTGTTGGAGAAGAGGTAAGGTCGGGAACGGTTCCTGAGCAAGTCGATGATTGGCTTCGGACCGGTGGTGTATCCACCTGCACAAGATATTATGACGAAATAACCGCTCTTTATCACCGGACAAGCAGGTTGTGGAACATTTGCTCGACTCGTATTCACCAAAAACTATCTCTTAAACTCAAAACAGCTGCACTGGCATAATTGCTGTTCATGGCGTTTGCATCAGACTATAAGTGAAACGTTTGAAAGCTGGAGTTGAAAAAACGAAGCTAATGGCGGATCAACACCTCCTCACATTTTACCGAATAACGTATGTCATAAAAAAAGCGAACTAAACACACACCATATAGAAACAAATCACCCATGACGCCTTTCAAAGGAGCGATCATCGGAAACAAAAGCATGCAAGCGCTTTTCCTTGAAGCCAATTTGAAGAAAAATATAACGAGCATGATTTATGAGTAATTTTTCTAAAAAAATGAAGGTTGCTTTTGTTGACAAAGACATGGTCGCCATCATTACTGTTGAGTGGACAAAGCACTTTGGTTCAAAGGTCACAAATTGATTGCTGTTTGAGAACAAGTAGGGATATTGGCTTGAGGCTAGACTGCAAAATTTAATGAAACTTAGCCAGAGTAGCGGCACATTCCATACAATTAACACAACAGTTCAAACACCTGCAAAACTGTGCGGCTGGACTTGCGATTGTCAATTTGTTACCAGTGCATATTACCAGGGTAGTCATTGGTAACGACCGAAGTTATCAATGTAAATATTCGCAGCTATCAGCCTGGCACCCGATAAGAAACTTCATAAACGAAGGTCAACCATCCTGTACATCCCGACCTTGCTTCCCAGCAATGCTTTGCAGCGTAAAACCAACCATCCTTTTGAATATATTGAATAGGATAAGATATTAATGATTATGAATCGGTCAAAGAAAAATATTGTACAGGACGTTCCACAAAAATTGTCACCGTTATGCAATCTGTTAACTTGACCAATGTTGTTTCTAAAGATCCAAAGTTGCGTAAAAATGAAAACAGTGTGTTTAACGTTTCATGCGTTTATCTTTTCAGGTCAAACACAAATGGCATTCGCTTCAATGGAAAATTACGTTTTTGTGTTGGAACATGATCAAACACAATCGGGTGCGACTGTGCAGCTAGCATTTGTAGGAGGGTTCCATAGAAAAGCACGATCACGATCTGTAGTTCCACATACGTTCGAATGATATTGAACCTGTTTAATTTCATGTGTATGGAGTTTCCCAAACATGTACATCTCAAACGATAACAAAATTTTTGTACACTCTAATAGACCGGAAAGTTGCACTTGCTCAGATTAGAGTTTTGTGAATAACGTTGTCCTCAGTGTTCTAAGAAACTATTGAAAAGCGAACCGATCACTTTAGCGCATTTTTCTAAATTAGCCGGTTTTAAAAATGAATTTCTACATATTCGTCTCCCAAATCATAAGAACTCCACCTCAGTGCAGTTAAGGTCCAGAAAAGAAAACAACAAGGGGATCTTGCAAAGCACGTCAGCTGATAAACAACGTGTATCTGCGCATGAATAAGAAAATACTAAATAAACACGTTCAAAAACTTTTTGAATATCGTACAAAAATGAAAAATATTGTGACAAAAATAAAGTTTGTAAATTTACCTGATTTACGCAAAATCAAATTATTTGGATTTGAATTCAAATGATTTGTATCCAACCTTAAATGCATACCATTGCATTTGGATCAGTCTCTCGATGACAAACACCCCCACCTCTACATCAAGAATGTTAACTGCAAGCTGCTGTAATGAAAGTACCCAGTCAACCAAACTGCGGCACTTCATGAGGGCTTTAATGTGACGTTCACTCTGGGTTTCATTTTCACGACCTTCCCATAAATGAAAAGGATTTGATGGAACACTGGAGCAGCGCGAGCAAAATCGCAAAACACGCTTTTACAACTGTGCATAAAATCGAAGTTTTACTCTTATCAGGGAAAGTACCTGCGGCTCCACCAAGTGCTTTACCGAGGGTGGAGTTGACGAGGGGGACTCTCCCCTGGACCCCGAGTAACTCATCCGTTCCTCTGCATGAAAAAAATCATAAACGCCAGTCATGGACTAAGCAAGTATGATGGAAGAGTTAAAATATCAACTCAAAACTGACTAAATCAGAACTTCATTTTTCGTTTTTTTCTATTTTGGTAACAATGCAAACATAGTTGTAATTTGTGTCTAGCAGGAAGGGGAGGTTCAAACCATCGAAAATGCCAGAAAAGGATGAAAAGAATGTTGACCGAAATAGTCTCACCTTCCTGTTTCACCCAGGAATCCCGTACCGTGACACTCATCAATGAACACTATTGCGTCATAATGCTCGGCGAGATCACATATTTCTCGAAGGGGAGCGACGTCACCATCCATTGAGAAGACGCCATCAGTGACGATCATCCGGTGCCTGTGTTTCTGATTACGTCATAAGGAGGTTATGAGTACGTGGCAGAAATGGAATGGTTGAGAATGTAACAGCAGAACAATAGCATTAGTGGAAGTCGCAACATCAAATAGTGCCTGAAACAGAAAATCCGTAAAAACGATGAAAAAATGAATCTTACACTACCTGCTTTCCGCAAATCAATAACCGCACTATATGCTTAAAAGTCACAATGCCTTTCACCCCTGCACCACTGTTACCGGAGCAACTGTTACCGGAGCAACTGTTACCGGAGCAACTGTTACCGGGGCAACTGTTACCGGAGCAACCGCTAACACTGAAGAACGTTTAACTCCACATTTCAAAACACTGATTGAAAACGTTACCTGCGCTTCTTTTAGTTTATCTTCCAGATCGTTCAAATCGAGATGCTTGTACCTGTACTTGTTCGCTTTGCACAAACGTATGCCGTCTATGATCGACGCGTGGTTCAGTTCGTCGGACAACACAGCGTCTTCCTGGTATATATAATAGCAATCAACTGTAGCAGGGGTGTAAAACGGGGGCGCATTCCACGCGGCCCACGGTTTTGTTTAAGATTGTATTGTAAACAGGGGTGTAGTGCTAAAAAAGAGGTGTGGGAACGCCGTTCCTACTTCACTACACCCCTGATTTAGGTTCAAGCCGAACTCTCGCACCAAACATCGCTCAAACGTCCACACTCGCAAAAAGCTCCTTTAGTTCTAGCAATCCCATCATTAAAGCTGTAACCTACTCCGCTACGTCTTTTCTCGCGGCACCCCTGGGTATTGTAAATGGCACCCTAGGGTGCCGCGGCACCCCGGTTGGGAACAACTGCATTAAAGCGACCGTGCCAACTAGAGTCCTGCGCGGGTTGAAATTTTTTGCCCGCTCCCGCCCGGCGGAAATTTGAGAAATCTTGCCCGCACCCGACCCGCACTTTTTCGGTCTTAAACCCGTAGCTGTCCTCAAACTACTAAAAAATCACAACTAGGGCAAGTTTTTGTTGCAATAAAATCGTGAGAAGTATGCATTAATTTTAACAAAATTTGCAGTAAAATGTTGTATTTGTGCACAAGCATTTTAAACGNAAGTATTTGTTTATATATAATGCTANATATTTCCAAACATTACGTAGGGAGAAATGGTGATCTTTTNCCAACAGTTTGCGTAGCATGCTAAAACTTGTGCATGAAGTTGCATGGCAATTTGCTAAAAACTTGTGCATGAAGTTGTTGGCAATTTAACAATTTTGCGTGCAGTTGTGGACTGATGTTTGACGGGGTCATTTCTACAATAGCTTTTAGGTCACTATTCAGTTCGATTCGGTTATCAAAGAGAACAGAACCATACTGAAATAGTTATAAAGCATGTTTTTTGAATCAAACTTCTACACTTTGCAAAATACTTGATAGAAATTGCAGGAAAAGTTGTATGCAAAAAAGAAACAAGTCACCATATCAAATTTCTGGAACCAGCTTAAAACATCGTACTACATAAATTCTGAGTGCGTATTTAGGAAGCTGTAAAAAAAGTTGCAAAAATTTGCCCTACTTATAACGCCTGAAGACAAGTCTAACAAGCAGCAAAATCAAGCTATTCATTTTTTCATTGGCAACCAAAACTTTTTCACAGATCTGATTTTTCGCAGTCAACAGATTTGAGGTGATAAAAAACACATATCAGTTCAGTTGTGACTAGCTGTGCGTTCAGCGCTGTCTTATCCATTTAGAAGTGCTGCTAGACTGAATTATTCCTCACCAAGTACGACGGTTGCATTGGATAATGGTCGCCTGCCCACTACAAGGCAAGAGCCTGAGCTAATGTTTCGCAACAATGGGTTGTTACATCATAATGTTATAACTGCTGCAGGCCTACTGTCCTAATCGCAATGCTGGCAAACAACTTTAGTACATCCACGTGTTTTGCGATTTTTGAGCTGATTAAGTTCATGTGCTTTGGCTTAACCCTCATTTACCCGCACGAGGAATTTCTCATCCCGCGCCCGCCCCGCACCAAGTTCAACCCGCACCCGCACACAAAGCAGTGCGGGTTCCCGCAACCCGCCCCGCAAATGCGGGTACCCGCAACCCGCGCAGGACTGTAGTGCCAACCGGGTGTGTTACTCGCACAAGGCTTGACAGCAGGGCGGGCAGATGTCTTCACAAGTTTTCTATCGCAGGTGGGTAAAGTGTATTGGTAGATGGGCAGATTCCCTGATTTAGGGAAACCAAATTGAAACAACATCGCTGAAAAAGTTATAATTAACGAATTGCGTTGTTTAAGAAAATCAGCAGAAGTGAGGATTGTTAATATCCAACAATTTCATGAAAAATCGAATGCAGGAAAACGAAACCACCATATGTTCGTCCATCTTATATCGCCACTACGTCACCAATGCAAAGAGCATTTACGCGGGGGGTATAAAGTTTTTGGTGTGGGTGAGCCACTGCAGGGTCCAAGATGTGGTGCTGGATATTGGCTGCGGATTAAATGCTGAATCGCGGATATCCTCAAAAGCTATGAACAGAAAAGTCAGCCCAGTCGTTGTGTCAGCACTGGCCTTGTCTCTCCAAGCGATTTAAGTTGCTGAAACATGCCAAAAGCAAGGCTGAAGGGTCAGACCACTGTAAGTTGTTTTACAGACCTGTAGATCTATAAATCTGTGTCTATGCAGTAACATTGTGTGCATGAGGCTTCGCTAGAGCAGCCGAGTAACTACACGGCACTAAGATTCTTCACACGGAATGAGTGAGACCTTCTCCTTACACGGGACGTGCTGTTTGACGAAACAAATGTGTGACAAGAAACTCATCCTCTGCTGGAACACAAAGCCATAAAATGCACGAAAATGCGAACTACTTAAAATACGCATCCACCATACGGGAATTGTGATGCCTACAGAGACGAGCAACGGGACCAAAGACAACCCGATTTATGGGATGATTGGAATTCACGCAAATACCGTTTAAAACCCAGCAAGTCTTGTGCAGCTGATGATTCAGGTTTTGCTCGGAGGGGGAACGTCTTTTTTAGTGACATAGAAAGGTTTTGTTTTGCAAAGCATTGAGTTCCCAACCTGTTAAAAAAACTCCCAAATCTATTGATAAAATAATTACTATACCCATGCATGGACCGCAAGTCATCGATTAAGATGCACACAAACTTATACAACAATCATACACTTTTGACTTGACAAGAAATACTAAAAAAAGTACGTTCGACAAAAGAGTTTCGAATATTCCAGCGTTCGCATCGAAGCAACTGGCATACAGAATCGCGTCCTCACGACCATGGAAAGTCGCTATCTTGTTTTCCAATTCTTTGTGAATTGATTGGGTGCCACAAATAAATCTAGAACAAAAAAAATTCACTTTCTAATTTCGAAACCATGCTCCTGACGATGTGCATAGAAATCGTAACAATAACTTATGACTTTGCCATGAAATTTTCTATCTTGGAAAAGTGATTTGCGCCAATGTTACGTCAGCAATTGACTCGTTACAATGAAGTTGTATATTTTTTATAGAAATTAAAATTTCCAACGTGACCCGTCACCTANTGCGAAAGAACTACCNATTTATTCGTGTATAAGTCGAAAAACTTTGCACCGAACATCTCCCAAAAGTTTGGGGGTCGACTTAATGTACAAGGGTGCGACTAATATACGAGGTTGTGTTTCGACGATGGCACGCTGTCGTATCGATTGCGTGTTAGCGCGACGCAACTGATTAATACATTCCACCTTCACACTGATGAGCATGTGCTCCAAGAACAATGGGAAGAATGTTTCGTAACAATGTAGATGAGAACAATTTTGAAGGTTTAAAATATCACGTTCGTTTTAATAAAATCTACAACAAAATCGCACCATTACTTGAGCTAAATTTAGGGATGCGACCTATACTCGAATAAACGCAGTACACACGAAACTATAAAAACACAAAGTCTGCTCATACACTGCAGCAGTGTACTGTGTGTCTCAAAGAGAGCATAACATTCCACCGACGAAGTATGTTGATTTTATAACAATGACCAGGGCCCTGGCTGGGAGTTGCATTTTGCCCCGGTCTGCAGGTCAGAACCTATGCCATGCTAATCTGAACCACTGTAACTAGAAAGTTACCTACCTCAACCCACTATTGGAATACACAAAAAGTTCAAGATCTTTTTCCATAAATTGCTGAAAGTAAGTTGTGTGCTTCAGAATTTCAATTATTATTTTCTGGAGTCCAAGAAGTACAAAATATAAAATTGTGTAAATTGAAAAATACCTAAAATTAATGGATTTACACCTATTTGAAAATTCTGAACAATTTAACACGTTCTGTGATGACACCATGTTTCTTCATATGGAATATGATTTTTGGATAGAGTACGTATAGCCAAATTAAGTCAAAAGTTAGTGCAGTACCACCTTTTTCAGGCACGCTTCTTCACAAGACCTTACCGGACCGAACTGAGACCAGATCCAAACTCATCAAGAGCATCTTTCCCAGCAGTAATCACATCAGGGTTGCTGGACAATCCAAGGTAATTATTTGCACAAAAGTTAAGTACTTTTTCTGCTTGATTCGTAACTCCAATGTGAGCTCCTGCACAATCAAACATCATTAAAATATGCATATGACAATGACTGGTCAGTGATGAAGTGAAGAACACCACAAGGAAACATCCCAATACAGGTTTGACATGATCTATGTAAATCATCAAGTTTATCAGGCAGCTGATGAACAAACGATTGAAACACACTGAAAATTGAGACTTTCAACAATGAAAAAGATGCTATCTACTTAATTGCATATTAAGTGTGTTGTTAATGTTGTATTATTTTGTATGAAAAAAACTTTTTCACGCTTTCCAAGACTGATTTAAATACAACCTGAAACAATCAATAGTTTCCAAATGAAATCAGAGAAATTAAATGTTATTAGACATAACTGCTTTTCAAATTCTAGATTAACAAAATATTAATGCATAAAAAGTGTAAGTTTTCTATTTTAGTAAATTTTTTTTGAGGTTGAATATCATTACACAAGTTATTACTAAGTTACCGTTGTTTTAACAGTAATAATCTGACGCCCATTTTTATCAAACATTAACAATACAAACAAACAATAGAAATGATAGTTCTTGTAAAAAATGATGTTACCGGAACATAACTATTGATTTGTTAGGTTGTTCACTGGTAAACTAATTCAGCAGGAATGAGCATGCATATCCAGCAACAGATTTTGATGATTTCTGAGCAAGTGCAAGAATGGCTGAAAAAGTCTTTTTAAAAAAAACAATAAAATTTTCAGCTGTTTATTGCAGGTTTCATGGAGTGTAGAATCGATTTTCTGTTAAGTTTCAACTGAACAAACTAAGAAGATATCTATGCAACGCTCTTTGAGTTCTTTGTTGATCATTCAACAGACTTTAACATCATTCAAGTTTATCTGCATCTAACTCCACCACAACTTTACATCAAGCTATGATTCAATTTCAAACCCTGAGAACAAAACAACCAAACTGTCAAGGGGTGCTCAACAAAACCGCCTGGTCAACAAGTCTTTTTTGTGGCCTGCGATTTTGATCATTACTTTCATTAAAACTGTTTAGTGTGTACAGTGTACAGCAGTGACCTCAATTCAAACTAAAACAAATATGAAGTCTCTGAGCATGGGGTTGCCATGAATTACTGACAAGCTCTTCAATGTTTGTGAAACTTTGCATGGTTCAAGCAAAGTCATGTGATTGAACTATATGAGATTTAATCATTCATGAAAAGTTGAAAATTGACACAAGCACAACACCAATTTACATATTGTCATTCAAAAATTTAAAATGTTTTTTGTGACAGGATTGATATACATTTGTTTTCATAATAAATGGAAACTGCTACAACTGTAAGTTGACAAATAAGTGTTTTATTAAATAGAAAGCATTTATGTCAGGATGCCTGTCACAGTGAGCAGAAGGACATGATGCCATTCAGAAATCTTGATCAACACATATCCAAAAAAACTGCATGTGCTTTAGTTTTTGAATTGCATTTGAGAGCATAATTACCACAGCAATATACATCGGAAATGTGAAAAGTTAACTGGGTAAGTGGTACAGTTGGTTGAGCACACACCACCAATGCTGATGGGCTGGGTTTGATTTCTAGTTAGGTCATATCAAAGACTTGAAAAATGGTACTTACGGCCTGTCCAGCCTCATTCTCAGCATTGATATGCAAGCGAGTGCAAGGAAATGGCTCATGTGCGGTGCTGCTATTGACTCGCCACCACTTTAGCATTTTCTGTGAAACATCCGCGTGGCTCACAGCACAACCAAGCAGAAATGGGGCTCAATCTCTTGTGAGACTGCGAATGGAGTAGAAAAGTACAAAGAAAGTGAACTTTGATGATAAGTTGAAGATATATACCAGAGTTGGGCAAACTTTTTACTAGGAAGCTGCTTTGGACTATGCAGTTTGACAACATGCTGGATCACGAACAGATGGATGTAGCGTATTTATGTAAAGTAAATGATATGGAAAAAATGAATTTTTGTTGTTGATATAATTTGTTGTTTTAGACCACAACTTTTGAACCAGAAATGCTAGAAAGCTAATCAAAGGCTCCAAAGACTCAGATTATAGCCTACTTTCCAATAAAAACTTGTATCAAAAATTTCCTCGAGTGGTTGGTGCCCAGGACCAAGTAACCTGAGCTGAAATGGCCTAAAATCTATCCCACTTATGACGTCACCCACAAAAAACCCAAAATCCAAAACTTTCCAATATTTTTTCACTGCAAACTAGAAGACTTGCTGGATCGGTTAAGGGCTTGAACAGCTCTCTAGCTCAATGCCCTGGAGAGTTATGAGTGGCAAAGTGGCACAAAAATCTGGGCCAAACGTGGGCTTTTGAAGTACAAACATTTTGTACACCAGTGGCGAAGGTGTTAATAGAACCCTTTCTCGGCAATAGGCTAGTGGGGGACCAAACTAGAAAACCACCTGATAATATTAGGTACTTCAGGAGGAAACAAACATGATATTGATATGGTTGGGAGAAATCTAATTGCCATTGACTGTAATACTATTCTATAAGCTACCGAGGTCTGATAAAATACAATGATTTAATCTTGTTTTAACTTGGAATCTGTCTATTATTGTGGTTGTATGCTTGCGATTTGTACTTATTTTTGCTCCTTTGTTTTGTCTATGAAAAAGCTTTTATAAAGTTTAGTAATACAAACCACTAAATCAAGCATACAATTAAATGACTGTAACTTTTTCTAAACCAGAAACATATTTTCTTAAGTGCAGGTTACACGTGTAAATGGCTTTTGAGATTGAGAGATACTGTGTATTTATGTATGCCTTCCTAGTTCTATCAAAAATTAGCACACACACGCAATCCTACTTGACCTAGCAAAGTCAGGAGTTGCATTTAAGTATATATATGACAAAAATGCAAAGGTTCAATGATGATGTGTAAGTTCAGTAAAGCATTTTGAAAATAAAATACATTTATCATGAACCAAAAAGCAAGGAACACAAAGTAGAACACTTGCACACATGAGAGAAAAAGGAAAATAATGTAATTTGACAACCGGTTGAGTTTAATTTTGTTTTACATCTAGAAACTTCTGAAATCCCAAGTTTGTTGCAGTTCTTGTTGGCTAACGTAGAAAAGCTACACAATTTGAAATGCATGATGACTACATGCCAATCGCAGGTAACAAAATCAGTGATTGAGATGAGTGGTTGCTAAATCACAGAATTAACAGCTAACCTTGACGCACAAGTCAAGAGATAGAATTCCAAAAATAAGGAAACCACCCGAAGTGAAATGCTTATGACATGGGGCAAGATGAAAGACTGAGAGAAAATCAGAAAAAGTCTTGATTCTGCATATCAAAAAATTGTAAAATGAAAAAAAAACTATATGCAAATCCCAAGAGGAAAAATACTAATTGCAGAAGTGACTCGTCTTATAAGACTCTTTAACAGCAATAAAAGATGGGAGTCAGTAGCAATACACATGCTTCAAGTACTTCTGCCACTACTGCTCTAGAAGCCATCTCTCAAATCAAAAAACAGAGAACATGTCAAATACCTGAACAAAAGAATGGAATGGTGGAAATACGGAAAGCTAGAAGAACTGATCTCAGAGTGTGAAGCCACTCAAAAAAGACTCAAAAGATCAGTGAAAACCAAAAAACAATCAGACCAGAAAGCTTTCTGTATACTAATGTTACAAGGACAGGTGAAAAAGGCCCTTAAAATTGTGAATCATGCCAATGATGGAAAACATGACATCACTACAGAAATCAAAAAGAAGCTCAAAGAAAAGCACCCAAAAGCGGCAGAACTAAAACAATCTGCCATTATTGATAAGCCTGAAACCAAAACAGATAGAGTCATCTTTGAAAACATAACTCAAGATGACATTACA
>JGI24021J15306_10004999_pt1 | contig 15602 bp, 8 predicted proteins | sample Ectturendosymbi1_FD_15306 | JGI IMG/M metagenome (IMG submission 15306)
GTNNAGAGAGCATGGGACTGTAGTGAACTTATGTTCTAAAGCCACAGGGGGAACTTATTCAGGCAGGAGAAAGAGTGCAAGGACAGAAGAAAACTTTAAAATGTGGTTTTAATGTTTTTCAGTACATCGCCATATATGGCCCCTCACCACTGTGCTTCCGGTTTCCACAGGCTTATTTGTGCTTATAGAGATATTTATTGTTTCCCAAAATTGTCGGCGCACAAGTAAAAAAGCACTCGACTTTTGGTGTCATTTGCACATTAGCATCAGAAAGTTACAGCGCGATATATATATTAAAACAGAAGCGATCGAAAAACTTTGCTTGTGTTTGTTGATTGTTAACAGAGTCAGACCAAACCAACCAGCTATAAATTTAAACTATTACGAATTTTCAAAACTTAACACCACTTTTCACAAAATTGCTTGAGGTTATTTAAAAACATGGGCCATACTGGGCTATCACATTTGTTGCTGTGAAACTATTTGAGGAAATACTCTGGTTTCCAAAAATTCAATATCATTACTTCATTGTAGAACATCGTCTTTAATAATGCAGATTCATGGAAGACTAAGCAATGGAAGTTTTCAAACTTTGTGTTTGTTTCAGCTTCTAGCAACTAAGGTCCTCTGTTGCACGTTTTTGAATGGTGCGGACATATGTTTTATCTTCTTTTTTGTACCTGTTGAACTGTTCTTCACGAGCTATGCTACTCTTAATTTCTTTATTATTCCAATTACTCAAACTTTGGAAACATACGAAACACCTTGGGACCGATTGTGTGAAACACCTTGTACATTGTTAAAAGTAGCAATAAAAAGCATTGAATAACACCGTATGACCACAGATTGCTGCTTCGAAGTACGTTATTGCAGAATCCTTTCTGAGCACCTTGGATGTAAGTGTCAGTGACAAGTTATGAAGATTCGACTTTTGTGAAAAACTAATTTTCTGATTCTCTGAATGTTGCGAAGTACGGCTTCAAGATTTACTTAAACACTAACTTAAACATTCGTGAAAAACATGAAAAGTTTCCATCGAAAGATACTGCTGTTAACCAAATAAGTGTCAACACAAATAGTTCAAAAACATTTTCGTCATAGCATTAGTGAAAGGGTAAATCTTAATTCTGCATGCGGCAGAATAGTAGCGTGTTCCACAATATTGAAGTTATTCACCAGAGACGCAGCGCAGTTTTATCCCTGAATCAAGAAAAACTTCTGGGTGCTCGCTGATTGCCCGCTCTTCGAACACGTCCACGTTCACAACAAGCTCGTTCGCCACCATCACTGACCGCAATCTTTTTGACGAACCTTCCTCATAAGCTTCTGGTGAACGAGAAAAAAACGCCAAGCAACGTTAAACAGCAAAACACCAGTAACGTTCTGAGAACAAGGGAAAACTCAAAAGTTATCAGATGAGGTTTCGGTCCATAATAAAGGTCTTCAACCTAGCGAGGCACACGCAGATTCGTTCAAACAATGACCGCGTGCTTACGAATTATAACATCAGAGATGTCTGACTCGGCGGAAATGTCAACGAAACGTTTTACGATTTTCACCCGCGTCTGATCGTTGCTAGGTGAGAAGCGACAAACTTTATTAGGAAGACATCAACGAGAAGCTATCAGCCATAACCGTTCCAATGAAAACAGGAAGTAAATTGCACGTTTTCCTCAAATTACATGAATACGGTCCAGGGTTTTCTTAAGGTGGGGTTTTTTAAGGTGTTTTAGGGATCCGATTCCGGTCCTTAGAATTGAAAATCGGATCCCTAGAATCAGATAAAATTATCATCGGGTCCTTAGAATCAGAGAAATCGGGTCCCTACAGGGCCATACCGGGTACTTAACATTTTCCTCAAAAAAAATCTGGTTAAGATGTACATTTTTAAGACTGAACTACTGATATTCCTGCGCACATGCTTCGTTACAACACGCAGGCACGGCCAACCTATGCACGAACTTTGTAGGATGTGGTTTCACCGAGAGACGAACTTTTTCCTGGCGATCTCAAAATTTTTCACATGCGACTAATTAAAAGTGCCAGGGCTTGCTCAAAAGCAACTCATTGCCACGCCAGCTCACCTGAAACAAATTTTTCGAGTCGCACTCGTTCGTGAACTGCATGTTGGTCAAAGAGCAGAAGCAGCCCAGAGAGGTAACTGCTGCACCGAAGGACGCACGATATGAATTTATTGTCGACCTGTCCAATGACCTGCGATTACACAAGGAGCGTATGATATTGAATAAACGGATTTGTAACTCTGGTGAAACATAAATACCTTTATCTTTTGAAAAAGGTCCGTGGTCAGCTTCAAGGATGATAGGATGTCTGTAGATGGGGTCATGGCGCGTAAGGTTACTGGCTATAAAAAAGGCTGTGATTGTTTTTTCACTCCAGGTGCTTTGTCTTACAACAAACAAAGTAGAACAGTTTACCTGCAGCAAACCACGCAAAACGTCTGAAAGCTAGATTCGCAGGTATTAGTACTTATCAAGGCACGGTTACATATATTTCCAAATGAACACCAATTGCTTAAACAGTGCAAAAACGCTATTATAACAACAGGTAGATTAGTCTGAGTCAACAGCGCGGGTCACGTTTTAAGGTTGCCTCCAGGAAATTGACGCCCAAGCCGACGAGATAAATCGCGCAGAGGAATATCGGTACACCGATGGAAAAATAGCTGTCCTTTGCATAAAGATCACGTATAACGAGTAGATGCGAAAAAAGAACCAACAAACCCCTCTTACACTGCGTCCAAACCCTCCAATCTTCTACACGAACGAAACAGAATAACTGGGTCGTGAATACAATGAGCTAAAAAACAGAAATTGTCATTCAACTGTACTCAGCCAGACACATAGTTTATTCCCAGTTTATTCCCCGGTCGCAAATTGCAAGTTGTAAATATGTTCGACTGGGCAATAGGGTAGGTGAATGCAAACACAGCATTTTACTCTTCCGCAGTTGTCGCTTCCGGCGCAATCACTTTACATCAGCCACGAAATACAAAAATTGCGCCAAGAGCACGAGGTAAGACCTGGTTCGGAGCTCGGAACACCAAAGTTTCATCCATCTTTTTTTCAAGTAGTTTGTAAGATTTTGGATATCTGCATCAAGCAAGAACTTTTGAAAAACAGAACGTTCATCTATACACAAGAACGAAGTAACCGCAGGCCATTACAGTGACTTTCCGGCTTATACAGGTGGCACCTCTGAAAAAGTGTAAGCTTGTAAAAGCGGTTGACTGTTTCACTTCTACAATACTGACTTTCTTCATTAACAAGCCGCCCACTAAAAGCATACATCACAAACACAAAATGCCACAATGTTCCAGTTGAAAACGTCTGTAGTGTAACAAGTATTGACGGACGTTTATAAAATTTAATTACAGCACGTATGACCAAACGTAGTCTTTCGAACAAAAAAACTAAACACCGCAAAGGCCTAACACAGTCAAAATCATATAAGCCGGAACACATTTTTTCATTAACTGTTCTATTTGGGACATGCTGTACGTGGGTGTCGATGACGTCATAAAAAGAGACACTGCAGTGGAAGTTATCTTCACTATTACACGAGAGACATTTCTGACGCAGATAACGTGAGCATGTGTCCTTTCAGTCGGACCTCAAGCGCACGAATTGGACGGAAAAGTTTCCTTGAAAAACTGTAATCCTCCATAATCAACTCATTTCTACTTGAAAAATAAGAAAGTCACAGAGATTAAGATTTTAATATAACACTAACTTTGGTCCGCCTGAGATCGACTTGTGCTCGTTGATTGACGCACACCTGGTTGATATCTGTGAAGCTGTGAGGCGGAACGATTACGCAGGTCAAAGAACCAAATGTTCATTTCTTATTTGGCATATACAAACGTTGTTCTGCACTTTTAATCTAAACCCTGGTTTCATGACCGAAATTGCGTACGTAGCTGCAGAGCACACACTTTTGCAGACCTCAAACTATACCTTTCATTTTTCAATTTCAATTCCTTTCGTGGAAGGTACTGTTTGGAATGGAATGCTGGACGTTTTCTGGGTTTGCGATTGCCTGAACCGGGAAATCCGCCTGCACGAAATACACAAACCGAATGACGAGATGCAGGAGCCATCGGTACGTAATTAATTAAAAGTTCAAGTTTCATTAAATCGAATTTAGAAAAGAATGAATGACTTCGCAGTTTTGTGCACAATATATGAGCAAATCCTAAGAAAAAAATATATGTACCGAAACATCTTCAAAATTGCGATTTAATCTTCTGTACCAGACAAATGTTTTTTTAATGAAAAACAAGCCTTTTTCTCGGTCTCGTCAAAGCAAACTCAACCCTAACACGTAAGATCTGCCAAGTGTTCCACACCTTGATATCCCGGTCCTAATAGGCCCTTAATGGAGGTCACAGTATTTAGCCAGATGCACTAGTCTATGAAAGTCACGCAACCTATTTCTTCCTTTCACTCTCATAAAACCTAAGTAGTGCTTGGCACATATCTGACAGTAATCTAGGCTTCGGCTTCAGACATTTTCGTATCGAATTACAAACCGTGATTTTTCCAGGTATCTTTCACAGACTGAACTGCACCAAAGGAAAGACAAAATGCAAACTAGAATAGGGGAATGACTGTGCAAGTAAACCATACATGCTTTGATCGTGAAATAAGTACAAGGGGCTTGGCAACGAATCAGTTTAAATTTAATTTGGTATTTGCAGGAAAAACATAATGGTGGCGTGGAGGAAAAAACAAGCTCAAATTTTTAGAACCTTTGTTACCACATTGCTCATGACGCATATATCTGCAGGTAACCACGGCCATGTGCGTGGTGGAAGTGAAATACCAATAAGACCACATAAACCAGCACTATGCTTCAGAAGTCACATCTGCACAGGTGCGTAAAGAGCAGGAGTGAAAATCCGAAGCCGCTGAACAACAACTGTCTGCATCCGCACCTTCGTCATTCTCATGTGCAAGTAGAACGCGACCACTCGTGACATTCACTTGCACAGTTCTTCCAAGGCGGTGATCGAACTTTGAAATCCAAGATGGATTTTCTGCGTGTATCAAATACTGAGGTGCCACGAAAACCACATTTTTTGTTTAATCCAGCAACAAGGTATTTAAATAATGTGAACTAGCCTTTGACAACAGATGGCTTACAACAGCAGTTTAAAAACATTCTGGATAGCAACACCTCAGCCATTGATGTTGTTTAACTTTAAAAGATGTTCAGCGTTGATGCAACAGCCAGGTGCGTGCAGAGGTCTGGTGATGCCCGGGGTAAGTGCTGGATTGTATGCCCCGTACTGAATTTTATTCTAGTATTGAGGAATGTGAGAAATACAGGCATTTGAAATACGTAAAAACAGTTTTGACAAAAAACAAAGTTTCGAAAAATTAAATCAAAATATTTCAAGGATTATTTTTTCTTTTTAATGTGTTAATCTTTTATGAATTTCTTTTCTTTTGTGGGCCTGTGGCATATGTTTATAAGCAAAATTTTTATAGTGGTGGGTATGCATTGAGGAACTAGGTACTTCATTTATGCATACAAATAAGTATCAGATAGACCCACTAAAAAAGATAACACTTGTGAGGCATGGTAGGAGACAGATGTCTATTTCGTCTCTTATAAACAGTATCTGAAAATGTACAACTATACAGTTTGATGCATTGTTGCCCTTTATATTCTTCTGTACTATAAACAAAACGCTAAGTCTATTGTTTAATAAAACATGAAGTAACTCTTTTTATTCAACTAAAACATATAAACAATGCAGTTACACACTTACAATTAATTTCTGCTAATAATAAATGATAATGATAACAGATGAAACATTTACGAAAGATACAGAAATGTATTTAATAAGCTTCAACAATATGTTGCTGTCATACTCGCGGCCCCCTTGCGAAACTTTCACGCCCCCCCAGTTTAAGCACCCAGACTCTAGAGAAAATCGAGAGATATTTTGAAGGCTACACGTCGCAGATCAACAACAGGCTGGCAGGTTGACCAGCGTACATAGGGAGGGAGATAGGGTGTAAAGTCCTTAAAATAAAGATGGCAGTGCTTCATCTCTCTCTCGGATCACTACATTCGCATGCCCTCCTCAGGTAAGTCCCACCAGATCCATGCAGTATGCGTTAGTTGCTTTACAACACGAAGAAGCATCCAGTTACAGCATTTTAATAAAATATAATTTTTGCAATTTCATTTCGGATGCCCCCTGCCTTGGATGTCCGGGGCCTTCGCCCCCCGTTTGCACGCCACTGATAATATACAAAGCTACAAAGCTTTATACCGATCGAGCACAAAACATCAGGCTTCGCAATTGGCTGCACTTCTATTTTCTTGCTATGGAGAAGGGTTTTTGACTGAGTTGGTATCGGCAACTTTTTCTGCACTTCTTCACGTTCGTCTCGTAAATCGCTAACTTTGCTCCTGCGAGTTCTTTGTTGATCAGGCGATACATGAACATCCGCTTGATTTTTAACGTGTTCGCGAACGAACGCACTCGAAGTTTGGGGCAAAGAAGCCTGCTTCCCAAACACGCAAAAAGAATCCGCTGCTAAGTCTGTCTTAAAATCCTTTCCTGGCTCCATAATTGCTTGATTCTTTTCTTCGATTTTCTGTATCAAAAAACATAAACACAGCAGCGTGCCAAAAGCAAGTGGGAAATAGCGATTACAAAGCTTGACCAACAGTTTGAAAGTTTCAGACTACGTCATATTTCGATGGGCAACAACACATCAGGCTCGCAACTCATCTTCCACAACTTTATCATGCCCAAAACCCAACTTCACACAATTCATTCTAATAGAAGGTATGGGTTGTATCGATAACCACGTTGGAAGAATTGACAGCGATAACCCTGGTACGCCAACAGTTAAGGCATCCGTGTCATTAAATTCAAGTTTGATGCCATGCGAAAGTCAAGCTGCAAAATTATCTCACTGTTTTCTACAGATACGAGAAACAGCATATTGGCGAACCTACCGCTCTATGTTTGAAACGTTGTAGTTTATTTTCCTGTGCCACTAACAAACGAGGAACATTTCATAATATATGCAAAAATAAAAGGCTCTGCTCATTGAAATAACTCACCATGCAATTGTGAGTGAGTGCACTTTTTCAGGACGCGTTTTTCTTGTTAATCAGTGCGGATTGTGCCATTTAATGAAAAAAGACCAGATGGTTATGTCTACTAGACTACAGCGTCACCTATCCAATTACAACATGACACCTATTATTCCATGCAGTTAACTGCGCCACTGTCAAAACTGTGTTCACCTAAACGGAAAATAACATGAACAAATCCAAAAACTCCCGCGAATATTCGTACTGGGTTTAATTCTAAAATTGTACTCGTACATTAAAAATGCAGGTGGTAGTGATAAAGAAAACACAATGCAATGTGATAGGGAGAAAGATATCACATTTTCTACTGTCACATTTTGTTTGTAAGCTTTCCTGGTGCATTTCATCTGGTTGCTTTCCTTGATTATATTTTAAAGTTAAGACAAACATACCCCGATATCACTGCGCGTAAATCAACCAGATTGTAAAAATTTGACGCGAATGGAATGACGCCCGGAGAGCTTAGCGTTTCCAGGATGAATGGAAGCGCGCCGCAACGTGTCAAAACACTTTATTGCGGGCGCATTCTCAAGCGCTAATGCCGCATTTGGATTTCAAACTGAAGCAAACCCGTTTGAAGTGACGCACACGTAAGCACGTTTAGAAATCTTAAAACTGAAGAACACTCGTGCATGCGCTGTACGCCTCATCATACGCGCAACTCCCGCAACTCTCTTGCCACAACCCATGTGCCATACTACTTGATCAGTGTTCGAAATGATCACAACAGCTCTTCACTCTTCAAAAACATACGCATGTCAAAATGTCTTTGTTTACCTTTCGCAAAATCAGCAAAAGTGCCAAACGCTGGCAAAGCACTAACATCCGTTAAGGGAAACTTTTCTTTTCATTAAAAGGCTGAAATGGGGCGCTTAAATACCTCTCATGTTAGTCTGAGTCATGTGGAAATAAACTTCCAGATGACAATGATTGCGAAGATGTGGTGGAGCCAGGGTATCAAGCAGCGTGACGATGAAACGAGTGAGAATGAGTGGTAAGGGAAATGAATAACAAACAGAAGATATAAAGCATCAGTGCCTAGGGAAAAAAACACATAAAGCAGTCTTATTCTGCCCAGATACTACTCATTATTTAGATCAGCTTTTGTAGTTCTACTCTATACAACACTTGACTCAAAGTAATTTTATTGCACTGTGGCAATAAATACCAAAGCAACATTAATACCTGCTGGCTTTTTTCGATATTGTCGACTTCTGAGGTGGACTTTAGGAGAGGTTCGTGCATACTTCTCACAGCGTCAAGTAACATTTCCCAGTCGGAAAACTCAATTTTAGTCTTTGAGGGTTCAAGGCAAATGTCGTACCAGGAATAAGGACAACTGCGTTTGAAGCAACGCAATTCAGGTTGTTTCATTTAAGGAATAACTGATTTTTCACATCACAGCATCAATACTGGGAGGAAAAAATATTCAAAACAAACTTACCGAAGGAGAACTCACGACTGGCAGAAAACTGTTCACATGCATGTACCTATATGCTTCTTGTGCGTGAGATTTAAAAACTTCTTGAAAAGCTTCAAACTAAATCATCGAGCAAAGGCTAGCATTGACTTGCTATCAGTTTACCGTTTGATACGAAATAAACTCTCAATTTCCCGTGCGCTGATTTAGCAGCAAAACCACCAGAATCCCCACTGGCCGCAACAAATTGTAGTGGCATTAACGTCGCGACCAACAGTCACCACTTACGTTCGCATCAATAACTGACAAGCCAGCAGGCCCTTACCGATCTTACAAAAAGGAACCCTGCATTTCTTGAGTAAATCATATTGCACAATAAAATAGCACATGTTTTAAGCGATTTTAGATAAAACTGCTGCAATAGAACATGCGTGATAATTTTAGGTCTAAAAATTTAGTCACAAAATAACTAAAAGCTTTTCAACACTGTAAAAAAACGGATAGAAGATATATTTCAGACGAGCGGAGATTCGACATTGAAAAATACCCTCACACAGCTGCGCGTTGTGCATTAGAGAGAATGTTGGTTGTGGTATGGGATAGCTATGGTGACCCATGCGTGCCACCCTAAAAATTTTTTGTTTCTGGCATGTTTATGAAAAAAAAACAAAAAAAAGCTTTTCAAAAACTAAAACAATTTTATTTTCGTTTCGAAAAAACTTTCGTTTTGCAAATGTTTTCTAAATAAAAACATTTTCGTTTAAAAAAAATTTATTTTAGTTTAGGTAACACTTTCACTTTTGTTTCGGAAACACTTCGTTAAACAAATCGAAAAAATCGCATCAGTTTTGTGGTTGTGGCCGATGCGTGCCACCCTCCGATGAGGGCCAGTGTTTCCACTTGAGAAGGCTTCATTTGCAGATTCTCCTATGTCGATGTCTGGCTCCAGTAGCTCGCGATCACATTGCGCGTACTTGTAGATTAGTCTCAGTCTTTCCTTGTTGTGCTAACCTATCCTTAGGGAAATGTCTTTGAGGGATTTGTGACATTTAAGACCTGTGGCAAAATTTCGACACAGTTATGTGATACTGATATGCAGTGCCGACTTTGCTGATAGGCAGTGAGCTTGTCCAAGTAAAGGCACGGGGAACCCGTTACACTTTTGGAGGTCATCAAAACTGGGGCAATTGTGCTATGTTTCATTTTTTCAGTTATCAAATTTCTGCCTAAATTGCCAAAAACGTTGAAATTTTGCAGGCACACGTTGCAAATTTGACAAATGATTCCCAATAAAATTCTTTAGGCTACATAATCACGGAGCAGTTTTAACTTTTCAAACAAGTCTACAGGCCAGCATATTCCAATACTGACTGACTGCATCACAACCACCAATCCCTATGCGCACAATCCATCCGCTTCTCTTGGCCAGAAAGATACCATTTACTTACTCTAAGCCACAGGTTATACGTATTATGTCACAAATCCCTCAAAGACATTTCCCCAAGGAAAGATTCAGACTGGTCTACAAGTACGCGCAATGCGATCGCGAGCTACTGGAGCTAGACATCGACAAAGGAGAATCTGCAAAAAAGCCTTCTCAAGTGGAAACACTGGCCCTCAGGGGAGAGTGGCACGCATGGGCCACAACCACAAAACTAATGCGATTTTCTTACGATTTGTTTTACGAAGCGTTTCTGAAACAAAAGTGAAAGTGTTTCCGACACGAAAATAATTTTTTTTTTGAAACGAAAATGTTTTTATTTAGAGAAAATTTGCGAAACAAAAGTAAAATTGTTTTAGTTTTTGAAACGTTTCTTTTAGCTTTTTTTCAAAAAATGCCAGAAACAAAAATTATTTAGGGTGGCACACATCGGCCACCATAGATAACTGTTATTCACACTATTTTGCACATTGATGTTTCATTTAAACTTATATTTTTAATTATAAGCCATACCTCAAAAGTAGGATAAAAACAGGAAAGGAAGCTGAGCATTTGCGTCCAGTGTGAGGATCAAATGATGAAATTTCCTCAGAAGCACAAGTGAACTTATGCATGAATTTCATCACTACCTCTTGCATTAAATTATGAAGCTTTGTCTGAAACAAGTATACAGCCAAGCAATGTAAGTTTTAAAAATATGGTTGAAATCAGGAAAAAAAATTGCAGAAGTTGTTTTCATTTCTGGAATAAAGTGAGATGCTTCAAATTGTTCACATCACCTTACCTGTAAGCTGTTGTTGAACTCTCTAATGCAATAGCTTGAGCCCCCTAACACAATAACTTTCTAGTAGCCTTACTGCTACCAGCAATCCAGCATATATGAAGCATGCAGACTTAAACCAGTTACTATTGGTTTCTTTCACACATAATGTTTGAGAACAAAAAGTTAAATTACCTGCTCCACCAAACGTTTGTTGACATACACAAGCTGTATAGATTTGTCTGAATGACCATACTGCCCACAGAATGATTTTATAGTGATATTAGATTGGGAGGTTGTGATCACATTTATTAAAGAAACTGGATATACTGATCTATAAAGATTGCACACTCTGAAACAAAAGTACATAATGGACTTGAGCGCATTTGTGAAAAAAATGGCAAAAGTCGCTCAATGACGCAGTTACTAAAATTTATTTGTGAAAATGATCTTCAAATGAATAACACAGTGTAGAATAGCTAATAACTACATAAAACTTAATGCATCATTACAACAAGACAAGGATTCCATACACACTTCACCTGCACACGTGTAAATATCTTGTGGCAGAACACTGCAGCTACAATAAAACAGGTGTCACCAACCTTTGCAAAACTGAGAGCTACATCTTGGGTACCGGTTAACGCAAAGGGCTAGTAGTTTGATACACACCTCTGAAGTAAAAATTTGCTTGGTTTACCTTTAATTATGTTATTATCAATGATGCTAATCCATGCAACGATAATCGTCACCGTAATGCTACTGTATTTTTAAAACAGGCCCGCAGGCGACCAACGTGGTCCTCGCAGGCACCATATTGATGACCCCTGCAGTAAAGAATCAACTGCAATACAACACTCCAAAGCATCAGTTAATTAACGGTATCAACAATTTCATTTCTTTTCACCAACACAAAAGTAACTGCAAAACAGTCTTAAAAAACATTTCAATACAGTTTATATATAGTTTCTTTAAGCATACAGTTTAAATCCTTAAGGCAGTGGTTCTCAAACAGGGTGCCCTGTACAATACTCAGGGGTGCTGCAAGCTAATGCATTTTTCAATATATATATCATTAAAAATACCATTTTCAAAATGTCAACAAACCTTAAAGTAAATTTCTATGGGCTCGCAAATTATATTTCCCTTCTGTAGGGTGCCAAAAGCCTGAAATGGTTGGGAAACACTGCCTTAAGGTTTATAATCAATTTCACATTTCCACATGTATGTAGAATGTATGTGTGTTCCAATTTCCATAGATTTTGTATACAAAACCAGCACACACCACAAGATTTCACAAGCATCTTGGCCAATTGAATATGGGGGTACTAACTTCATTTAGAATGGTGAAATGTTGCTTTGCTTAGTATCCTAAACATACTAATAACATAATAATAAAAATAATCCAAGCACAAAGCTTAACGAAATTCTGCATGCTTCAATACATATATCAGCGTACCTTAAGTGAAGGTTCTTGGTACGTGGTGCAAAAAATATTGTTCCTTCCTTTTTATCACGCAAAGAGAAAGAAACTGTATGATGGGGCAATGACAACAGGATCATTTTCTGATACAAATGCTTCACAAGAAAAACACTCGAAAACTGACGAAGGGTCCAATAAAGAGCATTTTTGTGAAACATCCCAGTAACTGTGACGGTAGTTCCATGCCCAATGTGGGAAGATGCTCTATCAATAATAACTGAACCACAATCAGCACCAAAGTTTGATATTGACTTTCTGTAGACAACAGGTTCTTCTTTGCATGAAGTGACAATTGATAATTTTTTACTGACTTCAGCAATGCTGCATAGAGCTTCTCCTCTGTATCCATAATGACACAAGTTTTCTCCCAAATCTTTTTGATTACAGCACTTGCTTGTTGCATATCTGCAACCTAAATATACACACCAAGATTTAAATTGTTTTTGCAAAATGTAAGATGTGACAGAAGCACCACTGAGCAAACAACTATTTTCAAAGTGAGCAATCCTGGAAGATTAGACAAATGAAGAAAGTGATAGTGCAGTAACAAAAACACTATTTAAAAAACATTATATTAATCATGAAAATTATCTAAATAATGTTTTTTAACAACTTTGTTGTGCAATGGAAAACAATATATTTTGATTTTAATTTTTACGATAACAAAACCAGTCATTAATGGCTAATTCATACAGTTGGTCGAGCACGTGCTACCCACACTAGTAGACTTGGTTTAATTCCTGTTTGAGTCATACCAAAGACTTGAAAATTTGGGCTTGCACCCTGTCCAGCCTCATGTTCAGTGTTGACGGATAGGTGTAAAAACAGTTCATGTGCAATGCTACTGTTGACTCGTCACCAGTGCAACATACACTGCAAAAGCAGTCGTGTGGCCCATGGCAGAAGCAAGTGGCATGGGCACCACTGCCCACTTGTGACACTTTAGAGTACGAAACAAGCATAGCAAAATTGAAATCAGTCTTTGTAACTGCATTATTTGGCATACTTGAAACTCTGATTTCAGGCAGACATGTCTGTTCAAAAATATGAGAGTGCATCAATACTCACCAACAACTGTCCACCCAAGAAATCCCCACTATGCACCCAATACACATGGCGTACGTCAAACGGGGATATCACAGAATTCTTTACCTTGGGAGACTCAAAAAACAAACAGAAACTGCTATTTTGTCAAAGGCTGGCCACTGGAAAGTGGAATATCACCTCACTCACAGGAAAACGAGATGGCTAAAGACACCAATGTTCCATGTGTGTTGTTGGCACCTCCTCACCTGAGCATTAAGGTTCTGTTACTATGATGAGTTGAAAGTTTTCCCAGTGTTAGGCATTTGTGTTAAGGAGTGCAGAACCATCAATCGATCTTGTCTTTATTGTCTATAGATTACATCTGGAAAAACCTAACATGCACACGCAAATGAGCAGGACTAAAATATCTTACCAAATAAAGCAGAAACACTAGTGGGCAAGGATGTGTGTACAACTTTTGTAGACAGCGTATGGCAAAAATGTAATGCTGCAAGCTCATCGTGGATTAAAGTGGTGCCACCCTCAGTAATTGGTGTCAACATAATTGACAGGTTAGGAGAATTTGAAAAAAATATTTTGAAGCTGATCATTGTTAAAGCTTGTGTTTCATCAAAGTAAATGTATTTGCGCCATCAAGCATATACTCTCTACTACCGCCATGTATGTATCCTTGTCTTCCTTCCTGTATTTGCGTTTTCCATGTTACTGCGGTGCATGCTTAAATTCAAGCACCATGTGTGTGGGATTGAAGACGTTACTCAATACAATACAATATGTTAGTGTTACACCATCAGACACATGAGAGGTCTATGTTGGGGAAAAATGCCTTTACTCTAACTATAGCAAGCCTGATTGTCAAGTCATTGGAAACTATGAATGCTGCATGTTATGACAAAAACTAACATGAAATGCTTAAAACCCTGTGTCTAACTCAACACACTGTGTGTCAAGTGCCTGTCCAAATCTGGAAAGAACCAGAAAAGAAGAAACCAGGGTGATTGTCCCTATGTAAAAAAGGTACAGGAGAGAATGAACCAAACACTGGAAATACCTTGAAAGATGATACTACATAATGACTGAAACAAATCTATAAAACATCAAGTTTCATTTTTGTCCTCCAGCAGCATTACATACAAAATTTCACTCATAAGATATTATCCAAAAACTTGGGAATATGCAAAGATCATCTGTTTCTTTTCTCGACCTCAACAAAGCATGTGACTGTGACCTTTAAACAAAAAACTTGGGCATTTTGGGTAGATGTGGGGCCAATGGTCACTTGCTACTGGCCATCAAATCACTATACTCATATGTTTTTAGATTTTATGTAGTCCCATAAAGGTTAAACTGATGTGATGGCTTATGACAATTCATTAAAAATGGCACACAAAACCAAAGGTAGTGACCCTCTTACGTAAAAAAGCTCCTATAGCAGAAAGAAATGAAAATGATTGCAGCAGCAGCACTTATTATGCATATTGCAGACTTTCAGTTACTTTTTTAAGAATTAGTGGTTAACATCCATGGGAAAAGGTTGCAACAAAGGGGAAGCAATGTTCTTTCTCTGCAAGGTGCACTAGTAGCATGTCCTGTGAAAGTGCCAAAGGTCCATAAAATGGCCCACAAGAAATTTTATATAATATAGTTAGCCATAGCAGATTTAAAATTTTCTACTCTCAAGAGATTTGTGGTATATGGTGTTTGTATGCATTGTAATACATTTAATAACTATAACAAACTCCAGTGTGATTTGTACTTCATGGAAGCACCAAAAAATGCCTTGAACTCAATCAACCGTGACTATTTGACATTGTACAAGTGGAAAACTAGACAAAGGAGATGGACAGATGGCATTTTTCATTATCATACAAACTTGCCAAGGAGAAAAAGCCGGGTGTTTGACTATGAAAGGATTATGGAAGACAAGGCAAAGGTTAATTCAGATGGGCTTACACTTTCTATCATGCCTTGCAAATGTGGGTCTGAGTAATACTATGATAGATACCAGTTGTAACCCACCACTTGCTGCACAAATGTGTTGATTATCCAGCAGACTAGTCTGATTAAAATGTCTGCATCTAACTCGCTGTGATTCCACATTCAACTATGATTCAGTATTCAACTTCAAACCATGAGAAGAAAATGAAATATATTAACACTTCAATCGCCGCTTGTCTGGAAAGCTGCAAAGGCGCAGAACGCCGGCTCACGATATATTCGTGGCTGGTGTACGATATACTCGTACTTCACTTCAAACGCCAACCGTTGAGCGCCGGGTGGTATGTTTTCCTCTATAAAGTACGAGCAT
>JGI24021J15306_10005000_pt1 | contig 15599 bp, 8 predicted proteins | sample Ectturendosymbi1_FD_15306 | JGI IMG/M metagenome (IMG submission 15306)
TGTTTGTACAATTATGTGAAGGTGTAAGGCTCAACTTCGAAGGTAAGTCTCCGCTGGCCGCTATGACTTGCGAAAGCACACAGCCTACTCTCAATACAACAGTCCAGTACGGTACATTTGTACCAGAGTTCATTCAACAAGAGTTCGTTCAAAGCTTCGCAGAGACAATTGCGAGAAACGATCCACGATGATCAGAGTTGCAGAAGGTAAAAATTACACTCTCAAGAGCACTGTGTAATATCGTGGCACGTCTAGAGAGAAGGTCGTGGTGTATCTAGAGAGAAGGTCGTGGTGCATCTAGAGAGAAGGTCGTGGTGTATCTAGAGAGTAGGTCGTAGTGTGTTTTACAAACAGTCACGGCACCAGGGAGTTCAACGCTAATTTACCTGCTTAGATACAACAACAATAGTTATCCTGGCAACCACATAGATGCCGCAGCAATACAACAAACAAAACAGTTTAACACAAGCTTAGCTGATACGCTGACAGTCGAGTTCACTACCCTCACTGCAATGACCACTGTTACTTCAACTTAACCTAGCAGCACAACGGCCACCTAACTCTAACACGGCGAACAAAGAACTGAACATGGCGTTGCGAGTAAACGAACAGGGCGACGATACTCCGCTCCCGGCATTCAAGGGAATGCGCTTGATTAACATTGTAAGCGCCGAGGTTTGAGCGGGTGAGTAATTGATCGACCGTAACAGGTGTCCCAAAACAGAGTAGTGCAGTCAGTGGCGTAACTAGAGGTTTGAGCCAGGAGGGAAAAGCTTAGCTGAAAGGGGTCCACTAGCCATGACTCTGAAAAAAGGTTAAGAAATGACAGTGAATCTCCGGATGTCTACACTAGCTAAAAAAAAACGAAAAAAACCCGATAAACGCAAAAAAACAACAACCTAAAGAAAGCTAAATATCAAAATGCCAACTAGAGGGGGCCCAGTTTCTATATTTAGCTTGCCAGGGGGGGCGGCTCGCCCCCTTACCCCCCTGTCAGTTACGCCACTGAGTGCAGTTAGTGGCATATGGATGCTAAACCGTTGCGTCCACGTAGGCCTTGGTCTATCTTTGTTAACTTTTATAGGCGATTTGAGGTACAAAATATTATTAATCTAAACATGTGCCATGCATCAGGAGATTAACAGTCCAGACATCAGCAAGGTTTAAGCATGCGTATTCGGCCAGTAAAAAGCCCAATGCGCACGCTTTATAAGCATATTTCACTTGGTAAAGCTTATCAATATACGCTAATGAAAGAAAACGTTCATCGCGGTGCACATGCTTTGACCGACCTCATGTTTGCTGCTTAGGTAATAATATTTTGATAAATGAATGATAGGATTGATTCTGATTTCCTGCAAATTTTTTTACATTCGCATTTCATCACTACATCTCCAAATAATCGCCGTCAATTAAATGACAATGATTTACGACCCAATTCCTTAAAGCTGATTAAAAAAATTTTGGTTGGAAACTACGAGCCTATTATGCGTGTTGGCGGGAAAATATTTATAATTAATTTGCACAATCTGCAAATGCTGTTCATGTTGTGAATTAAAAATAAATTTTCAGAATGTCTAGCCCCCCCTGCACAAATATGAAGGTCCCCAATGGAAGACTTTCTGGCGACGGATCTACCCAGGCCCACAGGGGGCATTCGGGGGCAGTTACCCCAAATCTTTTTTGTGCCCCCTAAATTGTTGTGTTGAGAAAAAGTTGTTTCAAACATGATAAAAATTAAAATCTTTCTCCAATAAAAATGTATTTTTTCCCCCCAAGCCTCAAAACCTGGCTACGGGCCTGGTTCTGCCAAAATTGTGTCTGCAATTAGAATATTTTGTTTTGAAGTCCATTCGGCTTCGAGATGTAGCATAACATAACTTTTTTTGTAAATCATCATTAGGGGGCTCTTGGAAGCATTTTTGGGGGGCCCAGAGTTGGACTCATACGGCACTGCGTCTAGTCACAATCACCACTGGCGGTGTGAGCTGTTTGGGGTGCTAGAGCATGCACTCCCAAAGTTTAGAGTTTTAAAACGTCATAAAGCAAGGTTGTCCAAGTGCTTTTGACCTACGGGTCAGTTTACAAAAAGGAGACAACTTGCGGACCACTTCCAACAATACGAAGATGTATGAAATAACATATTCACAAGATTTAAAACTAAACAAGATAAGATAAGTGAGCGTGTCATTGAAATTATTACACATTAGGAAACAGTAATTTATTACAAATATTTATCAATAGGATGCCTGTGATCGAGGCTTCTCTGACGCTGTTCATTCCTTCAGCATTGCTACAGTAGTGTTAGTGGCAGCATGTCGGAGACTATTGTCCAGTGTTTCAACTGCCATTCAATTTCTATTTTTTGATTTGACTTGCTTCATCGAAGAAAAAGTACTCTCACACACCACACGTATGTGTTTCCTGACATCGAATGCACTTTCGTGCGAAATCTTTCAGTTGGGAAATCTATCTTTGCTAACTAATATCCAGAAGCTCTTTACAGTCTAGTCTTACACCGTTAATTTTGTACATTTATGTTGTGCTTGTTCTGATAAAAATTATCTACTGTAACATACACGCAACATCAGAGCCGGATTAAAGGGTAGGGGCAGGGCCGGCCTTAAACCGATGCAACCGATGCAGCTGCATTGGTCCCCGCGCCTCAGCGGGCCCCGCGCCATGGTGTTTGGGTAGATTATTAATTTTTCCAGATACACCTTGCGCTTGAGAATTCAGTAGAAACGCCACATAAATTTCAAAGAACGCTCTCATCAGAACTAGCAAATTTCCCCTCGAACATTAGCAAAGGTGCTCAATTCTCGTGTTGGTGCTGCACTGCATATCTGCCCTCTACCACGATCGTAACACGGTTGACTGAACATGATGACGTCATAACACCACTGCTCAGAGGGGCCCCGCGCCCAGGTCTTGCATTGGGCCCCGCATCTGTTAGGGCCGGCCCTGGGTAGGGGGGCCCAGGGTAATTTTCACTGGATGGCCCCTATGACGTATTTAATGACGTCATCGATTGTAAAATCTATGTTTTTGCTGATTCGCAACGTTCTCGTTTGCTTTTGCCAGTAGTAGATTTATGTTCCTGCCGTATTAACTCGATTGTTAGCCGCCTTTGATTGTAAGCCGCACGAAATGGTGTTGAAAATTAATGTAAGTTGCCCTTGATTGTAAACCGCACTTGAACATAGGTTGCCTAAGCCTCTGAGATGCATTCGCGACGTTCGCGTACTTGTGCGTTCCCCGTATGCTTACGCCACTACAACTGCCTTCTGTTTATTATGATATCCCTCCTGTGACGGATGTGCACGTGATGCTGAAGAAAATCGAAAGCGAAAGAATGATTTGGTCGGCAAAAGGTAGCCACGCAAAGAGTGAGCGTCATCTATACCTTTCGATAAAGAAAAAAATAAAAAATGTGACCCGCCCTTACTTCAATCCGCATGAAACAATGGAAAAAAAACTTTAGAAGATGCGGCTTATACTGTAATTATATAATTCGATTATAATCGAATAAATACGGTGCTCCACTGCGCATACAGTTAGCTGCGAGAAGAGAGTTTATGATAAAAACACTACAGTGTATTCTTGCTAAGAAAAAATATTTCCACAGGTTAGAGAGTGACTCGGCAAGAAACAACATTCACCCCAACAATAGGCAGAAACCAGAGATTACAAACGAAAACACCCGAAAAATAAGATCAATATGGCCAGCCAGTCTGAATATGAAAGGTGCTTCGAAACTTATGTCGTGATTTTCACCTACATTTTCAGGTGCTCTGGTTCAGAGTCAGGCCGGGATTTTCCGGTCGGGCCGGTTCGGGCTTAAGTGTGTCACAATGTTTCGGGCCGATTTCGGGCCTGCATACACAAGTTTTTTATACCATTCGAAGTAACGATCTTTTTCTTTCTTGAAGTACATTTGTTCTGCTCACTGAAGTGCCTTCGGTGAGTGAAGTGATTGTGATTTTTCTTCAGATAATTCTACTTTCAAACACAGCTGCGTTCTTTTGTTCTCCACTCGGATTAGTCTTGCACTCTTTTTGATAAGGCGACAGACGTGAGGAAATGAACACGCGATGGCATTGCGTCGAAAAGATCAATCACTTACAGTACGTGACGTGATTCTCCGTTTGTGTTAAGACAGTGGCGCAGCCAGAATGAGGCCGAAGAGGCCATGGCCTTCCCCGAAACAAACTTCCTAACATTTTACTGGTGTTTTATATCAATTTTCAAATGTTAGAAAATAAACGGAAGGAACAATCGGACTCAAGATGGGGTCAGTGACTGACGACGTCATTGACAGGCCCCTCCCGAACAAAATTATTAGCTCCGCTACTGTGTGAAGAAACGATGGCCTACAGTCCGGTTTTTCATGCCTATAGCACTATCCTAAATAGTTCCTTTTATGCCTATAGCGCCATCGTGGATAGTTTCGTGATAGTTTTTTTTATATTGAGAAACATTACATACCGCAGTATTAGCATTGACTAACAAGCTCCGTTTGTGCTTGTTTAAGTTAATGTTTTGGTCAAGGTGATTGTTAGTTTGGGTGTGATAAAACCGTGTACCTGCAGCTGCACCCGCACATCACGTTTTTTCACCCCCCCATGATGGCTCCACATCTGAAACTAAACTTCATGGTACATAGATTGACTTATTTCATGCTTTTATCACAATTAGCACAATTCTTCTATTTTATAGAGCTTTAACTACTGTACTGTTGCGCATATCTTGACTCACTCGGCATATTTGGCTTTCGGGCTAAATCGGGCTTCAAAAATAAATGTCGGGTTCGGGCGTGGTTCGAGCGTGGTTCGTGCTTGTTATTTCGGGCCGGGTTCGGGCTTTAAAATGAGGCCCATTTACAACTCTGCTCTGGTTAACGCCACTGTTTTAACGTTGCTGCGTAAAAGCTTTGCCTTAAAAAGGACCGTTTCAGTCGCGGCGTTTTAGCTAACACTGCCAGATTCCTGCGCTTCTTGGAAACTTTGCCATATTTAGCTTCTGATAGCATTACAGATTTCGATATCGCGCTAGCTAAACACTGCAACCTCCCTTTCAGCTCTTTCGTTCTACAAATCGACTAATCAAAAACCTATGCTGACGGAGCACGCAATACATGTGGTGTAACTGACTTAACTAGCTTCATATGTTTATGAACCATGGGAAGAAAAGTGCGTTTCCACCATATGTTACCTTTTATGACGAAACAAAGGTCGCTGTCCGGCTTTGGCTGCATCCAGACGGCATACGAAGTTACGAAATCATTGGTACTACTCAGCAACCACAGCAGAGCTAGCTTTGCTGATTAAGCACGCAAATAGTATCGTTTCCGCGACATTTGTGCAGTAGGCGTGATGCACGAGTAGATAAACCTATGCCATAAGAACGATTATCAGGAAAAGTTACGAGCAAAATTCAAATATATTTGCATTGAACGAAACCGAAAATATTTATATTCAATTGTGATTACTAAAACTGGCAGAAAGTCAGACTTGCAAAGAAATCATTAATGATAAACAATGCAAAATCCGATTAAGGCCCGCGAGCTTTTTGAGTGTAGCTTCAATGTTGCGCAGGGCCGGATTAAGGGAGGGGGACAACGGGGGCAATTGCCCAGGGCCCTCCGCTCTAAGGGGGCGCCACATGATGACATTTCCTTGTTTTAAATAAAATATTCGTTTGAAAAATTGTCGTGATTCAAAAGAGATACAAGAATACAACTCTATATAAGTTCTGTCCGCGGACCGCATGTGGCCCACGGGCTTGTAGTTGAACCACACTGTCATAGATAAAGGACTTAGTGAGGGTAGGCTCACGAATACATAAAAGAGGACAGACAGAAGAATGTATATGAAAAACTGAGAGCAATTGATTTTATAGAAAACTGCCAGACAAATATAAAATTGCAAGATCCTAAAACATTTCTTTGCATATTATACCCTGAAAAAGAGCAGAAAATAAAAGAAAAAATTACAACTATTAGGGACGCCGGACAGCAGTGGTATTGAGTGACTGTGAGTGTGAAGGGATTGTTATGCGTATCAGAGAAAGGCAGACAGCAGTAGATGAGCAAACAACGAGCTGAATGTTGATAAACGCGTCGGGTTAATATGTGCATGCCATTAACAGTGCCTCGCCTGTCATTCATCCCATAACATGCCACTGCAGTAGTACTGCACCATGGTAATATACAGAAGCCTCACAAGTGGTTCGCAGAGAGATGGCATACGTCATAACAGTCCGCGCCCCAGTGAAAAACGTGATGCTGTTTAGTCTTTATAAAAACTTTCTTGGGAGTTGCAGCACCCTCATAAATTGACAGTGACGAGCCGCCACTTACCAAAACCGAGCCACGTTTGTTTCAAAAGCAGCGAGCTTACGTAGAATGTCTTTGGTGAACCGCGTTTACGCTGCAGTTGTTCTGGCCCAGAATGTTTTTATTTTATTTTGTTCAAAAGTTGTGGCATGCATTTGATTGCAGTGAACATAAACCGGCTACACATGGACCAGAAAGCTCAAGGCCAGCAACCGTTGATAACTGGAACAGGTTCAGTTCCTCACAGCGATTTGGTTTCCGTCACTATTCCCTCAAAACCGAGTGTTAAGATGTTTTTCTTTTGTTCGGTTCGACTTCCTGCATCGTAGTTGTTGTCATGTGCACTTACACGTTTAATTCATTTCTTCTGCTGTAAGGTAAAAACACGCGTGCATGTGTCGTAATTTATTACCCTCCAGACAGCCACACTGGTAACAATTTTTTGTCCGCTTGGCGACGAACTTAAAAAGGTGCAGCAGAAGTTTTTAAATATCGCCTGTATTTCCGGTATAGGAAGATATGTCACTGTTTCCACTGTCACCCCACTCCTACTTTCTTATAATTGTCCTCTGTCCACAAATGCAACCAAGGTGTGCAACTGCAACTGATCTGTTATCGAGTCAATCTACCGCTGTCGATAGGCTGGCAATGAAGTTTTCATTAACTTTTTACTTCAGTACGTATCCCAGCACACAATCACAGTACCTCGATGCCAACAAACACAGTTTATCGCAGTGCTGATGCATGGCAACAATAAATGCTGTAAGAAGTTGAGGAACGCAAAGATCAGGTCGCAATGGAGCTGTAGTGGCTTTAGGCTTTCATATACATCAAGCAAGACTCGTGTGCTAAAAGCACCTACTGGCAGAGAATGCGAAGGTTACACACAAAGAACGAGACTTCATGCTTCTGCAGAGGTCGGTCGGAGTGAAAGTAGGCTACATGTTGAAAAGAACACAGTCGCTCGTATTCTTGAGAGTTAACGCATCAAGTTTCTCAGGAGAACGTTACACCGCATTATTCCATCAACGACAATGGGCAACAAACAATTACATGGAATTAGGAGTGGATCAAAACGTTTGAAGAACAATTAATACAAGTCAAAAGCTTTTGTTTTTGAAAACAGCATAGTGATGACCTTGATGACACTTCCATGACGTCTGCTACTCATGACTTGTGTCTCCAAATAATGTGGAGAATGTGTTTTACGTTTGATTTATGTAATTTGTATCACTCGTTCTTGTTTAATGCCGAACTTGTTTGGTTTTAAAACCGTGTTCATAATATCTAGTATTGCACATCAACTTATGAAATACGTGACAAAAGGGAATGCCATCAACGCCGATCTACCGCTCCAGAAAAGAATTGTTCAAGTGATTCGAAAAAACATGAAAAACGCCGACATGTTGCAGTGACCTTGTGACATGTTGCAGTGATTGTTTCATTTCATCGAATCTCATAGCATAGTTAAAGCACATAGCGATCATTTTAATACTATTTTCATCACTGGCAATTTGCCCCGACGGTCAAGCTGAAATTGGTTCGTAGAGAATTCCATTCCTTCGGAAGAATGTGTCTCTGACGATGCGTGACCGGCCAAATTGTGGAGCCCTGAATTCTTTCACCACATCACCAAGACGCCATCCGTACTCCCACGATGACGTTAAGGGGTAATCGTACTTTTGCTCGGGCTTCTTGTACGTCCGGGCATGCAGGTATTGATACCTGCCTTTACCTTCCTTTGTAAAACCATCGTAGAGCAGCGAATTAGTGCCTGGAAAAAGCCATGACCGCCAACGTCAAGGAGCTTTCTTTTCATTAAAAATAATTAAAAAGACCTGTCAAGTATTTTCATTTTTTGTAGAAACCAAACCAACATATTTTTTTCAAATTGTTTTTTGTATTGTTGTTTCTAAGAGCAGAGTGCAAGAAATTCAAGTTCTACTCAAAAAAATCTTTTTGAGGTTCACGTGGAAGCCCATTCAAAAGTCTTGAGCAATTTGACACAGTCAGAATCTAAAACTTCCAGTGGTCCAAGTTACTTGGTAGGCTAGATGTTGGCAGAAAAACTACATTAGATCATCCGTTATTTAATTAACGCAAGTTTGATAAAAACTTTATCAGTTGATGCTGTCTTCGTTAAAATTGTCAAGAGTATTCTATTAACACAGAAATTTTAAAAGTTTCCACAAACTTTGTTGGCTATTCTTCACTTCACTGCATGATATTTATCAACCATCGGAGTCAAGTGCGTCGAACCTATTTCTTCCGCTTTATCTCCAATCATTTATAGCGGCCAAATTCTTTTCAGGACAAATTTCAAGATTTGAAAACAGTCCGCAGGGTTTTTATGAACCGTATTTAAAGTAGCATGAAGCGGGGACAAGGAACACTGGGAGATTTAGGGTGAAGCAAATGAGGCACTTGCCTCAGTCCCCCATTTTTGAAATGTCGATGAAATTGTACTTCTTTGTTATTGAGGGTACAGGCCTAAGGAAAAGTTTATAAAACGCCTTAAATATGTTTAAAATCAACAAATTGTTTGTAGTGCATTCGTGTTTTAGTTTGTGCGAGTTGATGAGTAACTGACTCACTTGGAAGTTTTGGCAAAAGAAAGCATTGTACGCTGAGGGAATCAAGTATGCTGCAGGACGCCTACTTCGTATTACAGTAATAGAGTGTAACGGGTCATCGCAGAGCGATGTCCGTCACATGTTAGCGGGCTTGCCAGGTTCGCCCTTTTTGGGCCAAATCTCAGAAATTTGGTCCCAAATAACACTTGCTGCCCCCCAATTTTCGTTTGGTCCTTTGGCTGTTTTTTGGCCCGTTTCTAGGATAGACTGGCCCCTTGCAGGAATTAGATACGACCACCCTGGGTCCTGTCTGAGAAACCATTTTTTTCACGTTTTTGACTAATTGCTTGCAGATTTTCACCCAATTCCTATATTTTGAATGTTTTAGATTACAAAATTTGATTAGGATGCTTAGAGTTTATGCGTTAATGTGAAATTAAGTTCATCACAATACCTGTTACTTGCTGCAATTGTAAAGGTAGCAGTGAGAACTGTAAAGTTATCTGACTTACTGTTATTTTGGTGGTGCACGTGTTTGTTGGTTTTGTTCAGATTGTGGTTGATCGCTTAGCACTTTTCGAGGATGGTAAATTTATCTCACTTTATGGCTACACATGGAAATTAAATTGCTCTTATGATCTTTCATCACGTGCTTGTTTTGCTGTTGCGCTATAATTGTGATCGAGGAACATGTCCATTTAATAAATTGATAAGTATGTGTTCATATGACTTTGCAAATTCTGATAAATTTGGAAAAAAAGTGATTGACCCTTTTTTTGCCCCTTCTCTTAGAATTTGACTCTTTTCTAGACTGGATTTGGCCCCTTGGCAAAAAGTAGATCTGGCAACCTTGTATGTAAGTGTAATTGATCCCCACAAATAAAAGACGCGAATCCTTCCGGAGTATATAACCCTGAGCGTTCCTTCCGGTGTATGTACGCCTCGGGTGAACTCTATTGCTGCTTGGTGTGAAAGGCCTCTTTATAGCTTCAACTTTCTTGCCAGCCAAGCACAGAGAAGCTTTTGTTTCAACTACAGTGTTTAAATGAACAAATTTTGCCATTGCGTTTGTTGCATATATGTGCAGGTGAACAGACATTGTTCTGAGACTCACCGTATAGTCATAATATAAATAATATGTAAATATCACATACATGTCTTGAGAGAAGGAAGCAGAGTTAGGCCACCGAAATGTGATATACGTACTTCCAATAACGGCTAGCTCTGTTGTGCCATGGAAGTCCTATCTTATATAGCTCACGTAAGTTTCATATTTGCTGTGATTTTTCAAGTGCCCCTATCAAAATGTTTTTCTCCGGCCCCAAATTCTTAGATCCACCAATGGAAAAAAACATATATCACCTCTCTGCAGCTGAAAAAATGCGGAAACCCTGCAATATAAAGATAACTGGAAGAAAAATATTTGTGTTTCGCAAACGTTTTCAAAGTTTTAAATTTCGAAAGTTGGGCAGATTTTTCAGACGTTGTGCAAAAGTATGTTGTGTTTGATTAGCCATTTACTGATTTTTCACGCATAAAAGCGGGAAGAAACTGGGAAAGGTTGAGCAAAAGTGGTGAGTTCATTTAAACAAAAGTTGAACACAATCCTGTAACCAGGAGGGAAGCCCCTCTAGAAAAAGTTTCGCCCCCTCCTGGAAAAATGTGTTGAATATGGTTTGAAACTATTGGACATAGTTTAAAAAATTTGGGCCCCTCTCAGAAGACTCTTCGCCCCTCTGGCGTCCCAAGCTGGTTACGGGCCTGGTTGAACAAAACTGCCAAATGTTCGTCAAAACGTTTTACCCTCCAAAGATTTTGAAATCCTATGGCTATGGCTACATCTTCCTTCCAAAAAGCGATTTCATTACACATTTGGCAATTTTAGCTCGTGTCTATTGGTGTTTATTGTTTTTCATAAAATTTTGATTTGCGATTTGTAGGTGTTTATGACGTAACAACAAGGTGCATGAACAAGATCAAAGAAAATGAATTCAAAGCTAAAAGTACGTTTATATCAGAGCTCATCGCAATGAGCAGATTGAATGCTACTTTGCTTTTGCTGAGACTGTACATAAACTAAATGACGCCCACGATGAAACGACCGCAATTAATGCCAGACATTATCATGTGATTATGTCAAACTAAAAAGCGGAAAAACGTTTCAAATATCAACTTAACTATAAGAATTTCTTCTGATAGTCGAATTATTTGCAGGGTAATTATCAAGTGACAAACTTAACTAATACAAGTCCTAGATGTGAACAGGTAGTAGAGTGAGAACCTTCTTAACTATCAGTGCGGTGAATACTGCATCAAATAAGTAAAGGAAGCAATATGCTGGTAAGGTTGCAGAGCTGTTGTAGCAATCGTAAGTAAACCCTGCCCAAGCGGTAGCGTTTTTGGTGACCAACAACAACATCTACACTCTACAGTGAAGTCGCCAAGCGAAAACAGCAGAGATTATTTAACTTTAAAACAATCGTGACATTTGCTGGTGGCATGCCCAAAGTTCGTTTTCCTAATTCGGCGTTTTCATAAAGCATTGCCATAGTCAAGTATTCGTGAAGCGCAAAAAACATGGCAAATACGCAGGCAGCGAAATCAGTTTGTGCCAACATCAGCATCTGCACGACTGTTACATAGTTTTGAAGAAACTAGTCCACTCCACCACGTCATGTTCGAATTTGCTGTCAATCCGATCATTTCGAAGTCGGAACAGTCGGAGGGACAAAACTAAACACAATTTTAAATACAATAAGTGGCGTTCCTCTAGAGCAGGGTCTCCAAACTATGGCCAGCGAGGCCAAATCCTGCCCGCGATGCCATTTCATCTGGACCGCGAAGAAAGTTTGTCAATAATGGAAAACTATTTTTATGAGAAACTTGTTGATTCATCAGAATGTAACATATCCCGCAACAATAACATCACGTAAGATGTCCTGCCCTAAAATTGTTGTGTAATAGCTTATGTGCTGGCCATCGGACAAAAGTGTTTGGACACCTCTGCTCTACAGGATGACACAATACGTTACCAACATGACAAACAAAGCCAATAGGTTTTACCCTGCAATAAAATCTCAGTGCCTAGTAGTGATGTAGTGCTAACAAAGAAGGTATGGGAAGACATCCAAAAAATAGCCATTTTGAAAACAGCTTCAAACTCATTTCAAAGTAGGCCTAAAACGTGAAAAAGTTGAGGGAACGCCGTTACCACCCCACTACACCCCTGGTGCCAAGTAAAAGATGGTCTTGTTAGATAACAGTTAGACCATTGAAGAGACACAAAAATACATATTAGACAAAATCTAGTTCAAACTTGACTTACGTGGTGAAACTGGTCTCATTTCAACTAATAGAGCACCAGGATCCAAAGCATTTTGCCCTTTTTGAATGAAAAACGTTTTTGGTGGAGCTTTTTTTGGGTACTTGATTACAGGAAGAGTCAGACTTCTTGTCGGAGGTTTTGGAACCATTTCAGTCAACTTCTTGGCTCGCTCTCGACGTCTTTCTTCGCGAGAAATCGTATCACGACCTTTGACCTCTTTTCCATATTTTTCATGCCAAGCGAGACGCACGAACGCTTCCTTGACTATAGCTTCTTTCCAAAAGTTCTGACGTTGTGTATCCATATTCAGTTCACGAACCATATTGGAAATTAGCAGCACTAAACAGTATATATCAAAATTACAATAGTACGGCTGCGAACAGTTAACAACTGAGCAATACGCGGTGACCTTTCAGCGTTCATTAAACAGCATTCTCAGCAGAATTTCATCTTTCTAGGAGAAAAAGCTACTCCATTAGTTTGGCAGTTTAGCTCCTAACGCTAATGGAGGGCATTTTACTGGCAACTGAAATCAGGGGTTGAGTAGGAATAGGTTCTCCCTGGTGATTGAAAAGGTGAGTAGTATCTTTTTTGTGAGTGCAAATGTATCTACAACTCGAATACTGAGAATTATTAAAACTATTTTGCCAGGCGCCAGGATGCGTAACAAAAAAATTCCTAATGTATTTATGAAAATGCAAAAGACCGACGGCACGTTTTTATTTCATTTTTCTATTTTTTGCATGTATGGATGGTCACGATCATTAACGCATGGTCTGCTTCAGTGCCGCACCCAAGACGCCAACGAGATAGTCACCTCCCTTGTATTGATTATAATTATCTGCTTGCAAGTTGCAACAGGACTTATCCAAATTTAATATCTTGGTAAAACATTGCAAGCAACTCTGACCATTTTCCTGCAATGAATAAAAACTATTTATTCCTATGTTTGTTGATGCTTTTGAAAAAAGGTTATTGTGCATTTGAAATTGTGTTTACCCACCACGTGTCAGCGACTGCGAGCAGAGCTAATCTTGGAGACCATTCATCCGTTCCTTGAAAGATGCAGAAAATCTAACAACGTGTAGTTGCGCGCTTTGATGCAGTCAGATTGTTTATACTCGTATTCGTCCTTATTCTTTGAACAATACAATCGCATTTTGTATTGCGACTGAGGGCTCGGACGCTGTAGTGTTTGTTCGTTTGAGAGTGTGTGCAATGCTACAACATATTCGTGCTTTACCTGGCCTTGACCAGGGTTGGGCTCAGCGTCCTACTCTGAATGGAGTTTTATTTAATTTAATTTATTGTTTATGAGCAGACACGAAATCCATAGTATAAGCACACACACTCTGCAGAACGCAGGTTGATAAAAATAGACATAACAACGTTTCACAAGGCATTGGAGGCGTAATCAGAGTTACAGACACTTTCTGCAACTGCGTTGAAGGCAGAACCACAAGGTTACAGACACATTCTTAACACCATTGTTAGCTAACACGTAACACTTGTTACAACACTACTACAGATTAGGACGCCAATCCCTAAGCAGGTCGATTCCAGGCAAAATGCGTATGGGTTGTGACATGACACGCCATCAATCAAACAGACACCGTGATGTTCGAGCACTCATTTACAAAGTAAAATGCTATTGTAGTGTTCAAAGAATAGGGACTAACACAAACAATCTGACTGCATCAAAGCACGCAACCATATGTTGTTAGACTTTCTGCATCTTTTGAGAAACAAGTCCTTGTATTTTCGTATTAATGCTTCAAATGTATGAATATTACATTGAACCTAGTGACTACTAACACTCGCTCTCCAGTTGTTCCATGTGTTATGGGTTAGCGAACAATAGTGTTAAGAAAGTTTTGTAACCCTGTGATTCTACCTCAACGCCGTTGTAAAACGTTCTGTTGTGTCTGATTTTATCAATCTGCGTGGTGCAGACCAGGGTGTACTTGTACTGTGGACCTCGTGTTTGTTTCAAGATCAAATTAAATTAAAATTAAACGTTTCCAACGTGTAAACAACAATTTACAGCCTCCTGTTCAAACAACATTGTGGTGAAAACATATTCCCAATTTTCACCATACGAAAACTAATCTGCGTTGATGCAAACATATTATACAGCGATGCTTGTTCTTTGTCTACGCTTTCTTCGATTTTTTGAGGATTCAGGCTGTGAAATAAATTTTGGTCACTTTTGACCTCCTGGAGAAAGTTGTAGGCTACATTGCACAATCATTTATTTATTATCTTCAGAAGCATCTTTTCAGCTTTCTGTGCCATGACTCCGGGTCTATCTAAAGATACACTTTCCGATAGTTATCGGATAGTATGGTTTGAACGGGGGTTCGGATACCATCTTTTCAAAACAGGATAGAATCGGATAATAATAGCCACTATCCGATCATCTCTAGTGTAGACTCCCACTAAACGTTCGTTGCATTAGATTGCATTACCTTAGAATTTGGTATCAGCTTTTATTATTGCTAAGAAAATAGTTTGTGCATGAGCATACCTCGCCAGTGTTCGCAACTGCTATCATTCATTTAATTTAGAGCTGTACTACTCAAACATACTTTCTACGCTTATTTAAGCAACAGTGCATTATGTCAGGGTGGTTACAAATAAAATCAATCTGCTTAACTTAGTAGATATGAACAGCAAAAGAAAGCTGTGGTCACCTTGATTCTTCAAAATGTTGCTCTGAAGTGACTGACGCTTTGCTACTGAAACATAGGCAATGACCACTTGAAGAACTTTTAGAGGTGATAGATACGCGTCGTCATAACGACATAGCTACAGCCATTTTTGTGCCTGATGGAGCATGACAGTCAAGAAAGCGTCACGGTAATCCCCAGAATGGCAACTGGTGAAGGTTGTATAAAGCCTCTCAGGAATAAGAGTAGCATTACGGCTCATATTGCGCTGTGCTCTGTTCAGAATTATCTACGGAAAATGCGATGGTTCTGTTCTTCGCTAACGTTCTACGACGCTTTGTTGCTCATCGTTCCAGGTAAGATTCGTTAAAGCTAACCGTATTTGAATTAATTTTTTTATATACGATGCACATCTTCATCCAACTTTTTTATTCGATCGCTTCAAATGTCTGATGCTTTTTCAAATCTTCATTTTTCCTCAATTATTCAACACTCCTGTATGGAGAACAAATGCAGTAATTGTCCGTGAATTGTTTCGGAGTTTGCGTCTCACCAGTATTGCTTTTGTGCAGTAAAGTATGTGGACACTGTGTTCACACCAAGCATAAAAAAGTAAGAAGTGCTGGGATAGGCCTTGCTCGTCTCAAGGCTGGACACGTACTAACACCGGTTGTGTAATGCCCTACTGTATGGTT
>JGI24021J15306_10005001_pt1 | contig 15599 bp, 8 predicted proteins | sample Ectturendosymbi1_FD_15306 | JGI IMG/M metagenome (IMG submission 15306)
TGGTCTGTGGGTAAATCTACTTTTCTTCATGATGTGTATTTATAAACATTGTTTTCCGCCCATGCTACTTGTTTTTGCTATGAAATGTTGTACTAAAATGCTTTGCCCTCTGCTTTCTTCACCTATATGCTTGCGTCACCTGCTCATCTGTACATGCCTCATCTTTTCACCCATTGCTTGCCCACCATCATCTGTGTTATGTTGATGTCTTTTCTATTTTTGATATATGCTACATTTTTTGTGACTCCATTTTGGATTGTTTGTGTACATATTTTTGTCTGATTGTTTTTTTTTATACCATTTCATTTTGGCTGTGTGTTTTTATTTTCAATGTTGTTTGAACATATTGTTTATTTTTATTGTCTTGTGCGATGGTCAAAAGCTACCAAGTCAAACAACAGAAAAATCGAAAATAACTAGAAAAAATCCATTTTCAAAACTAAGACAAAATTACAGGATCCACTAGGATTTGGCGTTAGCCAATGCATGATTACTCAGAATTTTTTAGAAATTGTGTAAATCAAGTCAGAGTCTTCAAAAACTGACTCATTGAGAAACCATAAGAACAACAATACGTTCTTGTAAGGACTGAAACAAAACAGATTTCCCTGTCTCTCTAAGTTACTCCAGTTCATAACAGCCCAAGCCTACAGAAAGGCACTGAGACACTATAATACTCAGACTGACTGTACTAAATAGGCCTAGTATTAGCAATACTATTACTACACGTAACAATATATAATTAATATTCATACTGTACTAATACTATAGTATGTAGCATAGGCTAGTGCTACTATTTTCCACATGAGAACATACATCATCCATGTACACTACTAGTGGAATTCAGATTAATTTCAAGCACGCGCTAGGTTTTGATAACTTTTTCTTGCTAGCAACAATTTTCCAAAAAAATCATGTGCCTCTAGGAACTGTTGCAAACTCTCGCTTTGCTTTGCGTTGCGTTCAGTGATGCCAGTTTTTTTGCAAAAAAAACACCAATAAAATATGAAAAACAAGCAAAAAATAGGTAATTTGAACGAAAAACCAATCCAACATGCGTTGGCAGGAAAATGCAACAAAACAAAAAATCAGCAAGAAAATTAAATAAAAAAGCATGGTGGCCAATCCGAAAAAACAAGCCCAAAATGACCAAATTTTCACAAAAACACGCCCAATATGCCTTTAGCAGCAAATTCAAAATGAAAAATGCCATAAAATTTGAGGAAAAAGCAATCGACAAAACAGAAATCTGCAAAAAACAAGCAAATTTCTATTAAAACAAGCCCAAAAACAAGCAACCCGCAAGTCTTCAAAAAAACCAGCAACTTCACAAAAAAACAGTCCCAAGTTCGAGGCCGGGAAAACCGCAAGGAAGGTTGGCAACACTGGTTGCGTTGAATGTATGATTCACCACGAACGGGATGTGCGCGAAGAATAACCCCACACATACGTCACGCGAACAAGCAATAATAGCTAGAGATTGCGGCGAGTCATCTCTGCCGATAGCCTACTAGCTTGTGAACGCTTGAACAAAATGACTAGCGTACACGAAGGGTAACAGCGGCTCATGATCTCTATTTTTGCTTGCTGTCACAATGTGAACCTTTGCGACATGCCACTCGGGCTTTCCGATCGCAGCAGTACGAAACAGGGTTGCGGAGCCGGAGGCGCAGTGAGAAAGAGTCGGGGGGTTTGAGAGGAATCGGAGTCGTATTCCTGAAAATATTGGGAGCCGGTGTCAGAATTTTTGACCGACACGGACTCCGGATTCTCATTTGGATCATTTTTTACATCACACTCCTAAATTGGGAATTCCGTTGAAATGGTACAATTTCTTTTGAAACTTTTGTTGAATCAGAGATTTCGTGCTGTGTACCACGATTTCCATCGATTTTAACAGCCAAATTTCATTCCCTTTATGTTAAGGAGTCGGGAGTCGGAGTCGGAAATTTTGGAAAGCCGGAGTCGGAGTCGGGAGTCGGACATTTTACCTCCGACTGCGCAATCCTAGCTCCAACTTGGCGCCCGTGCATGAACGCCAAAGGCCTACTTGAATACGTTTCAGGGAGCACATGACCAAAATCCCATTAGGAAAATCTGCTAGTTTTTATTCACCCATTTGGGGTATTATTCATCTCAATCGCGCCACAACTCTTGTTGCCTCACCAAGAGGTTAGCATGGACTTGGCTGCAGGTTCAAATCCTCCGCATTTTAGCATTTTTATTAATTCGGAGGGGTATTGGATTTTATCAGTTTTGCTCGACAACATTTGGAATGGAATAGGATCAGACAATTTTGTTTTGAATTTCTTGGCAACGTTCGGTTCAGTTTCGGGAGTACAAGTGCAAAATCCTGCATTTAATCTGTTTAGTTTGGTCGAGTCGAGTTTCACAATTCCCACATCCGGTGCCAAGCGAAATTTCATACCTCTGCGAACTTTCTGGCCTCGTAGTGTTTGTCGGCTATTTTGCTTCTCGGAATAAAGAAATAGGCAAAAGTTTGACAAATACTTCTTTGATGTGTGTTGTGTAAATGAAAACATGTTGGCAAGATGTCAGGTACCCCCAAAATCTATGGTATGGGAATAACTTTGACCACTGAAAAATTTTGAACTTAGTCTTTCACCTCAATTATTCTATTTTTCTCAACCTAACCCAGGCCTGCCCAACCTTTTTAGTTTTGCGGGCCACTTTCACATGAGGAAATCTATTGCGGGCCACAAACGTTTTGTGACGTAACAATAAGCTATTCTGAAGTAACAAATCCTTGATTTTGATAAGTTTATGCAATAACACGTGGTGATAATGAGCCCCATAGTTGCACGCAGTGTTGCCAGCTTGTATGGATGCAAACCAAATTGAAAAAATGACATGTTGTCCAAGGGTTTGTTATGCAAGTCTTTTGATGATAGGCCTATAGCAGAAACGACAGGTATAATGTTGGTGTGTTTTGATGGCAAATATACTTGCGCCTATGAAAAAATACTGAAAATTTAAAAAGTCTGCTTACAAACTTATTACATCGCCGGCCACTTAAAACAACCTCGCAGGCTGAATGCGGCCAGCGGGCCACGGGTTGGGCAGCCTTGCCCTAACCCATACCCTAACCCGACACACTTACCTAAACACAAATCCCTAAGCCCTAATAATCAGTTTTCTCAGCGTATTTGATGTGCAGAAAATTATTACGTGCATGCGTACATGGTGTGAAGTCAGAAATTTCGCAAATCAGAAATTTCGCTGACACCGGGATTATACCAGAGGTGGTACCGGAACCGTAGTGCAGGAGTCGACTCCGGCAGGATTCTGCATTTTTCTTTCCGACCCGGATCCAGACCCAGAGTCAAAAGTTTGTGAAAAAACAGACCCGGAACCGGAGTCACTTTTTAATTTTCCGCAGTAACTGGACTCTGTGTTGTCATTTCTTAAGTAAAAACCTGCGTAAATTACGGTTGGATCGACGACTGCAGCTGGAGTCTGAACAGGAGTCTTATTCTCAAATTAAAAAAATTGCCGGATCCCGATCCGGACCCGGATTCACAAATTTTGGAACAGGAGCGGAGTCGGAGTCTGAAAAAGTGACTCCAACCAACTCTGGATTGTACCAAAGTGGCAACGGATTCCGGATAGATGATAAAAGGATACAGATTTTGCGCATTTGACCTAAGGTAACCTCACGCGATGAAAGGGCTGGAAATAGTGCTTGTTTCTGCGACAAAGTAGGGTCGGAGGGAAGTTTGTGCTGTAGGCCTACTCGACTGATTCCGTTGTAAACGTAAAGTTTTCAGGGCTCGTATGCCAATGCTTTTCCGTTCGGCTCTCAGCTTTACGACTTTCGTTTTCGTAGTAAGCCTACTTGTTGCACAAGTATCCACACTTTTCTCTTCATATTATCCGTTTTGCCTTACGGTTTACCTTTGGGCTTGAGGTTTAGCGGTTAGGAGTAGGGGTTAGGATTAGGGGTTATGTTTAAGGTTTAAGCATATTTGTTAGGCTACGCGGTCGCTGCCGTCTCACTGATAAACTGAGCGTTTTATCCAATCCGCGGCATACCAGACGGATCCGTATTCCATGGTCACTGCCTTCACCCGTTGACGCAGAAACGAGCAGCTTTTCCAGTGTTGACATCGCGCAAGGTTACCTTAGGTCAAATGTGAATATTCGGCATCCTGTTAATCACCCACCACGGATCTGAGGTGCCAGACAGAGATGAGCGGACTGCAAAATTTTTCAGTCCAAGTCCAGTCCTGACCGGAAAATATTGAATCCGATCTAATCCTGATCCACAGAATTTGTGAAAATCATCCGTCCGATCCAGTCCTGATCCGCCCATATAAAACAATGTGTTTTTATTTTGCCTCATGAGGCAAAAGCACCTTTTGGAGCTATTTTGTCTTTAGCCAAACACAACTGATTGCAGGCAAAATAGTGTTGCGACCTGTAGATGGCGCCACATGAAACTAAATGGTCACCGATAAATGGTGTCCATAAGTATCAAGTCACTGTGACAGCTTGTCACCACAAGCGAATTCTCGAAATTCAATTATCCCTAATAGATAATAGTGCAACCTACAGTAGTTTTAGTAGTGTGATCTCATCGGGTGAGCTCCTGTTGCTGCTGTTTGCTTTGCTGTTAGTTTTATGCTCCGAATCACCAGCTTACTCTTGTGCGTGCTTCAGCAGTTCAAGGCGATGCAGTCAACTGTAACAATATTTCCAGCAGTACTTTTGCTCATGAAGCAACATAGACACAGCCTATTGGAATTTCCATAATTTGTCAAGGCAGTGTTTGTTTTGCCATCAGCAGCAAAAGCACGGCTGGAGTTATTTGCCATTAGGTGAACCCGATTGGTTGAATTGGTCAAGTGACAAGGACGATACACGTGGATTAGTGTATGGTCTTTACGTCATGTGAACTAAAACCCTAAACTTAGGCTTAAAGCCGAATCGTAAAACCAAAGCTAAACCCAAAACCCTAGACCTAAGCCCTAAACCTTAAACATAATCCTAAATCAAAACCTAAACCTTTATCCTAAACCCGAAACTTTTTGTAAAAGTAAAGTACATAAAAAGCGCTCCGGTCAAACTTGCAATCTCTAGGCCCTACTACTGTAGCTAAAGCCGAATCAAATGGTAAGAGCAGAACTGACAAGCACTCGCACAGCAGGCATAGACAATAANCACTCAACTTCGTTCACCGTGCTAGTGCTACGAATAATCCGAACTCAACTTTATATGTGATTGTGNACAAAGATGGATGCAGTTCGAAGAAGTCCCAGATGGATGCAGTTCGAACAAGTCCCAATTAGTCCCAGCAGAGCTTTTGCCAGTTATGGCAAAATGTACATTGAGAGTTAACAAATCTGCAAAATCTGACTAAATTTTTTTCTGTGGTTGGATTAATACATAAACACAACAAAAATTTGCTAAGTCCGATGCAGTCCTGTTCCGCCAGTTTTCAAAAAAATTACGGTCCGTTTCAGTCCTGCTCAGTGCTCATTGGTGTCAGAGTCTAGTATCGAAGGATTCTGCGTCTGTTTTCGGACTCGGTGCCGGAGTAGGCATACTATACGTCCCCTTTCAGCCGGGATAGTCCCGGTTCAAAGGCTTTGTCTCGACGTCCCGGTCAGTCAACCAAGCAGTCCCGGCTAGGCATTCAGTAAGACAGCAAAAATAACATGTGGTCTGATAATAGAAACAGAATGCTAGAGCAGAATCTTAAAGGTTTATCACCAGTAAAATTAATACTGACTTTTAATGCTGTGATTTTTACGAGAAAATTAAATCGTACAAAGACTTTTGAAGAAAGTATAGCCTGCTCGTATTCTACAGTAAAGCATGATTAGGTGAATGTCTAAATTTACAAATGCTTTCATTGCTTTGTTTCTGTAAAATGCATTGTTTTAGTTTGAGGTCTAAACTACAGGAATCCAAAATAACAACATAGTCCAAGTAAAATATGAACCACATTCATCTGATAAGGCTCGTTGTTCTGAAGCGTCACGGTTTTCAATCACCAAAATATGGTATGCCTATACCGGAGTCAAATATTTGTGAAAAAACGAACACCGATCCAGAGTCACTTTTTAATTTCGGTGGGAGTCTGGGTGGTCTTTATAAATGTCATTGCTAGTGAAAATATTGCTGAATTTCGAATGCATCGATCAGTAGCGGATTAAGGGTGGTGGGGCTGACTGGGCTACAACCAGGGGCCCCCAATTCCTGATTCGTAAAAATTATAATACGCGAACAATACACAATATGCTGTAAAAGATACCATCGCCAATTGGAACTGATAAGCAGGCCCTCTGTGGTGACTCTTTGAAATTGCTTCGTTGACATAAAAGTAGTTGATTTTTTGGCGTGTGGTCTGGTCGACACTCACAAGCAAGTGTACTCCAAGGTCTATAAAATTAAGTATTCCATCCGCTTGTCTTATTTTGGTTTCCGTTGTGAATGCGGTATCCACGTCATTTGAACATCGGCCCTGCAGACAGCCCGAAGGAAGTTGTGAACTTGTTACGTGGTGTCAAGTCTCCCAACAATGGTGAAAGTACGTAGATTTTGGCTTAGGATGATAAATCATGGTGTTATAGGCCTATGGCAGAACTGTCAGAGTTAGTACTTTTAATACCAATTCTGGTACTGTTTATTACTTCCAAGATGGAAGTTTGGACATTTTGGTATATACTACTTCTACGTGAATCGCCACTATTTGGTACAATTCTTAATAACTGGCTTTGAGCAGAATAAACACAATAATAAAAACAAAGTCGACAAATACTGTAATATCGAAAGTAACTGACAGTGAACCTGGATGTCGTGGATGTTTTTATCAATCTACGTTGTGCAGACAGTGTGTGCTTGTACTATGGACTTCGTGTCTGATTTCAAAATCAAATCAAATTAAACTAGCTAAAATAACGAAAACACTCCGAAAAACAGCAACCTACTGAAAGACAAAAAAATTTCAATATCAAAATGTCAGCTGAAGGGGGCCCAGTTTTTACATTTAGCTTGCCAGGTGGAGCTGTTACGTGTAAGCCATGTATTTTAGGACAATTCCGCGCGAGCACTGGTTAATTTAATAGGAATGTGTTCAAGGCACGCCCAAGTTAACAATTAAGAAACTTAGACCCGCCTGGTATCGTTCGACTTTACGCTCAGTTTAACATCAAACGAATTTGTATTTACACAAGGTTTTATTATTGTAACTTTAAGCACTGCGATATTACTATTCAAAATGTATTTCGAAATTACAGGAGTTTATACCAGTAACATAGGTTAAAGCACGTAACAAAAGTTACTGCAAATAACAGGGGTTTAACAAGAGTTCACTTCTTTCACAGGAGAGAGAGTAACCTATACTGCCATAAATTCCATAAGTCTCAGTCAAACAGACTACCTGTAGGCTGTTCAAGCTTGGTAATGCCCACAGCTTATTCAACAAGTTAAGACTGGTAATGCCGACGAGTTAACTTATTGTTCCTCTTAGGAGAGTCAGACGAAGACTGACTGAACTTAGCAATAACTCAAGTATTTACCAATTTTGTCAAGTATTTTCATTGGTTGATTCTATCACGTGACAAAGCGCTTCGCGCGGCGGGGTCAGCTCGCCACGCTAGTGGTCACGTGTTTGACGCGTGATTACGTCGAGTCTAAAATTTAAGGTTACGCATCAGCGCGTATCGTTTTCATCCGTTTAGATCGGGAATATTATTAATAAATTCGTATGGGATGTTATCGGAAATGATTTCTATAATGTTGTGGGTTACTCTCTTCGTAGGTGTGACTTGCGATTACATGTGGAGTATAAGTACACAATAAATACACAATATAACGTCCTTGTAAACTAAGTGTCTTTAGTTGTTACTTCGTTCCAACTTCATTCTCTTCAAATTCGGTCCACTCGGTGATGCGACTTTTAACATTCTAATGCTCTCTCTTTGTCTTTGCTATTCAATGAGATTATCGACAAACTTCCAGGTTGCTTTCTGAACTTGCTTTTGAGGTCTTGCTTTGTTTGTATTTCAGAGTCATGAGGTGTTTCATGTTGAGGATGCAACGCGAACTCAACAGAGCTCCTACCCCTGCCCCCGTCAATTACGCCACTGAAAACCACACCTAATAAGTGAAAGTGAATTTCACAACAGCTATTGATAAGCGAGTGCATGCACTTTTTCTTACCAACACTCTTACTGATTTGTCCATGATTGTGAACAGAAAAATGAAATACTGAATTGCAGTGAATACAATTATTATTTTTAACATATCAGTTTAGGACATATCAAACTGGGCTATTATGCGGGGTAAGTTTTAAGGTTAAGTTAGTGTTTTTTTGGCCTAGAATCTGGTATGAAAAGCTGATATTTCTGAAAATAATTTTTAAAGAAAATATTATTATCTACCCCAAAAATGTCATTTGGATATATACTGTATATTTAGCCAGAACCGTCGCCAGAAAGTCGTTAATAGGGGGGCTTTAAGTTTGTGCGGACGGGGCTTTACGTTTGTGCAGGAGGGATTGACATTCAAATTTGACAAAAATTCTACTGAATTATAGTGTTTCTTATTTTCAATTTGGGGGGCTTGGAGCTTTGTGTGGGGAGGGCTAAGCGCACCAAAGTACCCCCTACCCGTGGCGACGGGATTGTATATAGCCTATACAGAGGAACTCCGATAACACTACCACCCACTGGACGGCACTCAATTGGTCGTGTTTGCGGGACTGGGGTGGTCGCGTCGCACTTGCATTCCTTAAGGTTTCATGCATTATCGCGATAACCTCCTTTCTAGAATCCTTTCCTTTGCTGAAAGTTATACAGCATTATCTTACGGGGTGCCATAGCTTATCGTTACTCTTATATGAAATCACACAACGGAAAAAGTTGATGTCCGCAGTAGGCTGCATATTCCAGAAGAGTTTACAGTATGAGTTTGTTACGTCACATTAGCACCTACTGCGCATACACACATGCATAAATCCTGGTATCCACAAAGCTTCAGGACAACTTGATGCAGATGAGGAAATTGCTGCTGACAAGATACCAGCTTTGTCCAGCGTAGTGATACCCACAGAATATGTGGTTCTGTTACGCGGTGCTCGGTTAGCAGTTTAGTATCTGCTGGATTGTGGTCGCGGTCTGCATACTGGTGTCAAGCGAAATTTCTAACCTGTGAAATTTTTGACTTCACGCCATGTGCGCATGCACAGAGTAAAATCCTACATATCACATACGCTGAGAAAACTGATGATTAGGGCTTAGGGCAGGTACGGATTTACCATTAGGCTGAAAAGGCATAACCCTAGAGCCCCCGATTTCGGGGGTCCCAAAATTTTGGGAGTAACGACAATTTCCAGCATTTCTGTAAGTACTATATTTGAATTTTTGTTTTGGTTCAACACACGTTTTTTTACTATGCCGCTAACAAAAGATTTCTATATTAGAATGAACGCGAAGGATTGAAGTGATTGACGACGAGCATTCTCTTATTCTGGATTTGCGAATTGGTTATTGTTACATGTAATGCGTTAAACAAACGCCTGAATCCATTTTTCAGATTACACGAGACCAACGAGGTACTCAATGAATATGAAGTAGGATTGTAGCAGGCCCGTCGCCAGGATTTCGCAGCAAAGGAGGCCAAAAACACAAGGGGCCACATTTTTTAAATACAATATTGGATATATGCAACAACCAGGGGCTAAACATGAAATGGGGGGCCCCACACGACTGGCCCTTCATTGGCGACGACCCTGGAGTGTGGTCAGATTCTCCACTACCTTTCTCGTTAGTGTCATCGTGACTGCTTTGTTCCTGGCAGTGCCGTAGCAGCCCAAATCTGCCCCCCAAAATGCTTACAAGGGCGCCCCAATGGTGATTTCTAATAAATATTTCGACATAACGGCATATCCCGAGGCCAAATGGCCTTGTAAGCCAAATGGCGAAATGGCCTTGCAAAATATCGTAATTTTTGATTTTTTATTTCACTATTTGAAAAAGGTGATGCGTCCTAAAATCAAGATTTCATTGATGAAATAACTTACGCCAATAACTACACTGGATGGCCGAAACATGATTTAGTGGAGGCTTTGACATGAAGGTAGCCTACTCTGGTAAAGCAGCTGGGCACGGAAAATCAAAAAATGAAAATAAAAGAAATGGTAACCTTAAAAGTATTGAAGTTGATAAAGCAACGAGGGCATTCCTTGCTGACCGTGACATCAGCACGTTATTGATAGACTTGTAAGCACCCTAGGCCAGGGTTGCCAATTTAGAGGATTTTCCTCAGGATCTGTAGCGAGTTTAAACGCCCGCGCCGGCCACTGCAATGGCCGGTACCCTTGTGGCCATAGCTCACCAGCTGCTAGAGCTAGAGAGGTGTTCAAACCCTCTACGGATTCAGCAAGTCTTCTAGTTCCGACTGCAAAAAAATTTTTGTTCCGGTCTGGGAACACCGCTGGGAGACGTCACAAGCGGGGGTGTTTTAGCGTTTATATGACCTACTTTACCTGGCCCTAGGCGCCAATCCAGTGGTACAATTTTTTGGCTCAAGTTTTTTGGAAAACAAGACTATCATCCGAGGCTTTAGAGCCCTTGATTGGTTTTCTAGCATATCTGGAGCCAAAATTATGACACAAAAACCAAAAAGTGGTCAAAATTTCTACCCCCACAAAAGAAAACCTGGGATGAATAACACCCATTTTGTGTATGGCCATATCTCGCCGCCAGAATAGGCTAGAGAGTTGTTCAAGCCCTTTAAAGACTCGTGGAGACTTGTACTTTAAACTGAAAAAAAATTTAAGCTTGAGATCTCGGGTTTTTTTGTTGGTGTTTACATAGTGAGAGCATGCTTGTGCATGTTTCTTTACATTTGGATGACGTGATCACCCCTGGGAGTCGACCAATCGAGTCGATTTTGTGGCTCAATTTTTTTAGATCCTAGGCTACAATACGAGTCTTTAGAGGGTTTCACGGACTTTCTAACGTTTCTGGTTCAAAAGTTATAACAAAACAAGCAGAAATTAATTAGGGAAATCCCCGCAAATTACTCAGGATGTTCCTCAAGAAATTGGGGTCTTTTGGCCATAACTTTGGCACCAGAAACGCTAGGAAGTCCATCAAGGGCTCTAAAGACTCATATTACAGCCTAGAATAAAAGACTCGTATTACAGGCTCTAAATACTCTTATTACAGCGTCATAATACAGCCTAGAATCCAACCAAACTTTGAGCCATAATATTGGCTCATTGTCTGGGCGATGACGTCATAAAAGATAAACCAAAAAAGCGAAACATACCCTAACTCTGATGACACCCACCGAAAACCCCACACCCAAAGCTCAAAAGTTGTTTTTTTTTCAGTCAAAACTAGAAGACTTCACGAGACTTTCGAGGGTTTAACTAGCTCTCTAACGTAAGTTGCTGGCGAGTGACCGCACATCGATCAAGCCGTTAGTGGGAAACTCATGCTTTTTCTGCAATTTTTTGATTTTGTGCAAAATGGGGTTTTTGAGCCATAATTCTTATTCCAGAGATGATAGAAGGTCAATCAAGGGCTCTGAAAACGCGAATGATCACCTAGTTTCCAAAACAACATTGAGCCAAAAAATGGCTCATTGGATTGGTGCTCAGAGACAGTCAAAGTTGGTCAAAAATTCAAAAACACCCCCACTTGTGACGTCCCCGCAAGAGAACCACAAACCTAAAACAGAAAAAATTTTTTCAGTGGAAACTAGAAGACTTGCCGAATCCATAGAGGGTTTGAACAGCCCTCTAGCTATAGCGGCTGACGAGTTGTGCCCAAAAAAGTGTTGGACAAAAAAACATTATAGTTGCCGGCGCGGGCGTAAAAGGGCTTCCTGTCTAGCTGCTACACAACTGGTCTGGCTGCCTAAATCCCCTAGATTCTAGCGGATTATTGGTCTAGCGGCCTATACAATTGGTCTTATTCAAGCGGATTCTAGTGGTATTTTGCAATTTTTCTAGTTTGAAAGGTGTTTTTGGACTTGGCAACCCTGCCATAGGCAAGATCCATTCAAGCGCCCGGTGTCTAGCGAAATTTCTGACTTGCGAAATTTCTGACTTCACGCCATGTGCGCATGCACAGAGTAATATTCTACATATCAAATACGCTAAGAAAATTGATGCTTAGGCGTTGGGGTTTCGTGTTTAGGTAAGTGTGTCGGGTTAGGGTTTGTGTATGGGTGAGAAAAAGGAAAATAATTGAGGTCTAGGACTAAGTCCAAAAATTTTCAGTGGTTAATGTTATTCCCGTACTACTGCTTGATGTGGGTACATGAAATCTAACCAAAAAGTTTTAATTTACACAACACACATCAAAAATGTAATTACCAAACTTTTTTTCTTCATTCTATGAAGCACAATAACTGAAAAACAATAACAGGTCAGAAATTTCGCAGAGGTCACAAATTTCGCTTGACACCGGGGTGGTCGCTAGAAGTGTGCGGACTCCGATTTTTTTTAGACTGGATCCAATCCTGTTTTGTAAATTTTGAATCCCAATCCAATCCGGATCCGGTACCAACTAGACACAAGCAATCCGACTCCTGTTTGAGTCAGGGTATATATAGGTCAAGCAAACGACCAGTAACGTTTTTTTCAGTAAACACCAAATCCAAACCGGATCCGGCTACAGCAAAGAAAAACTCACTACTGATCCTGTTGTAAGCAGCCGGAGTCCGGACCCAAAAAAATCGAAATCCAGTCCATGCACACCTCTGGTGGTCGCGTTCGTGCAATGTTTCCCAACCGGGGTGCCGCGGAACCCTAGGGTGCCATTTATAATACTAGAGGTGCCACGACCTAAAAAATTTTTCAACACATGATTAAAAAATACGTTTTCCAAATGTCATCAAACTTTAAAACACGTTGCTATGAGTTCGCCACTGGGTGCCACAAATTATATTTCACTTCTGTAGGTTGCTCCAAGCCAGAAAAGTTTGGGAAACACAAGTTAGTGAAACAAAAGGCAATGCATTAGCATAGGGAAGACCGCGTCGAAGTGGTCGTTATAGCGGTGTGGTCGTCCACGGGGTTCCACACTATATTCAAAACATTCCACCGGTGCATTGTGAACATTCATCGATATGGTTTCAGGTCTCCATCAAGAAATGGAGACTTGGAATCAATGAGCTTCGTTCATATTTTGACGTCCATACTAGGTGATAATTCGCTTTTTTGCTCAAGCCTTTTTGTTTTAATAATACAAATACTTCAGTTCATTCGTTTAGTATTTTTGCCCTATTAACGACAGTTTTATATATATAGAAAGGGCCCCTTTCTAAGTTTCAGCCAGGGGCCCCATACAACCTTAATCCGTCCCTGGGATCAATGGTTGCCGGATTTTGAATAGGTATCGAATTCTCAAAATTCAAAAATTTTGGAACTGGATCCGGATTCAAAAATGTTCGAACAGAGGCGGAATCGGAGTCTGAAAATGTGACTCCAGCCAAATCTGAATGGTACCAGAGAGACGGAGATCAGAGGTGGTCACAGATCTTGGCACCTTTTGGGGAGCGGTATTTTGCTGATAAAATAATAAATTTTTGACAAGGAGTTTAAAAGTTTCAGCTTTTTGTCATTATTTAAAATTTTTTTTTCAAGGCTTTAACCGTTCTACTTCTTTTTACTTTTTTCGTTTAGAAGCCCTGGACTGGTAGGCTAGCCTGAAAAAACACGACATGTGGCTGTGGAGTGAGCAAAATGATGAAATGTTTGTTCAAAACCATGGCTCAAATCCAATGTGCTGAAGTGCCCCAGTGTTTGTCTTGAAATCAGGGCTTTTCAAACATATTTACTTGGGGGGCAACTGTGCCCAGTCCCTACACCGTTCTTTCCAGACAAAGTCATTTCCGCCATCCCAGTCAAAAGTAATTTGAACAAAGGAAAGTGATGACATTTGACCGCAGACTAGCTAACATTAGGGATAGCTAACACACGGTAAAGTAGCCATATACAAAGGCTTTAACATCAAATTCACACATTTGGCTATGAAACAACAAACAGTCTTCCCGCGAGGCACACACCTTGGCACTTTACACATTATTCCCCAAAGGCACACAACCCCTTACTAAAACAATCCTGATATGTCAAAACATAAACAATGAACAACCCAATAGGTAAGACAAACAATACTCTTTACATTTAATCATGCCATATACATGCACTTTTTACTGCAAATTAATAGTCTTACAATCCCTGACGAAAACACACTAACAGGCGCTCAAAGCAAAACTTGCACTAAACCTTATTTTCCATAGGGAAATTATTACAATTCGCTTCATGCATATGATCCAAAACTACAAAGCTTCAAGTTGCTACACGAACACATGACGACAAGCAAATATCTTCGCTTCTGCCTGAGGCCGAAACAATGGGCTTCAGTGACAAACAAATTCATATAACTTTTCACAAACAAATTGACGTTCACAACCACACGGTAACAACTTCAACGGATTTAGTGAAACGCATTCTACATCCTAAAACACAAAGCAATGAGCTCATCTTTAACGACAAGTGTTCCGTCACCATGCAATGAACATATGCCGATATCAAATGAAATTAATAGTCACTCAGCATATCTCCCAACACATGACAAGAACTTAAAGAGCTCATGCAAATTCAGTTCATAAAAACGAGCTTTCGGTCGAAAGCTCCAATCGAAATTTTCCTCATGCGGACATTTGACAACTTACAGTATCTACAAAGATAACATTCGACAACAAAATACAAGTTTACACAGTTTACTCGATCTGCATCTTAGTATTCTTTACTTTGGCTGTTCTAATTTTTTCACAACACAAACATACGTGAATGCATTCATTCATGAATTGACTACCACCGCAGTGTGCGTTTTCCTCAGCATTCTTAATCCCGTATTGTCGACAATGACGTTACACGAACCAGACTATCAGCATCAACACGCTCATTCAAAACCAAACTGCTCTGGTACGACTTGCGTGGCCAAGTCAAGCTGATGACTGACTCATGCCCCAAAATTACACAACAGGGCCATGCCGACACTAATTTGACATTATTCACCAGCAGAATGCATATATCATTTAATTTTCACACAAATTTGGCAGTACTTGTCAATCAAAGAGCAAACAACCACCGCTAACGGACTACAAAAATCCGCTAATTCATTTTTGTTTTTCAGATAACATCTAGCTATTTAAATGAGACAAAATACCACAACTACTACTGATTTCCACTGACGTTTCTTATTTGATAAATACACGGGATACAATCCTTATCCGTTCTCCAATACCTATCACCAAACAACAAAAAGTTGACATTGGCATTCATCTAAAGCAGGGGTTCTTAACCTTTTTCTCCAATTCCCCACTTTTTAGTGGACCAACTCTCCATTTCCCACCACAGCATCGGTCTTTGACAAAATCGATTTTAACCCATGAAGTGTTTAGTGCGTAAATGACTTACAATACCTCATATACATATATTGGTTGTTATTAAAATAGTCTGTAAATGGTTGTGATTTGTAAAGTAAGTCAACATTTGGATGTGATGTGTTAAATTTTGAAGCAGTGGTTCTACTGTCCGACCGGTCATTCCC
>JGI24021J15306_10005002_pt1 | contig 15599 bp, 11 predicted proteins | sample Ectturendosymbi1_FD_15306 | JGI IMG/M metagenome (IMG submission 15306)
GTGTAAGTAGAGAAAAATCCGGAATACGAGATGCGAAAATAGCAAATTTCATCCGTAATTGGCGAAGATCCGGATGAAAAAATCCGGATAAACCGATGATTTTTATAAAGAAAAATGGTAGAAATCATTCGTACCATCAGTTTTATCCGGTGTTGGCGAAGATCCGGATTAACCGAGGTTTACTGTAGTTTACTGAATACTGAAGAAGTTATTTAGAACAGTGATGCTAACATTAAAGCTTACATGGAAAGCCGACGAGCTTTGAATGTCCTTTATATCCATTTCGTTCGCAGCTCCCTTACCATAGCAACACTGCTGAGACACATACTCCAGCAACGCTTCCTTTGCTTGGTCGGAGTCAATCGACCTTTGAAACAAGAGTCTACTGGGTGGTAGTCGCAAATATTCGTTTAGAAAAATGTTTCAAAATATATTTTATATTACAGTAATACTCTTGAAAAATCGGGAGCCATCACATTACAAAGAAAACCTGACTGGATAGTTTTCAAACATATTTCCGTTCAAGCTGCATATTTCAATTATTGTTGGATCACACTGACAAGAAGTTTGTTTTAGTTTTGTTGTAAACACGTTTATCACTACTGGCTGACAAACTTAAGCAGTTTCACATTTCTTGTCAATATCTGTGCTCATATCATGTCCCAGGAGGGTCTTATCAACAAACGCGAAAAGACAACGACGAGATGCCAGTAGGTCTGCCAAACAACTGTATCTACAAAATTCTTTATCTTTATGAAACTTTGATTTCTTCGGAAACCACGGATTGTACATCACTGCATCATTCAGAGCCAATATTTCTGGTTCACCGAGCTTAACAAAATACGCATGATGCCGGTGCTTGTTTTATTGCTTAATAGGTCTGCGCTTGTTTATACCAGTATGCATTCACTACACTAACACGCAGTTTGCATATGAAGGCTGAATAAAGGCACCGCAGGCACTTCAGAGGGAAGTTAACTTCGAGTTTCAATGCGTCCTGTGCACACTTTACATCTCTAGGTTCAAAGCAGAAAAAGAATGCTCCTTTCATTTCAAAAAAAGAAAGATTTGTCAAGAAACTATTGTGAAAATTTAACGACAATAGTCTCAATTGACAAACAAGGCTTCTGGACTGAGGATGTGTAGATTATGTGATATCGATTTCATATCAATGAAAATTGTCATCGATTCGAATGCTGCGTCTTCTTTGTGGAGACGCGTTGCTTGAAAATCAATTGACAAAATTTCTTTTTTCTCCTAAGATCAGAGCCGGACTGTTTACAATACAACCATGTGGATGGGGTTTCATCAAAACAACTGTTTCCAAAATATTTCCTTCAATCGCTTTTTTTATGTCTCTTGTAAAAGTTTACGACAGTTGGAAATTGTAGCCACACACGTATCCCGGTCGCGAGTAGGCACAGCACACGATCGATATTTAAATGGGCGCCTTGCGAACACGCCGGAAGAATTGCATGCACCAATGATCATCAACCTGGTCCAGGAGGACATCGGTGGACCACTGGAAATTTCTAGTGGTCCACAAAGTTTTTGATTTTTTATTAAGGACTAAGATTGAACATGAACGTGTCCTAAGTCCTTGAGTTCACTGAACTATATGCAATACAGTTTCGACTACCGTAGTTGTTCATGCGGTGTCAACATAGCAAAGTGGTCCATCGGATATATTTTTTTTGAAAAGATGGTCCATGGACCAAAAAAGGTTGAGAACCACTAATTTACAAGATATCATGTCGAGTTTTTGAAATCAACTGTTTTCACCGTCAACCGACGGTTTAATGAAAGTTACTGGAAATTTGATACCGATGATAAACACTGGTTTTCAAAACCTCCAGCGCATCATCGTTTAAATCACTGTTCCTTCCGTTTATATTTTTGTGAAATATCCGTAGGATATAAAATAGTCTTACGATATTTGTGCATAGTCGATTGTCGCTTTCTCCAGCGTTGCTTCTTCATATGACGGAGGAGGTCCAGCCAGTACTGCAGCGAATGAATCAGTGTCAGATTAATCGGACTTCAGATTTAAATAAAATTTACAGCTGCAGAGCAACTAGTTTGCATTAGCATGACATCATCATTAGCATAGTATCATCACAAAGCGTGAGATCATCATAAACGCAGTATCATTTCAAAGTGTGACATCATCATAAGCACAGTACCAGTACAAAACATAACATCATGGCCAATGGCCACAGATTAGCTTACATCACACAGACCACGCAGAGCTTTGCCAAGAAGAAATCCCGGGTCGAAGGATATTTTATTGCATCTTGTGTTCCGGAATAGCAGGAACGTCCAATCAAGTGGACGTCTGAGCTGAACTAACGCAACACTTGTGCGATCTCTCATTCAACGATTACACGAAACGTCTAGCAATCGTTAATCACGGTTTGAAGCACGTAACGCTGAAACTGTGAAGTGCGAAACATGTGCGTAATTTCACAAACGGGAATGAAACCTGGACAACGGTGCTGCGGCATTCACATCGTTTGACGTGTAGTGATGACACGTGTTCGTTCGCAGAGGATAAATGCAGCAGTTGGGCATTTGCAATTTGATAAATTAACAGAAATGACTTTGCACGCAGAACAGCAGAAGCAACACGGTTGGTATAGTCCGTATAACGAGTGCATATTAAGGGAAGGTTGAAAGATGAGCGACGTATCCTTTTCAAGAATAGACGAGAATTGTCGCGTGTTCAACTCTGAGCACACTCAGTGGCAACAGAGCGCGATAGGGCGTTCGCAGCACAACTCAATTGCGTCACAATACTTGTTAAGCAACATTTTCACTATGGCAGATTACGTTCATCGCCATAACCCAAAACGACTTTTAACATTTATCTTTTCCTCTTTCCTGCTGAAATTTTTGTGTTTTCTGCTGAAATTTTTGTGTTTTCATTTAAGAACGTTTATCAAGTAATTCAGTCACAAGATCACAAACACAAGATCTTCAGAAAAATAACACCAAAAACCATGTTTTGGCATAGAAAGTGATCGCTACGTTAAATGCACTGAAAATGTCCGAATACGTCTGAAACGCAGTAATACCATTATGCAAAATTGTTAACCTTCTTTCCCACGCTTAGTGTTCTCATATCCCTGAACCACCGAATCTAAAAAAGGAGTGTGTTCCGCTGCAGATGGGTTTCCATCAACGTGTCCTTGGTATTGCTGGGCGTGTGTGTGATCCCATTGAACTATGAACAATGCATGTTGTTGGTCAGCATGGATGTTAATCAGTGCAAGATAACAACCACTATCAACAGTACACGATTCAACCTGCAGCTACTACTGTACTTTATTTAACAAACTGTAAACCACCATTAAACACAAAAATTCAAACGCAGATGTGTCATAGATTGCATCTTCAGCCATTGGATTTTTACTTCCACTCGGCTTTAAAATTGAAAAAAGGCCTTTTTGCTAGATTACTTCTGCTTTTAAAATAAAGGTTTGCTTGACTAACCTCAAATATATTTTGTGGTTTTTGAGCGTATGTGAAAACCAAGCTTGTCCATAGAAATCGGGATTTTTCCTATCAGCTGTGACAACAGACATGAAATTTATCCACATGCCCCATCACAAGTGAGTAACATTTTCAACAGTAATTTTCTGAAGTTGAACACCATTGGTGCAATGCTCAGAGCAAGCTATGTCTAAGATGTAATTGCTCAGTAACATGCCTCAGGGGTGCGGGTCTCTCGGATAAAGTTTGTTTGGCCTATTTTTACGTGACAAATGAAAGAGTCACAAGTTTCATTGGCCCTATGATTGGGGAAGTTGGGGTGTTTTAGCCACAGTTTTTCAGAAGCTAGACATAGACATGTGCATGATACAATGTTCTTTGTATTACTAGTGTGAGATAGTCACAAGTTTCTATGGGATGGGACTGAGAAAAGAGTCCAATGGACAAGCCTGGTAAAAATGCAACCAGAGTTTTGTTCAAGACTTCAAAAAATTGAACAACCTGGGAGTAAATAAATGATGCAGCCATGATTGTAAAGAAGATCTCCACCATTGCTTTCAATGCGACTTTTGTTCCAAGGATATAATGCTTTGCTTGATGATTGTATGAAGTGAAACTTTGAGATGAAACAAGCAAGTATCTCATGCGCAATCACAATTAATTGCTTTTCATAATTGGAAACTACCAAGTTGTCTATTCTGCCATCAGTCACTGTGAAGGTATATTTACAATGCATTCTGTTGTTGGCATTGCAAAGCATGGCATAGCAATGTTCAAATGTGACAAACAATACTCAGGCAAGAAAAATATAGTTCACATTAACAACTTTTACTTATGTAGGGGCAAAAATAAATAACCTCTAGGTTTGCAGCAAGGTTGGGTTGAGTTGATTTTATTTAATTAGCATTCTAGCAAGAAAAACAAATTAATGCAAGGACGCCAGCGCATTGAAAGAACAGGAAGGTTATCAATTCAATGCCCCTGAACAGTTGAAAAAAATTTGTTACTGCCTAGTTTCAACTCGTGGTTTTGGATTTGCATGAGATATGTTATGAAGAACATGCCAACCGGTTTCTCCTTTCATGAGTTTGCAATGATTCATATTTGTGCATATCTGTGTTCAACCAACTAGTTTCCACAAAAATGACACAGTGTAAAGATTCACTTTGAATGAGGATTGATAATGCCTACTTGACACGAAATCGATCTCCTAAGTAAATTGCTTTGGAAGCAAACTTGGAGATTTTTGCCCTCGTGGTACTCATCACTTAAATGCTGTACACACCATCTGGACTGAGGTTGCGTAGAGTTGCAATCAATCAACAACCTTTTCAACGTGAAATAATTTTCAATGTAGCTCTGTGCACACTCAGTCCTGAAATTACTGGAAGTTATTCTAATGGACAAAATGCTGAAGCAAGGACAAAGAAAACAAGGAAACTCAAGAAAAATTCTGAGTGAATCAAACAAAAACTGAGGCAAAAAAAAAATACAACATTCTCAAATAGTTGCACTCACTAAAAATAAAAAAACATCTAATGACAATTACTGAGCAACAAAACCACAGCTATGAAAGACATGGCAGTAACCCTACAGCAGGGGTCACCAACCTTTTCAAAACTGAGGGCTACTTCTTGAATACCAATCAATGCCAAGGGCTTNAAGTTTCATACACACTTCTGAAATTAAAAATTTGCTCAATTGATTTCTAATTATGTTATTGGTAAAAAAAATTAATGGCATTCTTCTGTGTGAAGATATTGATCATGCAAATGCTATTTTTAGAACTGGTTCACGGACGACACATGTGGTCCGTGCGGGCGACCTGGTGCCGACAGGTACCATGTTGGTGACCCCTGGTCTACAGTCAACACAAAACAATAGTGGAATGTGTAAGCAGAAAGGTAATGATGACGATATTGCAACTTGAGGTTTTCAGACTTATTCTAAGGAGAGCCCACCTTTTAAGTCCAGCGCCCGCCAAAATTTGAGCACACATTTAAAAAACCTAAAAATCGTATTAAAACGTTGTAACTCGCCACTCGATTGGGCTAGAGAGCTGTTCAAACTATCCACGGATTCAGCACATCTTCTGGTTTTGATTAAAAAAACATTTGATTTGGGTGGGAGGTTCTATTGGTGACGTCACAAAGAAGGCATGTTTTTGAATTTTTGACCCACCTTAACTGGTCCTGGGTGCTAATCCAATGAGCCATTTGAATGGCTCAGAACTTTTTTTGGAAACTAGACGATCAGCCACGTCTATAGAGCCCTTGATTGATCTTCTAGCATGTCTGGAACCAAAGTTATGGCCCAAAAACCCCATTGTGCCCCAAAATCAGAAAATTGCAGAAAATGCATTGAGTCTCCTACTGGCGGCATTTTGAACAGCGATAGCTCGCCGCTAGAATAAGGTAGCGAGCTATTCGAACCCTTGAAAGATTCGTAAAGTCTTGTAGTTTGCACTGAAAAAAAGAGATTTGGGTTCGGGGTTTTCAGTGGGTGTTGTTAGAAAAAGGGTAGGTTTTGCTTTTTTCGGTTGTTCTATTACGATGTCATCACTTGGAAAATTGGGCCGAAATTGTGGCTCAAAGTTTGGTTGTATTTTAGGCTGGAATTTGAAGCTGTAGAGGCCTAGATCGATTTCCTGGCGTTTCTGGTGCCCAAGTTAGGGCTGAAAGACCCCTAATCCTGTAAGGATTCCCTAGAGAATTGGTAGGGATTCCCCTAATTAATTTATCCGTATTTTGCCATAACTTTTGAACCAGAAATGCTAAAAAGTCAATCAAACCCCCAAAGGCTCGTACTGCAGCCTAGAATCCTAAAAAACTTTGAGCCACAAAATATGATGGATTGTTCGACTCCCAGGATATGACGTCATCATCCAAATGTAAACAAATTATGCATAAACATCCTCTCATTATGTAAACATCATCAAAAAAGCAGAGATGTCAAGATAAAATTTTTTGCAGTCTAAACTACAAGTCTTCACGAGTCTTTTGAGGGCTTGAACAGCTCTCTAGCCTTTTCTGGTGGAGAGTTATGGCCATATCCCAACTGGGTGTTATTTAATCCAGGTTTCCTTTTGTTGGGATATAAATTTTGACCACTTTTTGGTTTTGGTGGCCTAATTTTGGATGCAGATAGGCTAGAAAGCCAATCAAGGGTTCTAAAGACTCGGTTGATAGCCTAGTTTCGAAAAAAAACTTAACCGAAAAAATTGGCTCATTGGATTGGTGTCCAGGGCCGCATAAACTAGGCCAAAAAAATGAAAATGACACTCCCACTTGTGAAGTCTGATGTGATTTAGTGTGATTCTGTTACTTGACCCTACAGCGCTTGCCCGCAGTGTTTCACGTGGTATTCTGATTAAATACTAATTGTTGGGGAAGCACAAAAATCAGTGAATCAAAAACAAAAATGTGGTTAGGAAAGGCATGCAACAAATGGGATGAGCGGAATGGAAAAAATCACCAATGAACATTGCAAAGGAAGGGAAAAATTACTTCATATGAGGGAGCATCATACTTATGATATTAATTTGTGCATTTAATTTGGGTCATTTATCTTCCCAGGTATCAAGAGTAATAAATGGATTTGTTTGTTTACAAAAGTAACAGCAATCATAAATAGGCATCTTTTTAGGATTCCTTGAGAACATTGTATACAGTGCCCAAGCCACTGTGGGCAATTATTGAAGTTATTGCCTGACAAACATATCCACAAAATGTTTGTGATGTCATTATCCATATGTGTAATCAATGAATCTACAGATATATAAGTTCCACCTAACTTACCATACCAGCAATTGACTGAAGGATGTAATGTTAAAAAATGTTTGTCAATGAAACAGTGATTATATCAGCAGTTACAATTATGTTTTTGGGTATACAATTGGTTGCCTTTTTCGGTGACAATTTGGTTAAAGCAAATTTTATTGTTACTCAGTTCAACAGTAGTTTTCAGGGCTTTGATGTTGAAGATAGAATGTTTTTCCAAAGAGCATTTAAGAACTTTTGTCACAGTCTCTCTATGGAAGTTTGAAAAAAGAAAAATATTTTGCATTGGAGGTACATACTGATGACACTAACAATGAGAGATTGACCAAATAATTTCAAAATCAAATTATTGTGGTCAACAGTTTTGGGATGTGGATAAGAGATCTAGAAAAGAAAGAAAACATTTTCCTAAACTAGAAACTTCTATTAATAGTCACAATATGCAAATATAAGCATTTTAGTGTTCTTTATTTAAGTAGAAGCGCTTATAAAAGATTCTCACCATTTTTGTAGCTGCTTACTAAAAACCCTGACTGAATGTCATGCACATACAAGCACATCAAATGATCAAAACCATATGCAAAACAAGAATGGCATAAAATGAATAAATTACAAATATGAAGTGGGCGTGTTGAGTTAAAATGTAATATGTGCAATACAAAAATTATGTGATTGTGTTGCAGCATGAGGGAACATAAAATTCAAGAAAAATGTCAAGACACAGATAATATGTGCATCTGAACAACAGTACACTGCCACAAATATCAGTATAACACTTTCCCTTTGTCAACACCAGACATCATATTGTGGCAATCGGAAAGCGCGAGCGGTAAGTGTGCACTGCACAGCTTCACACTGACAGCAAGCAACAATAAAGATCACATGCCATGATCATTCCATTATTGCTTGTTCGCGCCACATATATATGGGTGTTGTTCTTCGCACACATTTCGTTTGTGGTGAATAGCACATTCAATGCAACGTCAACGGAGAGGTTGCAACAATAGTAAATATTTTCAACAAAGTAATATTTTAACCTTACCTGGAGCACTGGGTTGTACTGTTGGTGCACTAGGAGCTTGACCTTGGGAACCATAATATCCCTGTTGCATTTGAGGCACATACCCTCCTTTGAAAAAAAACAAAATTTCAACTTGAAGGAACATAAAATTCACAAAAAATGTCAACATGCACATAATACGTTCATCAACACAGCAATATACAACAACATCTTCCCTCAAAAATGAAATATAAAGCATCTTCTTTCCCACAATGAAATATCACAGTATGTAGATTCAACAACGTAATTTTTGCACCTTACCTGGAGCACTGGGTTGTATTTCTGGTGCACTAGGAGCTTGACCTTGGGAACCATCATATCCCTGTTGCATTTGAGGGACATACCCTCCTACCTCTGGAAAGTAGGGGTCACTTGCTGAATGCTGAGGAGGATAAGGGGCAGAGGGATGAGCAACCATTTGAATGTTTTGCACAGTGGCTTGTCCTGCTTGCTGTGGCTGATACTGTCCTGCATGTCGATATTGATTCTGAGGTTGCTGAGGTGGATATGGGGTACCCTGGTAACCAGAATTGAAATAACCTGGAAAACAAAAATGCACCCAATATTATTTTAGCACATTGGGAGCCAGTGTACAGGTATATCGTACTTTGAAATCACACATTGAGTCACTATTTTTGCACCACTTTGTGACTCCATAATTCACCAGTCAATTGTGATAGAGAGGAATCAAACCCTGGAATGACTCGGCCCATCTTCTAGTTAGCAATTACAAAAAAATTTTAGATTTTTGGTTTCAGTTTTTTGTGGGTGACGTCATAAGTGTGGTAGGTTTAGGCTTTTTTGGCTCAGGTTATTGGGCCCCAACTGCAAGAGGGAAGTATTTCTCTAAAGTTTTTAGCGGAAACTAGGCTAAAACCGGCGTTTTTGAGCCTTTGATTTGGATTTCTAATAACAATACAAGTTTGGATATTTTTGCATGAGGACTGTGGAACTATGCGAAAACATTCTTTGACATAAAGATCACACATCCTACCTCACAGTCATATTCTACACAGCCCATTTCACAGATCTATTAGCAACATGAAAAAGAAAAAGATGAGTAGTGATTGACATTGAAGTCTTCATTCAATCCCCTTGTTTCCAGAGCAAGTGGTGTGATGGCACCAGAATGCACTAGAGTCAACAAAAGACTGGCTGAAGAAATAGCTAAGAAATGCAGGGAGCCATATGCATCTGTCAAAATGTGCATTAAAACAAAGCTTGTATGTAAAATGGGGTACCAACTTTTCATCCCCTTTTACTACAGCCAATGGGGTCAGGCAAGGGCGAGTTCTGAGCCCACATTTATTTGCTGTTTCCCTTGATGAACTACCAGACCAGCTGGGTTCAGCTAGAGTGGGGTGCACTGTGGGAGATATGGTTGTGAATCATCTAATGTTTGCTGATGATATGTGTTCAGCTCCACTATCAGTGGACTCCAATGTCTTCTGGATATTTGTGGTGACTATGCTGAACATAAAATTGCTTTCAATTGTAACAAAATAATTGGTGTTCTTTTTTGCCCTAAAAATTATAAACAACCTGCTCCATAAAATCTTGTTCTGAATAATGTACGTTTACAATTTTTTGACCAAGTGAAGTACCTTGGTGTGTTGCCAAATGTCTCACTGAAGGATGATTGTGTTATTCAGAGACAAGTGAAATCACCATACTATACAGCAAACAAGCTCTGAGGCACTTTCGATAAATGCTCTCTTGCAATAAAAAAAACTGTTTTGTGCCTATAGCATGCCAACATATTATGCTTGCCAATTGTGGAACAAAGACAGACTGGNATGAAGTGCTTATGTGCTGCATACAATAATGCCTGCCAAATTATGCATTACATACCCAGAAATGTAAGTGTACATCTACACCAAGTTAGTCATCGCGTCAAGACTTTTGATGCCTTATTGAGAAATAATATGAGTTACTGTTGTGCATCTTCATCTAACTTTTTTATCCAATCTCTTTAAATATCTGATGCTTTTCGCAAATCTTATTTTTTTCCTCAATCTTTTAACGCTTTTGTATGACAGTGACCATCTGATATAGTTGTTGATGCACTGTACCAGTATACATCTTGTCTCATCAGCATTGTTTTCACATAACAATGAAAAATTCCAGTGAAAACAACATGAAAAAGAAAAGGATAAGTACATCCAAAGAGTGACATTTGATTGAGAAGTCTTCATTCAATCCCCTTGTCTTCACAACGAGTGGAGGAATGGCACCAGAATGCAACAGAGTCAACAAAAGACTGGCCAGAAAAAATAGCTGAAAAATGCAGGGAGCCATATGCAGCTGTCATCATACACAAGGACAAAGCTCATATTTGCCCTTTTGAGGAGCACCCTTGCCGCAATACGAGGATTTTGAGGCAAACGAAGCGATGTCGACCTCACAGACATTGACTTCAGCTTAATTCATAGGCCCACAACCATATAAAGCTGAACAATGGTGCCAATGACATGACACCTGTTATATCTATGAAATAAGTGGCTAGTTCACATAAGCCGTGACTCGTTGTGATGAAACTATATCTTTAATTCAAGTACTGCCTGTGCACAAGTAACAAAAATCAGCACACATTGATGTTATTTAATGGAAAGCGATTTCGCCACAGAAAAGTAGCTGAGGAAACTATACTTTATAACTTAATACTTATACCTTATAACTAAATAATTTTTTCACTTACTAAACAAAATTTGTTTTACATGTACCTAACACTTTTTGGAATAATTTGCGCTGCTAATATTACTGCAATCTGTCCATACTCTTGTCTCTTCAAACTTCATTTGGTGACACCATGCATCTGGTTAGAAAGAACTCATCCATGAAACTCACCCCACTATGGTCTGTGGGTAAATTTATATTTCTTCACGATTTGTATGTATAAACATTGTTTTGTGCCCTTGCTACCTGTTTTTATCATGAAATGTTATGTTAAAATGCATTGCTCTCTGCCTCATTACTCTTATTGCTGCTCGCTTCCTTCACCTACTCATCTGTACATGCCTCAACTCTTCACCCATTGCTTGCCCACCATCATCTGTGTTATGTTGATGTCTGTTTTTTGCTGTATGTTTTATATATCTTGTAATCCAATGATTCGTTGATACTGTATTGCCATTTATTTGTTTGTGAGCATTACATAATTTTGTGTAATTCTTTGTGTCTACTGGTTTGTTAGTATTAGAAAAAAAACTTTTCATGTGCTTTATGGCACTCTAGGATTTCTGTATCCACTTTTTCCAGTATGCAGACAACATGTGCAAACCAAGCACACAAAAAGTAAGCCATATAACTGGTAAAACCTTAATTACCAAATCCTGCTTTAAAATTCGGGAAAAATCAACTGGCTGTCAATCTCATGATAAACACATTGCAAAGCATTTGAAACCTTAGTCCAAACAGTTTGCATGCTTCTGTGCACCCCGATCTGACTTATCTTTTACTTCTTTCTTTTTTTGTTAGCTGTTTACCTCAAAGTTTTGATGTTAGAATGCTTTCATTTCTCTCGCACAACTGGATCTCTGTATTATGATAGGTGAATGACAGTGACACTGCAGTTAGGGCGTTGTTGTTTTGTTCCTAATCAGTGTTGGTTGTGTGCAAACACCTATTCTGTAATGCGCTATGGATAACCCTTTTTTGTGCACTTATATTGTTCGATTGGGCCTGTGAATATGGACCACAATTATAACAAACATTAACATGACACAGATGATGATGGGCAAGCAATGGGTGAAGAGTTACATGTACAGATGAGCAGGTGATGCATGCATATAGCTAGGTGTGGGGAGCAGCAATGACATTAGGTGAGCAAAGTGACAAATCAATCGCAGTGCACAGCTACAAATAATCAGTGGAGTTTTTGCCCAGAACAGCCAACAACCTTTCAAAGTGGGTGTCCACTAATTCATACAAGGATGGACTTTGAGATGTCTTGCCCAAGATACTTAAGTGTAACTAAGTCTGATATAAATGCAAGAACAGTTCCCAGCAGCTGACGTTGCAAGGATACTCCAATAAAACTCAAGTTAATAGTTCATTGTTTCATTGACTCAGCCATTAAACAGAAACACCACTGAGAGTCATATGGAAACCAACTGTCAGTAGAAAGCAGAATAAATGAAAACACAGTGGCAAAATAACTGATTAATGTAAACCCGAGTGTCACTGACTCACTCTCACTGTGTGTAAACACGAGTGTAACCTACTTGAGACAAAACGGCCTATCAATGCAAATATATCCAGTGAGTATATTGCTAGGCTTTAAAGAATTGAGTTTCAACATACTAGAAACAAGAAAATAGTCATGACGATAGTCGTATGGCAGAAGCAGCCAGTTCAAACGACGCAAGGAACATTAACTGAGAATATGAGGCAGCAAGAACACTTCGGTCAGAGCGGAGTAATTACTCACACCTCAATAAACCAAAGGCGCTCTACCGATAATCAAGATGGCTCCGGGCAACTGCAACAATCAATCGAACTACAAGCAATGACCATGCACGTACGAACAGCAACCATCACATATACTGTACCTCAGTTAATGAAAACACTTGACTTTACCTTTACATGAGCGTCACTTACCTTGCATGTCAGTCATTTCTTTTGCAGCAAAAGTGTGAAACAATCTTTTTGATTATTTTTAGTTGATGAAGAACTTATCCACTACATCAAATTCAGAAAGATTAATTTGTCTCAGTAGAACAGTAATTACTAATTAGTATACACAATATTTTCAGTTGGCGGCTGCGCCTGCACATTTCCCCTTCATGCATCAGCAACCAGAGATGAGTGGAGTCACATTTTTCAGACTTACTCCACTCCTGCTTCTGGCTATAAAACTCCTGCTCCGACAACTTTCAAACATCAACTCTGACTCCTGTTTACACTCCAAAACTTCCACATAACTCACATCAAAAAGAGTGTCTATTTTGCTTCATGAGGCAAAATATATAGTGTGGCTATTTTGCCTTTGGTTCAACACAAATGGTTGAAGTGGTCATGTGAAAAGCACAATACATTACATATAGACACAACATGTTGAGGTTTGGAGTTATGGCTCAGCCTATACTTTACGCAACACAGACAAAAAGCCATTAAAAGCTTGCCTGCACTTAAATTAGGTGTTACGGTCAGTTATATAGACCATGCATTCCAAACTTGTAATGTGTTTTGAACTTGTCATATGATCACTTCAAACAATTGTGTACAGCTACTGACAAAAAACTTCAGAACACTTTCTGCCTCATGAGACAAAATTGACATGCTTATCACATTTACATCTTTAGCCCTCTGGCGACCACCAATAAAACATTTTTGCCCATGTTTGCAACGCTATAACTTGCCAACCGATTCAGGTAGGGAGCTGTTCAGACCATTTATGGATTCAGCATGTCTTCAAGTTCAAATTGAAAAAAATTATTTCGTTTTGGGTGTGGGGTTCTCTATGGGGGTCGTCAGAAATGGGGGTGTTTTTTCATCTTTTTTGCCTACTTTACCCGGCCCTGGGTGCCAAACCAATGAGCCAATTTTTTGGCTCAAGGTTTTTTTGGAAAGAAGATCATCACCTGAGTCTTTAGATTCCTTGATTGGCTTTCCAGCGCATCTGGAATCAAGATTGTGGCTCAAAAACCAAAAAATGGTAAAAAATTTCACTCCCACAAATGCTAACATAAGGAGAAAAGCACCCCAAGCCACAGATGGCTATAACTCGTTGTCAGAATGTGCTAGAGATCTGTTCAAACCCTCTAAATACTCATGAAGTCTTGTAGTTTGCAATTAAAAAAACTGTTTCAGTTTTGGATGTCAGGTTTTTTGTTTATGTTTACATAATGGGACGATGTTTATGCATATTTGTTTACATTTGGATGATGTCATCATCTCTTGGTAACTGGCCAAACGAGCCAATTTTGTGGCTCAAAGTTTTTTTGGATTCTTGGCTGTGGTACAAGTCTTTAAAGCAGTGGTTCCCAAACTGGGGATAAATTACCCCCCCGAGCCAGGGATAATACGCGATTCTCCTGGGGGTAATGAAGACGTTACTCAATACAATACACAACAAAACTCAATACAATACACAATAACTCAATACAATACACAATAATGAAGACGTTACTCAATACAATACACAATAATGCAGAACCAAAACCACACTGTTGTTCTATATTATGAGCGAGCACTGCGAAATATTGAGGGCAATTAAGACATAAATGCTACCTTGATTTGGGCAACTGCTCGAACAAGTTTTGGAACCACTAGTGCTTTAGACGGTTTGCTTGACTTTTTAACGTTTCTGGTTAAAAAGTTATGGCAAAATAACTGAATATTAATTAGGGAAATCCCTGAGAATTACTCATCAAATTCCAGAAATATTTGGAATTTTTGGCATAACTTTGGAACCAAAGGTGCTAGAAAGTCGATCAAGGGCTCCAAAGACTCATATTCTGGCCGCAAATCCAATAAAACTTTGAGCCACAACATCAGCTTGGACAAATTTATGACGCCATCAAAATAATTGCAAAACACCACCCAGTCATGACGTCATCTACCAAAAACCCCACACAAAAAACTTATTTTTTTTAAATTCCATATTTTTTAAATTCCAAACTACAAGACTTTACAAGTCTTTAGAGGGTTTCAAGAGCTCTCTAGCTTAATCAGCTGCCGAGTTATGGCTGGCCAAAGATTGGTCTGAAATGGCTAATGATACCTTTTGTGTAACTTTTGGGCCATTCTGTGTCAATTCTCACGAAGTGGTCAGGTCACCCTCTCCAATTTTCCTGAAATTTTACTCAAATTGTCATTTCCCCGTATGACGAACATCTGCAAAATTTGAATGAAATCTGTCAAGAAATGGCATGATTATAAAGCTTTTTAGTTGGGTGTGTTTAGCCGGGGGAGGCGCAAATTATTCATATTTGGCCATGTTTAAAGGAGCGCTTATTACTGCCAAACTACACTAGTGAACAACCCCAATTTTTCAGGGATGCTAGTAACTTCTCCAAACATTGAAAAAATGACATCATCTACATTGTGACTTTCAAAGATCAAAGGTCACTCAAAGTTGACTGTTCCTAGCTCTCGCCACAAATTTTCAAAAATTTTCATACCTCACCACGGTTTTATTTCTTGATATTTTTTGTACATATTTGAAAGAATTGTTGCTGATAAAATTATCTTTGACCTTAGAAAATTTTATTGCAAAATATCAAAAGGTTTGTGAGATATCTTGGGCCAAACTTGGCACGAAATGA
>JGI24021J15306_10005006_pt1 | contig 15596 bp, 13 predicted proteins | sample Ectturendosymbi1_FD_15306 | JGI IMG/M metagenome (IMG submission 15306)
AGAATAGATACTTGGAAAAAATATATTACAGTGCACTGTAATAATCCTGATCCAGAACAATATCATATTCGAAGTGATGACGTGGCAGGTAATTAGAGATTTAGCCATAACCGGAGGTCAGCATTGCTGACTCACCGACTTGACATAACAGGAGTTCAGCATTGCTGACTCACCGACTTGGCATGTCAAGATTATTTAGTTGAACTCTTAACCTCAGATAGGTATAATTTTTTTCTGAAGTGCTTGTAACACGCAATGCTAGCGTGGGAAATTTTCTTTTTAATAAGCCGAGCGTTTTCTTGCATTGCGCTCGTGTTTTTACTTGGTTTGTGTCACTTGTTTATACTGCACGTGTTCAACTACGATCAACACATAGGTAAAAGGCATTTGCTCTGATCTCAAGACACGTTTGATGCATTCATGCGCAAGTTCATTGCTAAAATAGTTAAGGTAGAAACCAAAAGCTGCTACCCGCTCACACCCCAGGTTACTTGTTTTACGCGGCCCATTCCAGTACATAGACCACACGATAAGGCCTCCTAACAAAATTCCGTTCAAAGTTTTATTGTGCTTGTATGAGACTGACGTGGTTTTAAGTGCGTTTTAGACTTCACAAATTTTGGCTAAAAATGTTTTTACTACATCCTTGGACAAAAAAATCCTATGGGCAATCTTGTTAGTCTAAGTTACTCTTGCTGTTGGAAAACGCGCTAAATCTAATTCGGCATCTTTTTCTCCAAGGTTATTTTACTGTTTTTTTCTATTATGGTGACGTTTTGCTCAAATAGTCAACACAGTGAAAATTTTGTTTCTGTTGTCGTGACTTTTAAGGTCAAGTAGACTAAGCCGGTGTTGGTAACTAGTAACAAAATGCGTAATTCAGTTTAATTATATTTTAAAAACGCTTAAAATACAACATATAACCAGATTCTTTCCGTAGCTGATTTTTTCTAAGCCTTCTGTCGAGCAGTCCTAACGAGGTAATCATAAATTTTGTATTAATTTAGTAATGGGAAATTACTGTCATGATTGGTGTGGATGTCTAACGTGTGATATAATATAAACCTGTGCGTGAGGTCTGCAATGCAATTTTGCATAAACAAGTCTGGGATTTTGATGAACGAGCAAGCTTCGCAACTGCGTCCCATGAGAGAATTCCCTAGTAAGACAAATTGAGTCGACGCGCATGGCCAGTGTAAAATGAATATTGCTATTTTGGCTAAACATACCTTTAAGTGCCTCCAACAATTTCTTAGGGAAAATATTTTTTTTTTAATTTGTTTTTTCGAGTCAAATGAGCTTGACAATAATTGCAGAGTTATTGAAAAGTGCACCTGTGCTTCTAAACCGTTTTTGTTCATTTTGGAAAATAATATCCATATGCTGAGGTTTCTCAGGTTACCTGAACTGGATTTAAATGTTTCATAAATGTTTTGAAAATATATCTTGGCGCATCGACGCATTAAATGAGTTTACAATTTATTCAAAACTTTGGTTAAAAAACTTGTTGTTGTGGGGAAAAGCAACCAAAGCAGTTAAAGTATTAAGCACAAAAAACATGCTTTTTGTGAAGGTTGTACCTGCCCTGGCCCTCACATCCTGGTCACAGCGCCGCATTTTGTTGCGATTCGAAAGCCCGAGGAGCAAGAGCGCAAAGCTTCACACAGTGACATCAAGCAAAAATAGAGATCACACGCCGCAATCACCCTATTATTACCTGCTCGCGCATCATATGAAGTGTGGGTATTATTCTTCGCTTACACCCTGTAACGCAACGCCAACCAAAAGGATTCAAAATGGGTACCCTGTGTAAAATATAACTCGTTGAGTGGTTTATTGTTAATTTGTAAAGCCTGGCCTTGAGATTTCAAATTTTGTTATACTTCAACTTAATTTATTTTTTCATGAACAGATTGGCAAAGTTTCGCTTTTTGTAGCACAACAGATACGGCGATCAACTAACACATTCTTCCTTTTTCCAGTAGCCCGTGGCCTCACTTTTGCTCAGGGTTGCGGAGTCGTCGTAAAAATGAAACTGCTCCAGCTCCAGCTCCAGCTCCGGAGCTATGGTTTTCATTGATTATGGCTCCGGCTCCGAAGCTCTCTTTTTTCACAACATGGCTCCAGCTGCAGCCTCTATGGCTTATTGCAGTGAATCACAACCTTTTCAGTGTCATACGACCTTTTTGACCATTTCGTACAAAGCTGAAGACACCTTTCGTAAAACCAGCTGAGACTGTTACGTACAAGTGGTCTCTACTAGGAAAAGCTAAAATTCGCTTTGCGGGCAAAAAATCATGATGCTTGATGGAACTCATTACGTAAACAAATTGAGATTGTTGCATAACAATCTCAGTGTCCAATGAATAGAGTTGTGCGCAATCATCGTTCCTAGGGGTTGGATAATACTGTAATTGCAAATTGCATACCTTTGATAAAGTGAATAAACACAGGTGGTTCGCATGAGGCAAATCTTGCATTGCCCTGTAGCCTGTATTTTAGAGCTGCGGTCGATATGGTGTCTTTTGCAAAAGACCACCATGGCGGGTAATTAGATATTTCGCTGTTTTGCTTTTATCTTAGACATATGTACAGTAGGCCATGGACATGGGCGTCCGCAGGAATTTTTCCAGGGGCAAGCAAAGTCGGCATTTTACTTGCCTTTATCAGGTTGCTGGCGATGCAACGCAAATGGACGCATACAAAAAAGAAAATGTCCAATGTTACGGCAACAGTTGGATCCAGTGGTTCCCTTGTAAGAAAACTTCACACTGAGCAAATGTTTGTTTTAGTGAGCATGGATATTTTAAGTTAAGACTGAGTTAGCAGAGTTCTAAATGAATTGCAAACTTTGAGAATTTTTAGAATAGTGTAAAATTTTATTAATATACGAACAAATTACACATTTAATTCAAATATCTTCTTGTTTTCTTGTTTTTCTAATTTTTTGGAATGTTGCAAATGCGCGAGATGAGATTTAACTGCGCAAATGATCTAGTGGTGCTGCGCATTTGCGCAGGAAGCATTGGTTGCAAAAAATGCGCTTTGTTGGCGGCAGTGCTACTTACACATAATATAAACCAGGGTTGCGCAAACGTGTTCAATATAAGAGTCATTTGCAGAAAACCAAAAACACCGAAGAACCTCAAAACCAGTTTGTGGGGTCAATACAAATACGATACAGAATGGAAGTTTTACATTAAATGATGTACGGTAATTGTCAGTATAAAGTTTTTGTTTGATTTTTTAGTCCCCGAATATCTGGACAGTACGTTGTTAAAGCTGTGCAAATTGATTCTCCCAAGTGTTCAGAGTTGCACGGTGGTTTAATTTTACTAACTTCATAACTGAAGAAAAAGTTCACAGCGATATGTTGTGCTATACACAGGAATGAGTTATACATTGGTATTTTGAATTCTTGTTATTTACGTTGTAAAACCTGCCACTAAAAATAAATGTAGAGAAGAGTGGCATTGACTAACGTCTTTTTAAACCAGATTTTCTTGCATTTCGGTCAGTTTTATTTCTACAGCAGACACGTTTGTAACAAACAGGTAGCGAACTGCACAGCCATCACCGATACATTAACACTGAATGGATTTGTAAGGAATTCCAAGCGTGGTTTAAACTCTTGGAAATGGTCAAATCTGGCTCGGAACCTCTCCAGAAGTCTTACAATTTATCTCAGTATTTTTCCACTTCGTTGTCTGCAATTGCCTCTTTGCAAAAAACATTCGTTCTCATTCTGGCATTGGGAAAATGACAGAATGCTTTTGACAACATGTGTCTTTGAAAAATTTAAATTTTCTCCTGGGAACTTAAATAGCCTGACTTGCAATTTATGTTCACTGTCGTTGTTATCAAATCGCGCAGGCTTCCTGGTGACCACGAGTGCTCCCTCTAAGGTGCGCAAATGCGCAAATGCGGAGAACCACCAGAGCATTTGCGCAGAGAAATCTCATTCTTGGGCACTTGCAACAATTCTTGGGCACTTCCAAATTTGATATCGTATATACATCGCACAGCCCTTTCGAAACGTTTCACTGGTTGTGTGTCTACGTGCTTGTGAATTGCGTGCGCACTGAAACAAATATTTTCTCAATGTAAAATTTTTTTGCAGGGAAGACTGCTGGTGAGTAACTTCACGAACTTGTGCAAATACATTGATAAATGAAACAACCTTTAAAGGTTAAATTTGAAGCAATAACTCTATGAATTCGAGATATTGCTATTCATCTAGAAGAGTCACGCAAAATATGTCGGCGACCCGCAATTCGCCTGCCATTGGTGTCCACTATAAACCTACGTGCCTTACCGTTATCAGCAGTCGCTGTCTCGCTGCATTACCTTCTGCCAAGATGTCTGCGTTCAACAGTTACATGCGGCAAAATGCCTTCCACCATGACTTGAAGTGCATCTTCGAAAATTTGTTGTCATGTTATTGTTACGCAACAAAGGCCAATAATAAAACAACTCGCTCCCGAGCTTCGCAACCTGCCTCTGCAGGCAAAGAGGCGAATTTAGTGAACTGCAAGCTTATAACTGCATGTTACCAAAACAGTCAACCTGACTCTTGTGCAGTGTGAGTGCCATATCGGCAAACAAACTGTCATTGCAAGAATTAACCCAACTAATCAGAATTAAAGTGCTGATTTCACGTTTTCCAGAAGTTTTTGCTTCTTAGTCCCAATTTCCAGGGGTAATGCCCGTTTCGCCCCCATCCTGTGGACGCCCATGGTCATGGACCGTAAAATCTGTCTGTAGACTCCTGAGGATCGATGGACCCCCGGTTGGTAAGTGCTGGCTTATTATATACCTACTGATTGCAGCTTAGTTCTTTTAAGTTTTTTCTTTGATACCTATCCGGTAATCAGGTTTGATAATTCTGACATCAAAATAATGTGGCGTGATAGTTTACAACGTTTCTCTTACTTCCGCAAGTAACAACAAGCCTCTCCAGTTACGATACTATACACTATACAGCCTTAGTGCGATATAAGAGATCCATTGTTGCAGTCTGGTGGCGTAACTCGGAACGATTGCGTTTGGTTGTGCTGTAAAGAGCACTGTCTTTGCAAAAGCAAGTCTAGTTTTCAGTAAGTTTGGCAAAAAGTATCTAAGCCGGGACTTGGACCTATCTCCCAAATAGCCGTAACTCCAGCTCCGGTTCTAATTTTTGAGCTGAGTTCAGACTCCGGCTCCTAAATTTTGGTGTGAGCTCTGTGTCCTTGCAAAACATCTATCTGCCGCGCTCCGGTCCAGCATCCCTGCTTTTGCTCACTGCTTTAAAAGTTTGGAATTATCTTATCAAAAGCGATTTTAAGCTGTGGTAAATTTTCTCTTATTACCAAGCTGGATATTGGAAGAAAAACACCAATGTATTATTTGCATAATTTTGGAAGCAATCAAAGGTTTCAAATAAAAACTGTTTTGAGGCAAACTGCATCGCACCTTTTGTGAGAAAATCTTAATTGTTCAACAATGACTTCCTTCCAGCACATCTTTTGGGAGCACATGCCCTGCTGCTTCAAGAATTGAATCAAAAACTATCTCAATTCAAAATGTCTAGCGTCAGACTTTCTGTTGGTCAAGCTGATTCTGGTGTGAATTGCGCTGGTAACAACATCAATCAAAACACTGAATATAACATTCAGAAACAGCCAATCACAGCATCGTCGAAAACATGAAATCCTTGAAGGTGGAAAACAAAGAAGAGAGGTAAATATAAGGCGTACTAAGAACAAACAAAACCTGTTTGCAAAACAGCACATAAAAAGCTCTTTGATAAACGTTAAATATGAAAATGTTGAAGATGGTAAAAGTAGTAACTGATAGAATCTACATCTTCAAATATCGTCTAATGGTCATGCTATATTAAGTTTTGTATCCGCGAAAATTAGTATTTTGTTGCAATGGGCAGAGGTAGGATTTCGAAATTGTTTACACTTATCTGTTACGAAGGACTTTAATACGATTTTTGAATTGCTTACCAACCACTTTGAGGTTGTAATCAAATAAAGAAAGCACGTAATTGATATGAAACATTACCCACCTTAGCTACTTTGTTAAGGTTTTTCAGCGAAGTGATGTTTCACAGCAGGACGTGGAACGAATACANAAACGGATTTGGAAACTTGCTCTCAGAATTCTGGGTAACTCCGAATTACATAGCATCACACTACGGATGATTTCATTAACGCAATAAAAATATTGAATACAAATCCGGTTTTAACAATTTCATAGAGACACAAGGTTTGTTTGCATTACATCTACATGTATTCAAAAACTGACAATTCAGGGTTTTATTTGCAGAAATACGCGTACAGTACTTCCTACTGCAAAAAATGGAATCTTTTTAACTTTAGCCAGATTGCAAATTGAAATACAAATATCAAACCTTTCTGAATAAATGATACAGAAAATAAGTAATAATCAAAAGTCTTTTTGAAATAAAAAATTAACAAGGTGATTTTAAATTCATGTTACGTTGCATCACTGTAGTGCTTTGCTGGCTACTAGTGTTTTTTTCTTTCTCTGAAACAGTTACCAGCATGGTCTTTGGAAAAACAGAATTGACTGCAGTTCCCTGTTTGCAAATCTTTCAATGTTGAATTTTTATTTCGTTTGTTTTAAAATGACCTATTTTTAATAAATCTGCTTGATTGTTTGTGATCAAAAGTATATTGCCGTTACTAAGAAAGGAATCAGTTTTAGATCTTCAAAACTGATTTGCATCCTCTCAAATTGCAGGCAGGTTTACATCTTTACCTATTTTAAATTCTTATTTTTCTGGTTTGAATGAACAGCACCTCATTACTAAGACAAGAAGATGCAGACTAAGGGTTGAAATTGTTAATTGGAACAAGGAATCTTCTTGAGCTGAATATAGGTTGGGTGTTCAGGACTGGCGAAACTGAACTAATCAACCATACTTATTCGCATATAAAAACACTTCTTCGTTTGGTTCACAGCAAAAATGACTATAGTAAAAGCTATTGGCTTTCACAAAGTCCATGATGTTAGTTTTCCAGTTTATGTTCATTCTAGTACTGAAATGAATATCCGATACTGCTTTGTATCCTATGGGACATCCCTGCTCTCACGTTTTTTGACTCTGCGTAACTCCTTTGTATAAACAAATGATTTATTCACATAAAGGATATATACAAATTAAAGCTATTGAATTTTGGCACGAATATCATAACATTACCACGAACGTGTTATAGCTTTTTTAAAAAATACTCCAATTCACTTCACTTCACCAGACCAGCTGCATACCAAAATCACTGTTTCCTAAAGTTGTCCATTCTTACTTCAGAAATTTATCATTATCAACGAATAATGGGATGATCCAGCATACCGCCACAGTTTGAAAGTTTTCCTTAAGATAAATCCTAAAAAGCCACAAAGAAGTTCTTATCACACTTTATAGTACATAATGAATTTGACTTTTCGACATGAATCTCGTTTCGCAATTGGCTTGGGCAATTTAATCTCATCTATTACATGGTTCTGTTTTCTTGATGTGAACTACTTACTCATCATATTTTGTTTATATGCTTTCTTGCTGATATTCGTTTTTCCCACTATCGGTGCCTAAATGTTCACTGTTCTACGCTGTCTTTCTTCTGTAGCAAATTTTATTGTGGATTAACTGTGTAATGGAGATTACATTTTACGTTGCAGGCATTTTTTGTTACGTCACAGTTACGGAAACTACTGCCAGGAACCTTTGAAATCTGTTAACCTACAGTGCGATCATCTGATACAGTGGTCCGCGACGTGTGTCGATTTACGACGAGCTAATGCAATGAATAAAGTTAACGAAGCTCCGCATAATAACTATTCACAGATTGATATTTAATGCAATTCATTACCTTGCTTGTAGCATAGAACACTCAAAACACGACGGAATGTTTCTAAGGGCTGAGCGCATTTCTTTACCACAACTTTCTTCAAAAATATTCTGTTTTTATTAGCACAACAGCGGAAAAGCCAGCTTTGCGTAAGTACGAAATAGTCACAGAAATTCAATTTGGGAAGTTCTTTAGATGCATAAGTGTACTCTGCGCAGGCTTCAATCCAAAACATATCAGCGAATTATCATTTTTCCATTACACGTACTTCAATTAGGTTTGAGCAAGTGTTTCGAAAATAGTGAGATCCTGCCAACAAAAGTGGTTGCAAGCTGGTGACACCCTTGCAAACCCAAAAGGGGCACCAGGGCGTCGCGGTGTCCCATGTGGTAACGTCTGATCTAATGTCTCTGTGTTCGCCTCACACGTGAACCAACAGCATTCTCACTGTCGTGCCAGCCCTGCTTGGAGGGAACTTCCTCATGGAGGGAACGCTTAGTAATCAGCTTCTGTGGTCTTTAAATTCTTGTTGGTTTCGACACAGTTTTTGACATTGTTTATGGAGGCGAAATCTTCAAAATCTAGCAGCTCAAAACATTTGATGACTAAATAAAACGCTGTTGCAAAGAAGCAACCGTACGCTATTTAACCTTATGAGAAGAAGAATTTTCTGCTGGAAGCCTGCTCGTTTAAGTTCATTGCAGATTTAATCAGGAAGATTCAACCAACTTGTCAAATGACATTCCTGAAAATATCGGAAAGGAAATGCAATGCAAGCTCAACTAATCGAAGTTAATCCTGGTTTAATAGAATAAATGTGGTCAAATATTGTTAGATTAGACAAATAAGTCTTTCGCTAACACTTCCATGCAGTGAAAGATAGCTATTGTCGATTTGTTGACAATTCGCCTGTTACAGCGCTTATTGAACAAGGCTACAAACTGTGGAATTCACTGTTCCTGAGGTTAAATTTTTTGTTTATTTGAGGAATGTTCCACGATCAATTTGCTAAAATATGCAAAAACCGCACATGGTTTGGTCATTCAACGCCAGGGCGTATTTCCTTCTTGTTTTAAGAAAAACGTACTTTTGATAAAAATTTCGCGAACTTTGGATGACTCTTTACGTAAGTTCATTTAATATTAATTAAGCATAATTTTTTCTTCTGAATATTGAAGTATCTAATAATGAAATCAGTGTTGTTACTAGATTTGAATATTTTTACTGTGAAAAAATCCAATTTCATTGTTCCATTCCCGTTAAGTGATAAAACCCATCCACTGTTGAAAATGCAAGAGATTTTCAAGTCAGTAGCAGTAAAATTATGTTCCTAACTACGTAGAGGAACATATGTAAATTATGTGAGAAGAAACAGTTAATCCGATGATTTAAAGGCTACTTTTGAGTGTTTACTAAATATTTAAACTTTCGATCCTCATGCACGATGCACGGGCGTATTGAGAAAATTTACTTTTGACCTGTAATACACTGCATGATGGGCCAGCGATGTGATCCGTGGCACACCTGCTTTATTGTAAAAACTAACCAATTTCAGGTAATTACTCGATTAACCTTCATTCATACCAGAGCCGTAAGCAGTGTTCCCTCTAAGAAAATTGTGCACTGAGCAAATGTTTATTTTAGTGNGCACGCAATTACGCAACCACATAGACACACACCCGCACATGAAGAGTTTCAAGCGGTAAAAGGGCTATGCGATAAATTTGGAATGTTGCAAGTGCGAAAGAAAGAGATTTCACTGCGCAAATGGTCTGGTGGTGTTGCGCATTTGCGAAGTTGAGCACCATAAAAGGAACATTGGCTGTAAGCAGTACGGAAACAATTTTACGCATTTATCTGCCATATTTTCAATCTTTGCTATTTACGATATTTTTGGTTGATTATTATTTTTCAAACGTTGACGCAACAAAAATGCGTTCAAAAAATCGCGCTTTACTTTCTTTACACGAATGCGCACGCAGGAATATGAAGATGGCTTTGCTTTTATTCAGCAATATATGTAGCTTTGTGACTTACACCTTTGTTGTTAGCTCTTTCAGCGTTGGAGACGAATCTGAATTATTTCGAGTTCAGTTCTCCGGACACACTGGAAGAGCAGGAGACTCAATGAATCCAGACACTGTTCACGCCCAAACAAATAACCAACCGTTTACAACTGTCAATAGAGACAACGGCCAGTGAGTTGGAACAGCAGTTTGTACACGTTTTGCTATCCTTCTTTATTCAATTTTTGTAATTTCAAAAATGTGCACATGTAGCACCAGTTGAGATAAAAAATCAACAAATAGTCTTCCTTAATAAAATGACAAGTTATGGCCAAACACTAACTTGTCTCTAATGACTTTCTTTAACAGAATGATACAGTATGCTAGAACTATTTCCTAATATTTAAGAATGGAGTCGGCATGAATAACTCATTGACAATGATAGACCCGGATCATGTTTGCATTGCAGAAAAATAGCAAAATTCAATTCCTTCAAAAAAATTTGCATTTTGAAGTGTATCGTTGTCGTTAAAATCTTACTGTGAAACAAATGATTTAACAAACGTAAAACACAAAACTTTGTAAACAATTCTGCAACAAATCGTAAATGCAGATTGATGAATACTTTCTTATACCACAGCGTGTGTGGTATCAAGAAAAGGTTTTTACTGATTTTTTTGTCAAACTTTCAGAAGCAGATGAGCCATTATCGTATAAACGCAATTTTGTACCCATTTAACAAATTCTGGGACTACAAGGCAAGTTTCTGAACTTGTCGAAACTGCACTTCTTCATTTTTTTATTGACATATTACAAAGTTTTTTAATGTGATTTTTTTATTTCGTTTTTGTCTAAAATGCTGAACTTATCTCCTTGTTTTCATTTTTCAGTTTGTGTTATAGAGTGATGTTACATGTTTGTGCTCATAACCTTCTTTGTATTTTGAAGAAATACTGTGTTTAGCCATATAGTAGAAGTTTATTGGTTACGATACAATATAGCAATGCGAAAGTAAAACACTGCTAACAAGTACTCGCAACTAGGACGCCGAAAAAACCTTGAAGTTATCTAGTCGAGGCGCCCTAAAGATTTGTTAAAACAAAGACAATGCTACAATGCATAAATACATTTTAAGCATCGCAAACGCAAAAGCAACAACAACTGTGCAAAGCACATAATTCACAAAACGAAAAATACAATCAAACAAATTTCGTTTTCATCATATTCACAGAGAAGTCACATTTTACCATTAAAAAGTATATAGCCATATATGGTTGGGCAAAAACCTATTCATAGTTTAACAGACGATCCTTATAATGTTTGCAGAAAGTGACATAGGGCAAGATTTTCAGACTCTGTTCGATTTCTTTCCAGAGCGCAGCCCCTCCATATAGGTAAGCGTTTGAGGTTAGCTTTCTAACAAATGGTTAAAAAATTGCCCATTTGGCATAACTGTCAAAGAGCTTAGAGCGTGTGATTAGTATATATCGCACCATTAAATTACTAGAACCACAATGCAGGTCTAGACTGCTGTATTCCAAAATAACACAAGCACTAACTTTAACGTAACCACTAATTTCCCACTTACTCTGCATTTTGCCCACACTCTATTCTAAAGTAAATACGAACGTAAATCTTAGCCCCGTTCTTATCGCAATCCAAACCTATGCCAACCTAAACTCCAACGTCCTTCCCGCAGATCCACCTAAACATGACCTAATACCTCAACGCTTGTTCAGCACACATAACATCAGAATCGCCAAACACAACATTAATAAAAATCAAATCCTTGCAATTAGATTCTAATCCAGAGCTCTGTAGCCATGAGCTGCCGGTGTAGTAATTCTGCATGATGTTTTGGTTTCCTTTAAATAACCAATTGCTGGTTTGCTCATTTACAATAGCACGTCTTGATCGAACGGATAAACAAATCCGATTGATAGATAAACTCCTATCAAGAGCTTTCACTTTCAAGTGTTATCAAGCTGAGGCGGTTGAAAAACACACTAAGAAACTGTTTGGAGGAAGAAAAGACATCAGGATATGTTTTTTAGAATCAGTTTCTTAAACACAAGTTTGAACAGTTAATTTTTACAAATTAACAAAAAATAATTTTCTGTGCAGCTATTGCGGTGCATTACTCTTTGTTGAAAAGTAAAATCAAGATGTTGAGGAACAGTGTTTTTTGTTGCGCATTTTCTGTGCTTAGTTTAGCAAAATTTATCTAAAATATGCCCGATATCTGGTAACCGACCCAGAAGGCATGCACTTGTCAGGCCTTTTGTCTGGGAACAAAATCATATTTAAATTGCATAAGATTAAAAACACTCTTTTTTATTTAAAGATCAGTAAAGTCGCCCTAAACTTCAAACATAGGAAATTGACTCTTAGAGGTAATTTGGTACTTTGGAGTTGCACTGATTTTCAAAACCCTCCCAGGTCTTGTACAAATTGACGTATTTGCGCTTTGAAACTTATGTCAGCTAGATTCAACGGAACTTCTTAAACAGATCCCCTCAGTCTGAGAAGACCATGTGCACACTACTTTCAACAACCCAAAAAACTTTACAGTTAAGTGAATCAGCAATCTTTACTTTAAGTAGTTTTGGTAAATTATTGGTGATACAACAATCGTCTTCAAAATATGATTCATTGTTGCTACTGGACGGTAAACCTTTTTTGTTAATTTTTTGCTAACTTATAGTCTGTAAAGCTGGTTGATCTGATTTCACATCCTCACATCTTATCCCGAGCATATAGACCGTTTTAATAGTTTCTGGTTTAGTGTCTTCTATTTAATGTTATGTTTGTGAAACTTTTCTAACAATGCGTGCAGCTATTTTCCCAGACGAAGAACACGACGTCATTGTGATAAATCATTAGCTTGGCTTTTGTTTCTTACTTTAGGTTATTTCCCAATGTACGCCAGGTAGGTGCAGCATAGGTTTTTACTGAATGCATGTAAAACCAAGCAAGTTTTTTGGTGGTCTCCTACTGGCTCTGACAATCTTTTTCAGGTTCACAGATGGCAACTGCGCTTCGACGTACGGAGGAGCATGGTTGCATAATACCTGTGCGTGGGCGATGCTGAATGGACGATGGGGAAGACACAACGGTTGGCAAGGAATGTTATGGGTAGTGAGGCCAGGGAGTAGTGTTCTGAGATCAAGCATGATGATGGTTCAATGCGGTTAAATCAAAAAAATTGTCATTGATCGTTTGATGATCAAATCAAGTTTCACTTGCATACTTTTTAAGAAACAATACAAAGCAGGAACGGATGGCAATTTATAAATATTTTGCTAAAGTCTTTTCATCATACTGTATGTGTTTCTGTCGACAAATCTGATGAAAATCCATTGCTGTAGTTTTGTGTAGCGCAACTCTTTTGTATATTCAGTAGTGTTATGGTGATTTCAAACATCACATCATTAAGAAACCCTGCGTGTACAGAATACACAAATTCGCAATTATCGATATGAATAAGATTTGTGGATTGAGGATGCGTAGTGTTGCGTGAAATCCACATCCTATCAAAATCTTGCAGATGTGTTTGTGGAGACTAAGTTGCTTAAAATTAAGTGGTGTGCATATCTAATTATCGCAGTAGCTCTCTTCTAAATTTTTGTTTCAAACCAACAATTAAAATTCTTTTGCATGATTCAATATTTTGTAATCAAATGCTTTTTTCAAGGTTATATTATGCCAGTAGACACAAACTACATCCACAAAAAAGATGCACATAAAAATTAAATGCAACATTAACTACGTGGCTATTGAATTATGCATAGATAAAAATCTAAAAACAAGCATAAAAGCGAAAGTCATCAGAAGTAAAACAAAAACATCATACAAAACATAAAATCAAATATTTCAATGAAAAACAGACACTCAGGTTCAAATGTCTTCAAAAGTAATTGAGCTCACGCAAGTAAAAACAACAACTATGTTTAGCATCTTAACAAACCATTGTGAATGAAGAACAGGAGGATATGGTGCAAAAACTTTATTTCATACCCGATGTTTTGTTTCTACTTAAAACATAGATTTTTCTTTAAAGTAATCAACGATTGCACGAGTTTCATCGCAATGTTTTTATCTTCTTAGCTTTATCATAAAAATAAACTTTTACGTGAACGCATGCAACAGTTCTTTATATCAAACAGTCATAAGCCAAGCAAAAATATTACGCAATTTGTGTTCGGTTGTCCTGCTTGTTTTCCTTTCGATTCCACTAAAAAGTTTTAATTGCTAGTGGGCAGTATTCTAAGTTCAAAGCTTATGGTCGAAATAGGATCACGCAGTTACAGTTACGGAAAATAGAATCTGTGACCGAATCCAGTGTTTTTTCCAAAATCTCGTAAGTGCAAGATTATCTATCAATGCCACGTAGATTAGAACTACACAATTCTTAAACATAGACAGATAAGAAACAAATCACTAGCAAATCTAACGAAACAAACAATTTTGTTAGAAGAAAATAGCTCAGCAATCGATAAAGCGCACGAAATTTTGTTTGACATTGATCGATTTCATTATCAGGAAAAATTAGATTATTTTCCTTTCATAACCTTGCGAGACTTGCAAAGTTCATTCTCCCCAGAATAATATTTATGACCAAGGTAGTTTCTTAAACCAATTTTTCAGTCGTTTCCTATTTAAGCATTTTATTACAAAAACAACTTTTTGGTGATATTCGGTTGTTATTTAAAGCAAATCAATGCAATTTTTAAGAAATTCTCAATTTCCTTTCCACATTTCTGTAAACTATGCTGGCTGACGTGCACGTAATTATGACGCAATGCAAAACAATGTAGAAATTGTTTTGATGGCTGTTGAACGAAAAAAGATTTAAGAACGTTTTGCTATGCACGTGATGTTTTGAAGTTTAAGCGTTTAAATGTACTCTTTCTAATTTTAACCATTTCATTTTTTGTTTCCATTTTCTCATGTTTTTTTTTCATATAACAAGTTACATTATCATACGAACACACAAAACATAATTTATGGAAGCCGATTAGCTACCTATACTATTTGATGTTAGAAAATGGCACTAAATAGAGTACATACAAATGACAGAAGAAAAATCTGAGGAAATTATACTAAACACAAATGTTTCTTGCACTGTTTGTCCATTTAGTGAGGAGAAGGCTTGGGTATTGTTTTATTCTGACGTCAGGCGCATGAAATATAGCTTCAGTATCATTCAACAGCTAAAAAATTCATGTTGCTTTGTCTTTCCTTTGCATTTCATCACAAGATGTTGCTGCGAAAGAAGAGTTGTGTTTAGAGTTAAACATCGCAAATTACTGTGCCTGGTAAGGCGAGGACAATTAAATGATTCGAAAGTGGATGATGTATTATGTGGAAACAAATCTCAACTGTATAGGCCTATCAAGTTTCATGCATTTACTAAGTTTGGTATTGGACTGTTGGTTGCCATGTACTTGCAGAAATTTTTTAATTTAATCTAATTTTTTGCTATTATCGAAAAGTGTTGCACACTATATGCGAAGTTTTCAAAAAAACATTCACCGTGCGTTTGATCTTGCATTATATCAAAACAATTTTTGTTACTGCCACAACTAAACAGGAAAAGCCTGAACTGCCACTATAGTCAGATACAGTAAAAAACTCCAGCCTTGCGGCAAGCTTCTGAGGAATCTGCCTGCTTTCTGCTTTCATTCTTCTGCGACGATTAAAACTTGCAAGCGTATCTATTTTTCATAGTTAA
>JGI24021J15306_10005007_pt1 | contig 15595 bp, 9 predicted proteins | sample Ectturendosymbi1_FD_15306 | JGI IMG/M metagenome (IMG submission 15306)
CAACTTCGTTACAAAAAAACTTCGAACAGACGGTGATTCAAGGCTTGGCCTCTGTTAAAGTTTACTGCACTCACAACAAACGAAAACACATTTTTTTTAATTTTCGGGGCGTGCAACCAGAAAAAATTTGGTGCTTCGTACCCCTTGTTTTAGTGCTTCGTACCCCCAAGGGGTACGTGTACCCCCGGTTAAGAACCACTGATATAATGCCAATGCCGGTACTTACCTTCATGGCCTTTCGCAATTGAGATAACGATCACCTTTATATCAAGAAACGTTTTCGGAAGGCCTAGGTTTTTGTTATTGACATTTATGGTTGGCAGTTGCATTGCTGTTTACGTTCTAGAATTAAAAACTCTTGGTCTGCTGTAACCTTTCGTGGATTTTGCCAATAGTGCTCTGTTTTCTTTTTCTGTAAGAATTCAAATTTGCGCATATTTGTAATCAAGTAACTGTCACGACACAGGTGAAGATTTTTAATCTTTTCAGGCACCACATTTGCCAATTTGAGCAAGTTGTAATCGATTTAACGTAACACTACGCATGTTCAGTCCTAAACTCTCACTCAAATAGAACTTTGCACATGTGCAGATTCTAAAGACATTGAACTATAATAATGAACAACGCGATGAAGCAAAACCACATATGGTACACGGGACGTGGGTCTTAAAGTTGAGGACTGCAAACGCATGTTCATCAGGTTATTCTTGCGATGATGTCAAGTCTGAAAGGCTTTATGGTCGAAAAGAGAAACAAACGCCTTGAACCTACAGTAACAACCGGAAACAGCCATCAATTGTCGTTCTGCGAGTTAGCAAGGTATCTTGACAACTCTTACAGCTGTTTGCAAACAAGTATATTTTATTGAATCAAAAACTGACAAAGTCAATCGTTAGGAATTCACAAACAACGGAATTTCCAAATTTGATATACTTCATTGTTTGCTAGCAACTCCAAATATTACGGTTGGTAATTGGCTGAAATTTCAGCTGACTGAAAAGATGTTGCCATTAGCTACACAAGTTTGCCATGCGTTTTGAGAAAAACGATGCTAGAAACGAAGTACCTACTTGGCTTTGCAATGGCCCTGGCTGATGATTGGTTGATCCTCAATATGACGGAAAGCAAGATTGTCTGGATGGCCACACTTGGAAAAGTTGTGTCCAATCTTGCTATTTTCATAGCAAGAGGATGAGAGAAAATTTGAAGTTAAAAGCAAACTGTAAGGTGCATGCCAAGCAAATGAAACTTGTCAAAACCATAGATCATACCTTCCTTGACGTGTTGATAAAAAATTTCGATGTTAATGACAAGCACAAAAAGTGCAAAAGCTGTAAAAACTGTGCAGGCTGAAGAGCAGTTGATGAAAAGTGCTCCTCTGTTTACAATCACGGTCAGGGGCTTGGCCTTCCCTGAACGTCCTACGTCGCTTTTACGAAGGTTGGATTTGAGGTTATTGCATAACAAACGTGCCGTTGGAACCTTGTTCAAAGTATACAAATGTGTTTAATTTGTGTGCGGCTTGTCGCACAAGTGGCCAAGGTTAATAATAAATTTCTGAAAAATCATCACTTACACCAGTGCTGCAAGTAAAAGGCGTAGCTCAAACACCAAAGTGCTGCAGAATCTGTTTTGTAATGAAAATAATAGTAGCCAATTATCCAAAAACAGGCACAAAATCCATTACAGAGACACTGAAACACCTGGGCATTTCTGGTATCACGAGAAGCAGTGGAAGGAAATATGCATTCATGAAAGCTCTGACATACTTTCAAGAAGATGTACTCTAACGTTGATGTGGTTGTTGACACTCCAGCATTTTACTTTTGGGAGGAAATGCATGAAGCATTTCCTGATGCAAATGCAAGAACGTTTGGCATAAAATGATTTTCTTCAAGACATTTTCAGCAGTGCCAATTGTACATAAATTGATCGAAATTCTGAGAAATAATTTGATTAAACTAAGGCCAAAACAGCAACCACTCCATATGCTATACACTTGAGCTTACTTTGACTGTAAATTTGAAACAACTCTCTATAACTATCCTTGATCTTCATCATGGTCTGGAAATGTGGCTTTAATGGAGCAGTAACTTGTTTAAATATTCCGTGTTGTTTTCACTGTTGGAGGCTCTAATTGCAATGTCATTCTGAGTGCATTGAATATGTCATCACTGGCCCGCAGATTGGATTGCTAGACACGTCAGCCACGTTACATGCGCACGGAAAAAGCCTTGTGTTTTTCCTCATAACCTATGTTCTGTTGTAGTATGAGGAAAAAGTTATGTTAAAAGAATTAAAACACATCACCTTCTCACAGCTGGATTCAAAACTGCTGAAAATATCAAATTTAACAGATTTTTGTTTTCAGGAAATTTAACAAAAAATCAAATTTGATAAGCAAAATCATCAACCTGATTTTTTTTAATTCATGCTTTTTTGGCCATATCTTTTTGATCACAAACGCTAGATGGCTAATGAAACGCTCTAAAGATGCGGATTTTCTGCTATTTTTGTTTCAAACAAAGAAACAAAAATTGCCTCTTGGGTTTAGGCCCAAAATCCTGGTGACCTGGGGCAAAAGCTCCTAAACCTACCCATATTATGACGTCACCCACAAAAAACTAAAATCCAAAACTATACAATTTTTCAAAATCAAAACTACCAGACTTTCTGCATCACAGGGTTTCAACAACTCTCGAGCTCTAGCGGCTAGCGAGTCATGGTCAAATCTGTGTCTGGCTTGATAGTGGCTTCTGTGGCCGTTGAAAGGGTACAATTGCTAAAAAAGCCACTCAATTCATGTTAACTTGAATCGAATCACTTCTGTTACATTTTAATATAAATCAAAACTGCCATTGCCAACAAATGCAGGGTGTGAAGTGCAGACTTGAAATGCTGGAACAAGAGTTACAGTTTTCGGTTGAAACTTCCATTGCAAGCATTAAATCGATTAATAGGAAATAAACTGCTGACTTCAGGTTTTCTAGAAATTGTTGGTTATTAGTTCCAATTTCCAATGAGGGGCAAATGCCCGATATGCTCCCACTTGCTGACGCCCATGCACGCCAGGTTGTTAGAGAGGAATTATGATTGTCTTGAAATGGAGCTTGCTTCACCATCAGGTTGGATGCAGCAAACTGGTGCGTTAAAAACAGCTGCGAAACGCTTTACTGCAATTGTTTTCACTTGCAGACAGTGATTACAAACGGTTAGATACAAGTTTGTATTCGACTAAAAGCTGAAGTAAGACAGGTTCCTTTAGGTGGTTACATTGATTTGCACCAAATTATTTTTTGGCTTAAAATCAAAGACTCGATTACCCTAAAAAATTTAGATGCAACTTTTTGGAATCGGGGTCATTTATCCCGTTCCCCCTGGATCCACCAAGGTGAAAGCGACCCATCGGCTTGCCAAGGTTTAAACGACATGGCAACATGTCTTGCGTGGCTGGGCCGAAATTTCATGTGGAGTTTGAAGGACTATTAGAAGTTGTCGAGAAACGTGGGTGTGTTTCGACGCCCCCTGTGACCGCTGTACCCGCAACAAGAGCTCAGCAGACAAGAAATTTTCTGTCCTATATCGATACTTTTGTTGCTCATTGCCGATAACCTATGCCGATGGTTTTGCTTTACCTAAATCACAGTTGAAAGACGTTACGATGCATGTTAAATAACCTAACATGAAGATGCCTGCGCCGTGAAGAACAACAGGAAAAACTAGAGTTAATAAACTAGAGATTGAGAAACAACTTGGGCATCTGAACACTGTGCAAAGTAATAGCACAGTGTTTTCCATGAGCACATATTTTGATATGCATCGGTGAAAATCGGTCGATGTGATAGATCAGCATTATTGTTACATCATCATCAGCATTATTGTTACATCATCCAGATGCTGATCTATGATGCGTCGCTCGAGATCTGCATTTCCAGAAGGTAAGCTGGTACGGAAATGATTCATTAATTATTGTAAAAGAAGCAAAGCGGCATTGAAACAAACATACTCTATGCCACAACACTGAAACAAAAGTCAACACAACCTTATGGCATTAATGCCATTTGCTTACAGCACCATTGCTTACTGCCATTGCTTACAGCACCTTCATGACATGTCAGAATCTTAACCGCCATCAGCTTTCTTTAAGAAACGTTTTCGGAAGGCTTTGTTGTTGACATTTTAATGAAAGGCAATTGCTTGCTGTTTATATTTTAAATAGACTGAAGCTTTGTGGCAAACAGTGCGATGCAACAATGCCACATTTGTGGTACGGGATATGGACCTCAAAGCTGAGGACTACAAACGCTTGTTCATCAGGTTATTCTTGCGATGATGTCAAGTCTGACAAATTTTATAGTCGAAATGCTTTTGCAATTTTAACCAAATTCTACTTAACCACAGTCAATACAGAAACAGAACCCCTAGTTAAAATAGTTCCGATCCTCTATATTGCACAATTCATACCCCTGGAGTGAACATTTCACATGTGCATATCTGCTATACTCGTCTTATTTCTGGTTATTACTTCAAAGTAAAAGCTGAATCGACGCTTTAGAAAGCAAGAAACGAGCAGTGTAATGCACTCACTGCCTTGTTGAAATCAGAAGCAGCATCAACCGGGAAAAGCTGGTCAGCGCAAGTTTCAAGACGCTATTTATCACAAGTGTTTTGACAGATGCCATTCGCAACCGGAAGACGCGGTTTGAGCGCTACGTTCACTGCTCAGCTGGGTTTCTGTTTTTCGAAGGGAGTAATTGCAAAGGCATAGAATTGTCATGCACATCGATGTTGTATTTTATTTACTTTTTGTTTTGTATGGAGACAGTGTAGGTTGTATTTGATCCATTGCTTGTTCGCAAACGTATATATGTTGCGCAAAGCACTTTAGTAGTGAAGGGAGCAACAGACAAACGTCGGAAGGTAAAGAAAATATGAGCTGGAACCAAAGCAAAAAAACAGTATGATCAGTTTGAGAACTTCACATAAACACAAAAACAACTGTTAGACAAAACACCGAAAAACCATTCATTTGAACAAAAACACGTTGCATATTTTTCAGCTGTTTTCAGCAGCAGTAAAATTCAAAAAAGAAGCTGGGAGCGCCATAAATTTGGAGCTTGAATTTTTATATTTGTGCTTGAGTCATATTGGTTTTTCGCAGATTATGTGCTTGCCAGTGTAGCACACCGCAATTGTAATTTTAGCATGTAAGTGTTGTTTCCCTTTTCATTTATTCTCCCACCCGGTGTTTTGTGGCTTAGCATCTCTAATTCATTCGCTGAGCCTTTCTGGCAATGAAAACAGTTATTTTCAATATGTTCAACGTGGTTTTAGTCGAATCATTCTCTTGTTTTTTAATTAAATAAGATATTGTACGACACCCAGCTTTTAGTCGTTCGTCAGATAAAAGCGGTTTATAATTTTGTTATACTTTTAATACGTTCTAGGAGGTAAGAGAGGCGATCCCGAGGGTAGTGGCAAAGCGCTGCCTGTCTATTTATGGTGATGACATGTTTTTTGTCCTTTTCCGCACATTCTGATTTGTTCTTGGTAAGAACAGCTGATAGCGGCACAACGCCGTGACAGACGTGCATAGCATTGATGAAATTGGAAAGATGTGGATGTACCTTGCCAATTATGAAAATGTTTCAGTGCTACTAATTCAATGATGTTTATCAAAATAATCACAAGATATCTTGTGTTGGAGAAGGCAGCAGTGATAATCAAAACATCTACAATAAGTCATTTAGTTTGTTTGCTTTGGTCGTAGTTTCCATCAACTTCGGCAGCGCCTTCATGCTTTTTGCAGGATAGGCGGAGAGTCATGCAGCTCCTGAAAAATATTACATCTTAATTTGGCTCATCTTCAATAGGACGTTGCTGCATCGGGAAATTTTTTAACGAATTATAGTAATCCGCTGACGAACTATATTAATTAGCAAAGGCAACAAATACTAGTAGTTTTGGTAAATCACAAGCTCTGTATTTGCATCCAAAAAGGTCACGTGAAACCTTATCACGACTTTTTCGACGTAAATCTCCTGCACCAGCTAATGATAAAATGGTCCATCCTGATGCAGACAGGCTGCGTTGATTGATGTGCGCAGTGTTTGTTCTTCCGTTTGACACACTGAGTACCTCCTTCACTAATTCATAAATTTGACTTTTCAGTACTTCATTTTTCGGCTAATTATCTTCTTATAAAGCAGTTTTTTTAGAGAAATTTGCAGAGATTGAACAAACCTCACTCACGTTGACAATTCCTGGGCTTTTGTTTCTTAATGGTAAATAGAAAAAAGTACTGCGATGCAGACGAAAAGATAAATCTGAAGGGTCGTTTTCAATTGCTCCATTTTTTTGCAATTCCGTATTCTGGCATAGTAAAGGCAAATTTTGCATATGCAATTACTAAGTGCATTGCTAGAGTTGTGCTGAAATTGAGCGAAGCATTGTCTTTTTGCCATTGAAATCATTGTGAAATCTGGAAATTTATCTTCAATGTTATTCGAATTCTTCAGCTTGCTTTGCCCAAATGTTTATCTGCTCTACGTTGAACAAGCAGTTGATGAAAACCTCGATTTTCTTCAGTTCCCTTCACTTTGAAAAAAATTACAGAATGTGCGGGAAACGAAAACAAATGAATGCGCACTTTGAAGTGAGAAGTCAGCGTCAGAATTCGGACAGTGACATTTTCCAAAACAAACGCCCTCCCTCTGTGAGCACCTTGCAGCACGACCTTGCCCAGCGCGTTGTTACAAATTCAAACGTCAAACGTTGGAAACTCGCAAAGAATTATTTTGCAGTTGAAAGCAAAGATTTAATGGATAGCTATAAATCAGAAGATTTGTTGATTTATATCGCTTCTCTGAAAAATGTAATTAACCACTTTAAGACACATGCGGAGCTAGTTCAAACCAGTGAATGCATAAAAAACATGTGAATACACACGTGTTTCGCATTTCATGTTTTTCTATTAACGTGCGCTTATTATGCAGAATATTTTAATTCCCTAAACGTAAAATAGGCAGTAATCCCTTAAAAAGGAACTAGTTCATAGCAAGTGAATTTATCATTTTGTCGCATTTTTTGCAGAGCCGATTATTCATTTATGAAATGTCACTATCTGATGTAAACTCAAATTTTGTTGTGATCCTTTACAAACGCCGCTGGGTCATACTTGCAGGGCTAATGTTAGCAGAATGCTTGGCAGGATTTTCTTTTACATGTTTCGGACAAATGAACAACTTCTTCGCCAACTTTTTCCAAGTCACTTACGCCGATGTTGACTGGATCACCCTGTCCCACAACGTCGCCCCCACATTTTTTCTTCTTCCTTTGCTCTGGGCCATTAACAAGCGCATAATCGGCTTTCGCAAGCTCACCGTCATAGCTGTTGTCGGGTTTTCGATTGAATACGTTTGCTTAACTGCTTCTCTGTTAAACAGTAAGTTGTTTGTGGTGGTAATCGTTGGTCAATTGCTCGGCGGAATTTCCACAAGCATTATTATGTCGACATCGTCGATATTCGCTGTACTTTGGTTCCCTGAAGAAGAGGTTGGTACAGCTATTGCCGTCAGCAGTGCGGGGATGTACATTGGAACAACGCTTGGAACAGTTATGCCTACCCTGGCCGTGACGAACAACACCGCTTCTTCTTCATCAGCAATGGATTCAAACGAAACCGAACACGTCCGTTTGTTTCTCTTACGGCTATTCGGAGGATTTCTTGCGATCTCAATGGTAGTCACCACGTTCCTGACATGTGTGGTGACGGACCGCCCCCCGACACCACCAACCATCGCTCAAGCTTTCAAACTGACATCGGAAATAAAGGAACCGCTGTTTTTTTCTGCAGCGCTGAAACGTTTAGCCTCTGACAAAAACCTTTGGTTGCTCTGTTTCGTCTTCATGGTGATGGTCCAAATGATTACCTTGGAGTTGATAATGATGTCAGAAATGCTGAGAGGCGTTACTCAGCACGACGGAATCTCGATAAATGCGGATCGACTTGGCGGTTACTTGCTTGTTGTTTGGTCTATGGGGGCAGTATTCGGGTCTGTTGCAACAGGCAAACTGATGGACACCTACAAACAGTACAAAGCCATAGGCATAAGTTTAAATATACTTACTGTGGTTTCAACCGCTGCCTTTGCCGTGGGCTTCAAATTTGAAAACCTACCAACGATGTTTGTCGCCAACTTCTTCTTTGGTGTTGGCAGTAAGTCAGCGATGGTTCTTTTGTATGAACTTGCAACACAACACACATTTCCCCTAGACGAAACTATCGTAAGCACGTGGCTCTTGCTTTGGGTGAGTCCTGGTGGAATCATCATTGGCGAAATCGGAAGGTTCCTGTTCAGTTCACTCGGCAGCTTGTCTGTTCTCATTTTTCAAATTGTCTGTTTGCTACTTTGCTTGGTGATTATGGCGTTTCTGTCGACTGAAAGTTCTCGTTTGATCGTGAAACGTGAAGAAATGACAAGTAGTTGGACCTCTTGCGAAGAATACGTTTCTTTGTTGCGCGAAGAACATAAGCGTTAGCCTTTCGCCCACAAATTTTAAAAGCATAATTTGTTTCTATTTTCATAAGTTTAATGGAAAGGCGAACGGCTTGCACCCTCCTTGCTTGTAGGCAGGGCTGTGGAGCCAGAATTAAAATTTCAGGCTCATGCTTCAGGCACCTAAATTTTTAGCTCCAGCTCCGTCTCCAACATCTAGACGTTTTTGGCTTCGGCTCCAGAATGGTTTAGTCCATTCTATTGTTTGTACAACTCGATTGAAAACTATGTCTGTGGAGCCGGAAACCAAATTTTGGGCTCCTGCTCCACTATCTAAAAGTTTTTGACTTAGGCTCCAGTAATCCAAAAATTTTTTGGGCTTAGGCTCCACAGCTGTGCTTCTTGGATTTCGTATTTTTCTTGCGCCGGTGTTGCTTTATGTTCTGGCCAGTGTCTTGTGATTTTAAGAAACTTACAACGATTGCTTTACTACATGAACCTGTTTAACAAAAGCAGCAAAAACTCAAAATATTGGACAATAATTCTTGACCTTTTAAGCAAAACCATACCTTCCAGATCTCCGTTGTTGATGGACGTGTTTGCTCATCTGCAAAATTGTTTGCAGATGCGTAAATCGTAGTTTTGTCACTTTGGCTCATGTCTGTAGCCTCATCTAAAGACACTAATGCAAGCATGAAAAATATCTTCTACCACACCATGTGACTTGGACAGTTTTCTCGTCAAATATCCCTGACGAGAAAATACTCTTGCTTCTAAATGCATTAGACCAGACCTGGACAACTAGAATTTGTTTAGCTTTTCCAAATTAGATCAGAATTAAAATTAGAGCTAACTCAGCTGTCACAAATTAGAATTAAAATTAGCGGATTTGCGAAAACCAGAAATTGAACGAAAATTGGAACTGCATTTACTCAAATCATGAAGCAGTCAACCCAAGTTCAATCCATGCCGAAATCCGAATTCATTCTGATAACCAGGAGAATGGCAAAGATTCGTACACCAATATTGGCGATGACTACAGTGACTTTTGCGTGTGAATTGATAGGCAATGTGACGTAATAATAACAATCACTAATGGTCCTCTTATTTTGTACTGCAGCAGCAAATTTGAAGAGAAATTGATCGGGTTTATACTGTCTTCACTGCTCAAATGATGGGATAGCGGCATGGCACTTGTGACCATTTTGTTGTACGTCCTTTCACGAGGGCTCATTCTCGTTTGATCTTCCAAAAATGCCGTTGGACAAACTAGCATTTTTGGTCATACCGGAAATTAGAACTAAAATTAGAGCATTGAAGCTTTCAGCAAATTAGAATTAGAATCACCGTCATTTCGCTCTAATTCATCGAATTAGAAAACTAGAATTATCTAGTTGTCCAAGTCTGCATTAGATTCAATAAAGTCATGTTGAAATAATCACATTCTGGTGTACGCTTTGAAATTGTCAAAGTACTTACTAGCACCTCTTCTCTCAGATGTTGTAAATGAATTATTGTGTTGGTGTCTTTTCAAACACGCATAAATTTGCTAAAAGTGCCAATTTTAATTGAGGAAATAGCGAAATTCCCACTGACTAAATACATACCGGCACTAGTGTTAAGGCATCTGCCAAAAAATTTGCCAAAGTGTTATACATAAGACTGAAAAATTATTTTACTAAAAACAGTTTGTTGAATCAGTAACAGTACGAGTTTCGCAATAACAATTGATCTTCGTTGGCCACGATGGACTTGTATGAAAACCATTTCCGAAACCTTGATAGAAAACTTACATCTTGTGCGGCTTGTCTAAGTAAAGCCTCAGACTTCGTGAATCCGCCCATACTGCTGATACACCTTGAGCACCACGGAGTGAGAAGAAACGTTCATTTAGTCTTAGTGTATAGCCAATCATTATAAAATAACTCAGTCGTATCTTGCCAATAGAAAACAGAACATTCAGGCTAAAAGCACTGTCGAGTCAGCTATAAAAATAATTGTTTCCAGAATCCACCAAAGGCATATTGCTGTTTTGCTGCTTTCAAATGACTTAACCGAATCGAACTTTAAGAAAAACATGCTTTGTTCTAGTTCTAGTGGAACAATGTTAGTGGAGAATGCAAACAATTTGCAAACTGCAAAATCGGTTACTCGTCAAATTGCTAAAGCAATTGATCAGATAACTACAAACAAGCACTCGCTAATTCTAAAACAAAATGCTGTAATTATCAATCCCAAATAAACATATTGCCACAGATTCCTTTCGAAAGGATGTAGACGGCAATTGTATTGAAAAAGTTTTTGAGTTACAATTATCTTGATGCAATTTAGACTAGAAATTGACATGGAAACAGAACTCTGAAACATTGTGTCGGAAACAGAAACTCTGAAACATTTGTGTAAAAGTTATTGTATAAATATGATAAATCACAGCCAAGGGCTCCATTTAACGATTGTTTCAAACTCATCACAGATGTTCATCCCCATAGCGTGAAGCAAAGAAACTCTATAATTTTCATGACCGAAAGTACATTCTGACTCACATCGGAAAGTGTTGAAGTATAGCGTAATAGAAATCTGGTCACAAAAACCTTTAGTGAATGATTCTTCAGAAAATAAACCGCATTTGGAACTTTTTACACCCCAACAAAAACCGGTGTGTTATTTCGGTACCGGAGATATTGTTAGTATTCTTCGATGGTCTTGTGTGTGTACATTAACCAAGTGCATTGATTCTATACTTCTCTTGTTACTTTCCATGAGGTATTGTTATCATCTTTTATTTAATTTGCTTTTGTTGCGTTCACTACAAATCGATCGTGTTTTCTGCATTAAGCTCTCTAGTAATGCAAATGAAAGCTTTTGGTCTTCAATCTCATTGCGAACATTGTAAATCGGATATATCATGATCAGTATACGAGTTTCCGTTCCCCATACGCCAGCCACCACAACATCAACTGAAAATCCATTTCCTGAACTAACGATTGTACGTCACGTTCTCAGCCTGTTTTAAAGTTTGTGAAACACATTGCAGCGCTGAGTAATCCACAACTGCTGTGGCGCATTTCTATCTCCAGCTTACCAAAATTCACAACATACGCGAAAGTTACAAACATTTCAGACATCTAAAGTTTAGATTTGTAGATGACTTGTCACAGCACTGTGAAGTGGTACTTTATATCACAGTAACCGCGTTGGCGTCATTTATATGTGTGATTTGTGCTAGCGTCATATGTCTATGCCTGTCTTCTTTCATCAATCTGTACAGTTGTTGCTAGCGGCGTGTATGCGTGAACTTCTACTTCGCCCTATGTTGGTGCGAAGTGGTTATAAAATAAACGCACATTATCACGTTACATGAACAGTACAATTTAAACGTACAGTAATTAAAAGATTGAAAAGCTGGTAATCAGATAAAGTTGTATCAACATTGTAAACACGCGCAAGGCTTTGCCGAAAGTGCTTTGGCATCAAACACAAAATGTCCTGAAATTATTTCTTGTAAACGTGTTTCTTTGCTTTCAAAAATGACAACCTTCCTAGGCTTATACTATTCTAGTTTCATATCACAAGTTAGGTGCAAAAGTTTTTAGTTGATTTCTTTGTAGTTGATATTGTTGTTAGTTGTGTTCCTTTACTTTCATGGTGCTCGCACACTATTCCCTTTATATTTAGATCATTACTCTGTGCATTAAAATGCGCTTGTGGAGATTTTCAGGCAATCGTAAAACATGTGCGTACTTTTCTTGCAATGCTGGTTGATACCGCTACCTTCCCGAGAGAAGAAGCGGGTGAGAAAATTCATTAATGGTTGCTGGTTGGCCAGCATGTGCTGTGAGAAGAAAATTAACCAGAATCTCGCTATGATGGCAACATAGGCAACGTTCATTATGACCTCTTATATTCATTCACTAGCCTAATCATTACAAATTTGATTTATTCACTCCACGTACGTGTTTGGATCAGACCCATGGTCCATGTCCCTAGGCTTAGTATAAGAACACAAAGTTCCCCTGCATAGACGGTTGGCTGAAGACCTCATGGTTATTGTTGGCACATATCAAAACTAAAATGAAGGCGTTCCAGGTCGTTCGAAAAACTGAAGTGACAAATTATAATAAATAATTCGAACATTAAATAGACGTTTGTGAAATGGTACAACATCATGCAAAACAAAAAGACACATGGTGAAAAACATGCCTACGTGCAGGCAGTGGCGCAACCAGGATTTTGCTAAAGACGGAGCGGAGCCAGGGCCGACCTTTAGCGGATTGGATCGATTACTTCCAATCGGCCCCGCGCCAAAGGGGTCCCCGCTCTACGTCTACTAACTTACGCAAACTGACGCTTTCTATCGAAGCTGCTTGTGTAGTGCCGGCGTGGAACCGTTCCCAACGTAAATTAAAGAAAACTGCGCAGATTTTAGTGCCCTCTCTTCAAGACCCGCAGGAGCTACTTTATTGGCTATTGAAGTTATTATCGGCCATAACTCGCGAACGGATTGCCCTGAAGTCAATGAAGACATCCTGAGTTTAACAGAGCTTCTCATTGCACTGCTGCTAGCAGTGACTACTTTGAAGTCGTTGAAGTGTCAATTGTTAAAGCATAAGTTAACTCGAATTAGTTTCCGAACTATTCATTTATCTTTGATTCTTTGAGTTGGATTACATACAGGTCTTGCGTAATAACAATGATAGAAATTTTTATTTAAACAAATTTGGTTTTCCTATTTGGACTGAATTTTGATATATAATTTTTGGATTGGATTTGAAAAACATAAATCCATTAATCTCAGGAAAAGACCCAATGTAAAAATATGAGGCCGACTGCCATGACCACGATATGCAAATACTACATCAAACCACGATAATGTGTTTAATGTATTGTGCCTTCCTGGTCCCTCAGTGAAAAGCAAAGTCTCAGCTCTAACTCCGTGTTAGGTGGGACACTTCATCCATAAAAGCATAACAGCGCTAGGAGACACAGTCAAAACAGAAAAATCGCCCCAATATTGATCATCACTGAAGGAAAAAAGCTCATTTCTTTGTGTGCAAACAAACTATGTTTGTCAATCAGATGTTTGGAGATTTTGCAAAATGACTCTGAATCGAGTCTCGACTCATCCATTGTGACTCGAGTGGAGTCATTCGGGAAAAAAATTCACTCGACTCGAGTCTTCACACTTTATCGTTTCTCAACGTGACCCAAGTCGAGTCCAGTCACCAAAATCGTGGCTCGATTCGAATCACTGACTCGAGTCACGCTATCACAGAGTTATCCTAGGTGGTACTTTTCCTAGGTGACAGTTGTCCAGGTGGTAGTTGTCCTGGGTGACAGTTGTCCTAGGACGTGGCACTTTTCAGAGTTGAACTTGTATTGGGTGACTATTCACTTAGGTGGCAGTTGTCCCAGGTGACAGGTGTCAGGAGGGTAGTTGTTCATGTGGCAGTGATCCAGGTGGTTGTTGTCCGGACACCGGATATAGCATACACACTTTTGCCTGCCCACCTCTGCAGACACCGCTCGTGTGGCTTGCCCCATCCTATCCTTGCATCCGTAGAAAGTTTAGTTCATTTCCGAATTGCGAAAAAACTGTCAATATGCAATCTGCTGCTGTTTCTTCAGTGGTAAAAGTAAGTGGCGCGAAGCCAAGACATTCTTCATGGATCATTTTGTTTTTGACAAATCGGAGAGACAAACTGTACTTGCAACCAAGATCATAATTAGATGTCACGTGTGTTAATATAGAGAAATACTAGATCTTTCCTACACGTAACAAAATGATTTTAAATCTGCTTGGCAAACAAGAAAATTATCTTGTTTTGAGTATGCCAGCTGATGTACGAAGTATTGCGTGAAGTATTGTTACGTGAGTAAATCGTAGCGTCACCAGCAGCATCTAAGAGCAGTCTCAATGCTAATGAACCCGGTCATGGGGGTCGGGTTCATCAGTCATAAAGCGGGTCTGTGACGGCATAATAGAGGAAGCGCTTGACGACCGCAAATCGCGACAACATTAATTACGTGTCTCAGTACAAATTTGCTTTCATCTATCATTTTTGTACTGCTTTCGGAAAGCACATTTCTCACGTTTGCTTCATTTTTGCAAGGTCTAAGAAACGAATCAAACGTCTCTTCGTAAAACTGGTTAAAACTGGTTTGATGCGCATTAGAATATTCTTTCGTTTTTTTCACGTTTTGTTGCTGCTTTCTCCACACGACCGAGGGCATAGCAGCGCTACGATCGACAAAATCAGGTGCAAACGTAATGCATCGTTTGCAAAAATGCTCCTTTAATTCAATTCGCTGCAGGCTGAACTTTCGAACTCAGTCCATCGCGTTTGGAAATGCCGCGAGTGCAATCACGCAGCACAGTTACGGTTTCAAATAACTTGTGAATACGTGAAGAGCGAATATAGACGAAAGCGCAAACAGCAAAACTGCCTTTTTGCTTTCCATCGGATTGCCTGCAGTTAGAATAGAACATAAACAAAACAATGAAAGAAAAGAACATGCTTCTACAGTGACCCACGCACGGGCGCACAAGATGTCGACACCACCTCTGAATTTTATGGACTATGGCCAGCAAGGGGATGTAGTTCATTAAAAGGGTCGCAGCCAACTTGCAAATTAAAATCGCTCTTAATATCCCTGTGTCGCTGCGACAGATATACAAATGTGGTTTCTACAAGTTCCACATGCAACGAACATCACTTGATTGCGTCATGTATCACGTGATAAGCATGAGACGGAAGTGAGAAAAACCACGTGCGAACAGCTGGTCGGAGGTGAGAAATATCTACATCCATTGTTTTTGTGAATCACGCATTTACCACCAATTTATCGCTGTAGCACGATCCGAACCATTACAGAAAGCGCAAGAAATCAAACTATGTTAACGCAATATAGAAAACTTAGTAAAATTTTTTGTCACTGATTAAGTTCAGCAATTCTGGAGGTTTGGAGAAAGATTTGAATTATTGATGTGATGTGCAAAGTAGCTAAATATAAAAACTGACAGCAAAGAAAAAACTGCGGAAACTAGTCATTGCCAACTGTTCTGTTTAATTTTCCTTTGTTTCAAACTGTGCTTCAGA
>JGI24021J15306_10005008_pt1 | contig 15593 bp, 9 predicted proteins | sample Ectturendosymbi1_FD_15306 | JGI IMG/M metagenome (IMG submission 15306)
GAGGTCAGAAATCATAGGGAGACCAAGCGAACATAGCTTTCGTGAATGTCGTCCTTGTTACGTCTATGATCGAACTCACGTGCGTTGTACGGACGTAACTAAATGCGGTTCTCTAGATTCAATATGGGTCTAGAACCCGTTATATGTGTTATATGAATGAACATCAGTAATGAGTTTAAAATAATTGTTTAAACGTAGCCGGTAACTGAGAGGTAGTATATTTGTACATGAATGTGCTCACTTCTAGGTTGTATATACCTTTCAGTTGGAGAATTTCTTGCATTTTATAAATAGTAGTAACTTTGTTAGTCAAAAGTTTATCTGTGTTTAAGCATCTCATGGCGCGGTTTAAAACAACCGATACTGGCTGTAAACGACATGAAGCTGCTCTTCACCCGGCAATAATCCCATACTGGACTCGTGACTTTATGAAGCTGTGATACAACAAACATTAGGCTTGGTTATTCACATGATGTTTAACTTTATACATTACACCGACATATTTGGATATAGTACAAGTTTACAATGTTCTCTCCAAGTCAGTTTTTCATCTACAATTACACCAAAGTACTTGTAAGTCAAAGTTCTTTCAATACAATTACTGTTTACATTTATTACAAAGGATTCAGCGCTTACATGTTTGTTTGTGATCACCATATATTTGTTTTGGAAAAATTTAGTGAGAGTTTGTTTGCGGTTAGCCAATCCATTACTTTTGTCATTTCATGATTAACCGAGTTTTGTAATTTTCCCAGATTGCTGTCGCTTTGAACTAAATCTGTATCATCAGCAAAAAGTATACTTTTCATAGAATTTGACTTTGGTAAGTCGTTTATAAATATTTAAAAAAACAATGGGCCTAGAATTGAGTCCTGGGGGACCCCAGAAATAATTAAATTTAAAGATGATTTAATATTTCCCCCTTGAAGGTACTGTTTTCTGTTGGAGAGATAAGACTGTNCTAGTCTGAGCGCATTTCCTCTTAAGCCGTAATGCTCGAGTTTTGTTAGCAAAATGGAGTGATTCACTGAGTCAAATGCTTTTCTTAGATCTAAGAAAACCGCACATGATATAAGTTTTTATCGAGGTTATGAAGAAGGTTTTCGTACAAGTCTGTANTAGCCAGGGATGTGGAATGGTTGTTGCGAAAACCGTATTGTTGCTGACTCAGCAAGTTGCTTTTGGTAAAATAATGGTTAAGTCTTACGTACAGTACTTTTTCGAAGATTTTTGAAAAGTATGTTAGAACTGATAATCGGTCTGTCATTAGCAGGAATTTGGCTATCCCCCGACTTAAAAATTGGTACTACTTTAGCGATTTTTAGATTGCCCGGAAAGACACCGTCGCATATGCTTTCGTTTATAACATATGGTAGAAGCGGTGCCAGCAAGATTTTGACAATTTCAAAGTGCGCACTGGAATATCATCGTGTCCACATGATCTTTTAGAGTCTAATCCTTTAATTAGAGTAAGTATTTCTTCAGGAGCGGTTGGTAATAAAAAAATTGAATTTAATTAGCGTGGTAGAAGATATTTTTTATATGTGTATCAGCAGTTTTAGATGGGCCAATAGGAACAAAATTTGCCTGAGCCGAAGTAACAAAGCTATGATTTAATGCATCGGCAATTAATTTTGTGGATGAGTAAATTTGTCCATCAACTTTTAATCTTTGAGGAATACTAGATGGTTTGATTTTGCCAAAAATATCGTTAATTAACGTCCAAGTTCTTTTTGAGTTTCTGTTGTTTTGGGCAAATTGCTCTTCGTAGTATTTGCGTTTAGCTAATTCTTGATATGAGTAAGGTGGTTTCGAATTTTTTTGTAACTTTCGAAATCTGTAAGTAGTTTTGATCTTTTGTAAACGCGAAACAAGTAGTCTCTATGTTTGGTAGGAGAAATGATCCCTTGTGTTATCCATGGCTTTAATTTAAGTTTATATTCCCCTCTTGTGTGTTTCCGAACAGGCATGTGTGTATCCGCAAGACTTTTCATGGACCTTACAATAAAATCAAATTTTTCACTAACTATTCCATTCTGAGTATTGCATCGGTAACGAATCTAAAGTTTCGTGCAGATCCCGATCAAAAGCAATGACATCTACGTTACTTGTATCTCTAAAAAATCTTTGTTTGACATTTCTTTTTAATCGAGCTTTAGTCACAGTCAAATAAATTGGATAGTGATCACTAATATTATGCAGCATAATATATGGCTTTATTTCGATAGATAAATTACTTTTATATATACGGTCGATACATGATTCTGCTTCGTTTACCAGTCTGGTTGGTTTATTTATAATTGGGTAGCAGCCAAGACAGCATGAAGTATCTTTATACTGTTGTATTCTGTTGTCATTTGTTGCATTAAGTCGAGTTATGTTAATAACTCCTAATGCATTGTACGCATAGTTATTTTTTGCGATTTTTGTGATTGCTTCAGAAAGTGATTGAGCAAACTCGTCTGTTGAATTGAGGGTGTCTGTACACTATTCCGATTATTATTTTCTGACGTTTTCCTCATAACTCAAACCATATGTTTTCGCATCCAAACATTTTGAACTGGAGGTCACGTCGTCAATCAATAAAAGTCAATAAAGTCCAAATTTTTCTGCTGTTTTTAGAGTTTATGAAACGTCCATACACCAAGTTTCACGCTCATACCATGAGAGAAGTAAAAAAAGTCAAAATTTATCATTAGGTCAAAATTTATCGTTATGTCAAACTTTTTTTGCAGTACAGTTTTTTTCTTAAATATCGATATTTTATTGAAACTACAAAAGATATTGATATGTTTTTGCAAGTTTACTTGCAATTCTGTAATAATAGTGGGTTTACTGCGATTTTTGTCATAATAATGTTGTTTTGCCCACTACTGGACGATTGAATATTATGTCGGATAAGCATGATAGGCGAGAAATGTGGTCTTACGGTACTTGTTTTGGTAAATACTCATAAAGCATTATGCATATAGTATTTCAGCTTTGTGATTTTCTCAGGTTTGACTCTACTGTAGTTATTTAAGTGATTATCAATGTATCATCCTGAAGTTAAACAACCAAATATTTTTTAATTTCGAAGCTTAGAGTGCATGAATACACTTCTGGATTAACCTCAACACCTAAGGCTGAATTATTTTGCAGTTGCAAACGCAGAAAATNTATAGACCAAAATAAAGTCAAAGTTTGTAAATTATGAAGACAAAATTTTAAGTTTTTAGGTCAAAAAATTGGTTGGCCTACTTGTAACTATGAAAAATAGACGCACTTGCAAGTTTTAATCATCGCAGAAAGATGAAAGCAAGAAGCAGGCAGAATCCTCAGTAGCTTGCCGCCAGGCTAAAGTTTTTTTGTTGTTGTTAGTATAAGAAGAACTGTTCTACTTCTAAGCAGATCGGGAATATGTTTCGGACATCTTTTTTCTGATCTACATATAGTCAAAACAGTGTCAAACACTGGCGCGCAGCATGCTTGAGGTTAGGGGTCTCCAAGCTTTTTTTGCCAGAGGGCCTCATAAGTTGCTGTATTACACAACAGTTCAAGGGNCATACATCTTATGTAATGTGATTGTTTTGGGATATGCTACATTCATACAAACCAACACGNTTTTTTGTAAATATATTCATTTTTCATTATGAATATTGACAAAATATCTTTGCGGCCGGATGAAAATTGCTTCAAGGACTGGATTTGGCCCGCGGGCTGTAGTTTGAGGAACCCTATCTTGGAGTGTATCTTTCAAATACTTTTTGTAGATATAAATGGAAATTTGGGATACCAACAGTGTTCTCAGTTATGTGTAGCTTGTGAAAAACGAGGCCCATCCTTTGCGACCCGCTTCAAACGTTTTCTGAATTAATGATAAAAAGTCCTTTCAAACTGTGGTGATTTCCTGAAAGATGGCGTAGTTCAACCAACAAAAATAGTCACTTTCTTGCAGGGGCGCACGCAGGGAAGGGCTGAGGGAGCTAGAGTCCCCCCCTTTACGGAAATTGCCTAAACACAAATTTGTTGATGACATTTTTTAAAACACTAAACAATTCCGCACATGCATACATAACTACATAAAGATTTCGATTATAACTAGTGGTGTAGTGATCTGTCACCTTGTTACGTTACGAGTGTTACACTTCAGCTGCAATAAGCAAATCATGCTAAGACTATGGGTGACCCTCGCTGAATGTCGCTTTTCGATAAATATGTTGTGATTCATGAGTCATAACGGCATTGAGAGAAACCGCTTCATACATGCTATGACGTAGAAATAGGCTTACCATATTTTCGTGAGTGAAAACCGGGACGTTTCAGAACAACGAACCTTATCAGAGAAATGTGGTTCATGCTGTATCTTACTTGGAGTATGTAGCTATTTTCGCATTGCTGCAGTTTCACCTGAAACGATTTAAATTCTAAACGCTTCACTTTCACGCCGACATCAGATACAAAGTAGCGAACCATAACGAACAATTTTGTCTCCTTTCCAGAGACACCGGAACAGCGGTAGGGCAGGGTGGGGAGTAAGAGTTGAGGGCAATGAAAATTTTAAAAAACAAAAACAGCGGTATTAATACTGTTTGTTTTTGTTCAGAGACAATGTTGACCTCAAAAATAATAACAGAAATCATAGAAAACTCTCCTAAAGTCTCTGGATGCGCGAATAGCTGCAATAAATATGTTTCAAGTCGATCGCGATAAACCATGAAACTACCTATGATACTTTTATGAAAAGGCACCTGCGCCCCCGTTGCCCCTCTTACGAAAGTGCAGGGGGGGCAATACCCCGTCGTGTCCCCGCTCTCCGTCATCCCTGTTCTATTCTGTTCGAAGCGTCGTAGTTGCGGAAACAAAATTCTCTTTATCTAATTCTTGGCGTAGTTCAGCAGCAAACATCCGGGAATGCAATTAACAATTGCTGATTCACGTTTTGTTCTTGCAATGGCAAATTCAGGTTCAAAATTTTGTGAAACTAGCTTAGAGGTTGCAATCAGAACTTTTAAAGGACTGTACGTAAATAGCAGCGTAATACACAAAAGCAGTTTCTTTCGCTGCTAAGAGTAGAGACTCATCAGAATGAGCAGCTTTGGAGAAGTGTGTCACACTAGATGACGACACTGCTGCCTCAAGAGAAGATTTGTGTTTTTTGGTTTTCAAGTGGTTGTCAATATCTGAGCTTACGCCATGGCCAGTTGGTAAAACAGATAATTCTAATTCAGCGCAGTCATTTTAGACAAGGTCCAAATCGAAGCCTAAATAAGAAAGTGCTAGACAAAGAAAAATTACATAGGTCTACCAGTATTTTCAAAATGATTCAATAAAATGAGAAAATGATAAATGGATTTTGCAGAAGGAAATGTGTCATAGGAATATCATTTATAGTCGTTTGTATGTTCGTTAGGAACTTGTTCACTCGCTAGCCGAGCACTTTTAAACACACGCGAATGAACTGAATAACGAAAATGTTAATTATTTGAAAATTCCCAAAAAGTATAAAGCATCGCGGACCGCACAAAACGCCCTCTCGGGCCACATGCGACTCGCGTGTTTGAAATCCTGATCTAACACAACCAGGGCTGCGGAGCTCTTGTAAAAATGAAATGGCTCCAGGTCCGGAGCTGTGCTTTTTCATAACATGGCTCCGGCTCCGGCTGTGCTTTGTGAATATACTTCAACAATTTCGGTATTCCTAGTGTCCTTCTTGTAGCAAGTGAGCGTGTTATTCCAATATATTTTGAACTAATGTTAAAAACTGCTACCACTACCAGGCCTGCGTAGTCGAAGTCGGAAGGATTTTGGTCTTGAGTAATCGGAGTCGGTAAAAATTCTTTCAAAAAATCTGACTTCGGGCTGATCTTCTGCTCGCCGATTGTGATCAGCGTTGCTACTCTGTTATGAAGAAAACTCCAGAATGTACCTTGAAATAAACCAGAAAATGATAAAAAACGCCAGACATACAAATGTTTGAAAAAAGTCAAAATGAAACTGGAAATATACGCTACCGGCACTTGCGCATAAAAAATTAAAGTATTATGCATTATTTGCATCAAGTTTTAATAAGTTCGAGGCTATTTTGAACATACTGACAATTTACAAGCAGGCTAGCAGCAAATCAAGTGCATGCAGTAACATAAAATGTTAGTTAGATCTTTTTCAAGAAACGTTTGATATTTTCTTTTACCTTTACTTAAATCACTGGAATTCAGCGTGGGCGAAATCGCCCCCAGGGGGCGATTTTATGCGTTATGGAGGCGATTTTGTGATTTGCCAGACTTGGGGGACGATTTCAGTTTCCAGGGGGCGATTTCTGCAAGTTTGAATATACTAAAATTAGGAATTGATTCCAAAAATAAAAATTATATTTGCAACTTTCCAACCAAATTAAGTGATGCACATCGACTCCATAGTTATCCAAGGCTGCGAACGGTGTTACTGGTTGGGGCCAAGCACTGCTGTTCTGACGAATTTTCAGGTATATCGTTAAGCCTAATGTTCAATTCAAGATAAAATAGTGGGGAGACTGTTGCAATAGTGGTTTGGTAGTTTGTTGATCCAGTCATTGCATGAGCAGCGTCAAATAAGGGACATCAAGCTATGACATTTGCAAATCTTTAGGCAAATCAACACGAGCGCAATTTTGGACTTTTCTCGTATACAGCAGTATGCATTAGTGCGTTTTATTATATTTTTGTTGGTTGAAAGCGACCAATAGCCTGCTGATATTAGCTATCGAAAAATACCTAATCGGCCGAACTCAATTTCTTAAAGAAAAAAACTTCAGTTTTTTTAAATATGCAAAAATGGTCCAACAACCATAACATTGCTACCACTGAATCATCACATCGACTTACGCTGCGGTTAAGAAAATTAATCAAAACTTGCAATTAACTTTAGCTTAGATATTTTTCGCTGGGAATTGTCACAAATCCCTCCAACTTATGTGTCATTATTAGCAAAACTGCCTTGAAACAGGACTTCATATAGTCTTCGGTAGAGCATTGCCAAAATATCGTTTCGTAGGCAAAACACGTCATAGTCCATTATCATGTGTTTTACCAACTTTAGTTCGTAATCGCAACTTTAGTAAAACAGTGGAACCCTGTGTCTTCTATAGAAAAAATATGGGTGAAATGACTGTTGCGACACAATTTGCGTAGCAGTTAATGGCTAGCAAAATTAATTACGGTTATTCGTAAGTTGTAAAACGTGCTTATCATTTTTTTCAGTCAGTTTGAGTGTTTTACTGTGCTTACGGATGTAGCTGCTTTGTGTTCATCCTGACTAATGACAGAGTATGCCTGTACAGTAGAATAGGAAAGGGAAAACTTAGACTAGCAAGTAAGTCCAAACACCCACATGTTGGCTGCACTAAGAATTTCAAAAAGTCTTTTTTGCCACCTTTAATTTGAGGCATGCTAAGAAGTCCTTCTGTCGTGGAGATAACGCCGAAAGTTGGAGTTTGTAGAAAGTGACTGGGTGAAGTGCCTTTCTGCCTGTTAACTGGCATAAGCGAGTGCGATTCCACATCCAGGGACTTACCATTGGCTTCCAAAGCGATGGTCAAGCCTGTGGCATATTTTATTAACACGGATAGTCAGACTTGGATCAAGAGCAGTAAGCGCTTTTCGGAAGTTTGCTTTATTACTACTGGTGTTACACACGACGGAAGTTGTTGAGCAAGGTTGCAACCAAGTACTGCACAGTCAAGGGCGTAACGAGGGGGGCACACAATTTCCCGGGCGCCGAATCACTATGGGGCGCCAAATCACTGCGGGGGGCGCCGAAAAATCCCAACAATGTCACCAGTACTTTCTTCAATACAGCACATATGCTTCCGAAAGACCTCAGGTTCTAAAATGGGGGCGCCAAACTTTCTTTTTGCCCCGGGCGCCATCTAACCTCGTTACGCACTTGTGCACAGTGCAAATGCGTAACAAATATCGCTATCGTCTTGGCATCAACAAGACCGGTGGAAACGCCATATACCACTAAAGCTGACAAACTTGCAAGCCGCCTGCCTTTAAAAAACTTATAAAAAGCCAAGGGCAAGGTTCGCAGTAGTTGGATAAAAATGTTTTGGAAATGAATAACAATTTTTCGACAAATGCAATTGCATTCGCTTATTTTGTTCGTTTATTTGTATCAAGTAGATTGCCCTTTTATTAAACTAGCATTGAAATGTTTTCAAATTAAAATAATATTTTAGCCAACGCTGAAATCATTGCTGGGGGGGCGATTTTTAAGCAAAGTTCCTGTAGGGGGGCGATTGAACAAAAAAGGTTGACAACCACTGACTTAAATGCACAAATTGAAACATGTACATAATACATTCAAGGTTTTACAGTTTTTTTTACCCTAATCATTGCAATATTTGACTACTAATTTAACATTGAAAATTTTACATTCATACCTACGCCAACGCGCATGTAAAACAATGAACAGATTTTCAACCACAGCACCTTCAAAAACAAACAAAGCACTCCAAAATCATGCACAATAAGCAGCCCTTGACATATTAGCGATAGATTGGAGTGCTGACCTATGCCTAGTCAGTGCTTGGTCTGTAAAACATTAGATTTTAAACGATTTGGTTAAGCGTAGCCCTACCCAACTGTACTGGATACTGTACTGACTCTGCACATTACGCCGATGAAACTACTGTATTCTTGAATGGAAAATACAGTAATACGACATACATTTCTAAAATTTCACCAGAATCAAACAACCCCCAGATTTTGAATAAAGACCCCAGAACCCCAGATGAAACAGAAAAACGCCAGATCTAGTGAAAATCCCCAGCAGTGGCAACACTGATTGTGACTGTTTGTGCCACAAAAAAGTGTGTAAGTGTCACACTTTGCATTTTTGCACACGGACTTAGTCTCGCAAAATGTGCAAACAGGCACTGAGCTGGTGTTGACTGACTTGGCCACACCACACTCGGCAGTAATTCTACAGTCTGGTGTGACTAGACTAGAACAAGTCCCAACGTGAAACAAAAACGCATTGTAAACTTACTCCCTGGTAGAACAGACCCTCGGGTTTCGCTGCAGCGACCTATTTCCATCAAATTAATTAGTCGCGCAGCATGAGCGAACCATGGCAACTGCCAGTGTGCAGAAAAGGTCCGGAGCCAGAGCTGCTAAATTAATCACCAGCTCCGGCTCCAGCTAAATTTTAAAAGCAGCTCCGGCTCCACTGAAAATGGCCGGCTCCGGGGCTCCGGCTCCGCATCCCTGAACACAACGAAACAATAAAAAACAAGATCAAACATCACTCTTCAGCCAGTTGGCTAAACAGACCAATCACAGCCTGCTAATATTCGTGTAAGGCTTTGCTGGCTGACTCAATGTCTAACCGGGACACGTTGGTTGACTGACCGGGACGCCGGGACAAAGCCTTGAAACGGGGACTGTCCCGGCTAAAACGGGACGTATGGTATGCCTAGTTTTGATGGCAAATATACTTGAGCCTATATAAAATACTAAAAATTAAAAAAACCTACTTACGAACTTATTACATCGCGGGTCACTCAAAACAACTTGTGTTGTGCCCAGGAATGTTTGTTTTAAACATATAATAAGCAAACCTTAAATCCTGGCTACAGGCCTGTGTCCTAGCGTTTTAGCCTTAATTTGCGTGAAATTGTTTTTAATGTTTGCGTTAATAAAATCATCTCAGCAACTCAAATCGCCTCCCAAGATGTGATTTCACCTTAGTAATTTTCCGAGTTTTACTGATGGACAAGCCGCGCAACAAAGGCAGCAACTTTTGTGGAAATGGGAAGAACCGGTAAAACGTGTTGCTTCGAGAACATTTGTGTAGGAGAGGCTACAGATGACGCATAAATCGATTTATACATCATCAATGCGTGGTTTCCTGATCAAGTATCTTTTCTCAACAGCGCGGCTCATCGGCCTGACCAGGCCTTGCCATTGCAATTTTAGCAACCTACTGAAATATCCGGTTACAGAGAACTTTGCGAAATTACAAAGAATGAACAACTCACAAACTTTTGTTGCAACTGATTACAATTTCGTAATTATTAACTGAGCCCCATCTGGGACAGTAATGCAACCATTAATCAACTGCAGATGCACATAGTAAAAAATGTACTTTTTCGTTCCTTCTGTACGTCCATGTATGCATCACAATTATGGTGTAATTTCAAGATGGCATATACATGCAGAGATGGCCTGTGACCTATAATTTTGATTGCAGGGATCTATACAACCTGCCGCTGCGAGCGAGTGCTAGTAGTCATCATAGGCGTACGAGACGGGGAGCGGGGCGGCAGGACCCCGGGCTCAAAAAATTGCAGGGGAAACTCTTTTTTCAGGGCAAAAGCAAGTTGTTCAAACACCCTGAATGATAAAAATATTTCAATGCAAATTTTTTCCGCCCCCATAATAAAATGCCTTCCCGTACGCCTATGGTAGTCATCAGGTTCAATGCAACATTTCTCCCTTTGAGACCTTATTGGGAAAAAATGCGTACCAGTTTCATCAACAATGCAGAAAGCCTGACAATGTATGGTTGCGCGCTTTGATGCAGGCAGATTGTTTATATTTGTCCTTATTCTTTGAACACTACAACAGCATTTTACTCTGTGACTGAGTGCTCGGACGTTACAGTGTTTTTGAGGACGTGTGCGTGCATACCACAACACATTCGTACTTTACCTGGCCTTGACCAGGGTTGGACTCAGTGTCCTACTCTGGATGTAGTGTTGTACCAAGTGTTGCGGGTTAGTGAACAATAGTGTTAAGAGAGTGTCTGTAACCCTGTGGTTCTACCTCCAACGCCATTATAAAACGTTCTGTTGTGTCTGTTTTTGTCAACCTGCGTTGTGCAGTGTGCGCTTGTACTCTGTGGACTTCGTGTCTGTTTCAAAACATTTAAAAAAAATAAAAAATACATCTGATACAAAAACACATATGTTTTGAGCTCTTGGTCTGCGATGGCAATGCAGCAGTTTGTAGTGGGAAAAATTTTAAAAGCCTAGCTCTTGAAGTAACTCATACCTCTTACTGTGTCATCTGTACCGATGTTTTCCCTGCTTAGAAGATGGGCTGCTTGCAACACCAATGCAAACAAACGCAGAATGTGAAAAGTTTTATGAAGTAGAGGGTGTGAGTTTTAATAATTGCCTATACCGTGATAGAAAACGGTTTCCGGCGAAGACAACAAACGGACTCTTGCCTAAAAAATACATTTAAGCAAACATATATCGCACTACTTTGCCAACAGAAAATATTGGCAAAACATTGGGCACAAGTGAAATAATTCAGAAATTTTGGTAAGAGCTTTTTTACTTAATCGTTCACAAATTTGATAGATGGCTGAGAACAACTAGAAGAATAAGGCTCTTACTCTGTATTGTGCACAAAAAAGGAAGTGTCCCGCTGGACATGGGAAAGGTAAACATCTTGCTATGCACAGAATACAAAGTGTCTGAGCGGTCAACTGGAAAACGCACCGGTGAACAACAAAACGTATCATTTTGCGAACTTACTCAACGTTTCTTATTTCACTGGCATACAAACACGTCGCTGTGGCGAAGATGATTGGCATTCTGGTGTGAATCATATGTGTTCCTCTTTATGTCAACGGTATGTAGTTATAAGTGTAGTGGTTGTTGTCTATAACTTGATTTAGCCTTGTTATCATCGACGCCGATACAACAACAGGCAAGCCAGTCATTTCGTAACTGCCACCTGCCAGGCTGTGGATTGCCGTCCCCTTCCTTTGTCAGAGTAATAGTCTGTTTTTCCCGGTTGACGGTATGGCAACGGGATAGTGAAAATACATGAGTGACTTTTCATGGGTATGAAGCCAAACGTCATAAGTGGTAATAGGTTTGTCAACTGATTGAATTGAGGCACTTCGCCATTTTGTGCCCGGAGAGGTTCGGTACCTCGCATATATTCTGACAATGGTATTAATCTTGTCGAAGCAGGTTTCGTGACTTGAAAGCCTCCCGAAGAAGTCAAAGGGCATTTCAGTAGTGGAACCATTGCGAAATTCCTTGATCATAAACACTTCCTGTAAAATGTAAGCTCCCTAACACACCAACTCAAGGGTATGGTGTGACAGTTGCCTGTATCGCCATGAACTACTCACGTGAGTACAAGCGAAAGGTCTCTAATTATGGGCATTAAACTAGCAGGAAAGCAACCAGCAACAACACAGTTCACTCATGAGATCAACCAATTATTGCTTGGGTCGCACTATTCTTATAATTGATTGGGATAAGTGAATTTCAATCTTTCGCCTATCACAGTGACTTGTCACTTTTGGGCGCCGTCTACCGGTGACCAGTTTATTCGCATGCGGCGCCATCTCCAGACGGGACGGGTTTAAATTTTGCGGGATGGGAGCGGACAAAAATTTCAACCTGCGCGGGACTCCAATATGTATGTGGTGCGAACAAGCAGTAATAGGGTGAGCACGGCGTGTAATCTCTTGTTGCCACAGTGCAAAGCTTTGCGCGATTGCCGCTGGCGTCCTGCAAATGCAGCAAAGCGGTGCGGTGTGACCAGGATGTGAAGGCATTGCCAGCCGCAAGCTTCACAAGAAAGAACCTACGGTCAATGCGGTTTGTTGTAGAATGGAAGTGATATTGTTAAGGCCGATCGGTTGGCGCGTCTAGCGCGTTGCATGCGCAATGCACCACGACCGGAGTTGTGCTCTTAGTATAGAATCGATGTGCACGTGGCGCAAACAAGCAGTATTACGGCGTGTGATCTCTATTGTTGCCTGCTGCAACAGTGTGAAGCCTTACATGACTGCCGCTTGTGCTCTGCGATCGTAACACAACCCTTCCCGCCCTAGACTTTGTTTATTTTGCATTGCAATAAATATTTCCTCGCCTGAAAATTCACATTTTTACAAACACTGTCCTGATTTGCCTGTATTCGCTAGAGTGGTGGCGGCCCACCACCACCCAAAGTCCTCTACATCACCACATCCAGCTGCACATAGGCATGCTTTCCCACATCTCTTTTTAGAGTTGTTGTGTTGTTTATTTATTTTATCTGACGCTGATTCGATGCATTTTGTTACTTTGCTTTTATTAAATGTGAAGCGTCTTAAATCAAAAGTTGCTTTATGCTAGCAACAGGGCTAGCTGAGCAGTTGCCCATACGTTTTTTCGTCAACCCTTTGTGATTCAGATCTGTTAGAAAACATCTATTTGGTTTTTGATTTTTCATATTCTCATCAACATGCAATTATTTCCTGTTCTTTGATGTTGTTATTTTTCCTCTTGTTGCATTTGCGTTAATTCGTGGTTTGAGCCACAAAAATGCATGAATAAACCATTACCATTACGCCTAGAAGTGGATACCATGGTTAGCTGCGCTTCGTGCATGCGAAGGTTGATTATTAACTTTCCAGTATATTCTTCGAAAAGCAATAGTTCGTGTGAAGAAGTGCCATCATAATAGCAAAAGAGACATAACTATAGTTGGTATTTCCAACTGACCTACTGACTTGGCAGGATACGTAAGCATTGTAAAAAAGCAAAGATTAAGTGATCGTGCACCCAGAAACTCATCAACTTTATTTATAAATAGTTTAACCTGAGTTGCAAGGAATAGCACCATCACTTTTTCAAACTTCTTTCATATACGTATCTTTTTCGTGACACCCCACAAAAAGTTCTTATCGGAATTTTTGACTCGTGTCAGAGTCACTCGTTAAGAAGTGCAAAATTGCAAATAGGTAGCACACCGTGACCTGATTGAGGCTATTCATTACTACGCCTACTATGGTTAAAGTTGAAGATATCTTTAAATCAGTTTAATTGACACCATTAGGACCGATCGCCAAAATAGCTATTAGCCAGCTCAAATTTTTACTACAGTTTTTACGATGGGACTATTACGTCGTGAAATGTTTGCTTTAGTTTCGGGAATGTTCGACTGGAATGAACTTAATTTTCTCCCTACACAAATAACAGGGACCTTTAAAGTTTTCAAATATAATGTTTTTGGTTTACCAACTGCTTAAACAGGCGAAGTAATTATCATCTTGCAAAAAGTACACACCATAAGGCAATCTTTGGAGAAAACAGTTCACCAACAATTTAACCTACGCCTTGCATTGCTGTGTTTTATACTTTTGACATTTCTGTGTCGTCAAAGCCCACCGTCCGTAATGCCATTAGATTTCCACACGTTTACATTTGCGGCTGGGTCAGATGAAACCAGAAAAAATCCATTCTCTAAGATTTAAAACGTTCCTAACATGCCTAACATGGTGGTTTTACCATTACCATGCTTGTATGTGAAAGAGGTTCAAACGCCGATTGTTTGGGTCGTTTTTACATTGAATAAACTGCTGATTGCGGTCAGTAGCCTCAATTCTGGCCCTCTTCTTAGACAAGCCTAACCGCATTGGTTTCCACAAAGCGCTGAATAGAGATCCTCGATGCTAACAGTATCATTCACGTTTTTGCTCGATCCATAACAGGAGTTCATGTATCCCTAGCTAGGGGTACATTTGCCTATCTGAAGAGGTAAATTTAAGGTTAGCAACAGAAGGCAAAAATANTATTTACATATTATTTATTTCCAAATATTTATACATATATCAGTGAATATTATTTTCAAAAATCATTATATGCTNATTGTTAAATGTATCAACTTCGAGACATAAAAACAGAGTCTACCTTTATAGTTATAAAAATGTAAAGTTCTATTAAAAATTCAGTGGAGTTTTGTTATTATACTCACCNTCTTTGTCCTAAGAAATTTTAGGGGTACATGCTCATCTGTTGAAGTATCTGAAGGGGTATATGGTCAGAGAAAGGTTGGGAACCCCTGATCTCCAATATTGGATTGAATTCAGCTTAGATATTGTAGTTGAGCATTGTGCATGGTTTACAATTGAATTTAATGACTGCTGATATAAAATTACCAATGAATAGCTGAACCTTGAAATGAAAAACAAAACTGAAATGAATATATGTCTCGACCGAAACTATTTTTAAACCCACTTTATAAGTAACCGTGCCCCTCTTTGTTGATGACTTTAATATATCCATAAAATATTGATTTTATGAACCATTCAGTACAAAAGTTGGGAAACTGGGGAATATTTACCCAAATCGGGTAAAATTGAAAAACTTTGGGAAAATATTGTAATAATCTTTCTTCTTATAAATAAACTTTTTCTAATGTGTTTGTCCTGGTATTCATATTAGGTATAATCGGTTTCTGTTCTTGAATAATTGTGGGGCAATTTCATTTTTCTTGAAACAATATTTGGATAATATCAAAACAAGATTCCCGACCCCTGGTTTAGAAAATAAACAATAGTGAATTGAATCATATTCTACATTGGGTTTTATCAAGAGCAAAATTCCAGTTCTGAACATCATGCAGCGGTTGTAAGATAGATTTTTAGGCAAAAGGCACAACGCTCAATTTGACTTGATCTCGTGGTGCAATAAGGGGTGTAACGAGGTTAGATGGCGCCCGGGGCAAGAAGCAAGTTTGGCGCCCCCATGTTCGAACCTGAGCTCTTTCGGAAGCAAATTTACTGTAATGAAGAAAGTGCCTGTGGTATTGTTGAGACTTTTCGGCGCCCCCTACAGT
>JGI24021J15306_10005009_pt1 | contig 15591 bp, 10 predicted proteins | sample Ectturendosymbi1_FD_15306 | JGI IMG/M metagenome (IMG submission 15306)
CACAAGTGGATTAGCCTAGGGCCTCGCATCAATTGAATCCGGCTCTGCGTGTAGTACTAATTTGTATGACATCAATCGCGAACCTTTCACAAGAGCCACCTTTAAACGGTATAAGTATTAGTATCTGGTTTGCTATTTTAGGGTATGTAGATTGCAAATACAGTATTAGCAAGTAGGCTATAGTGTGAGGTGTAAAATTTAGACAACCCAAGTTGCACTGCCTGAACCACTTTCGGAGATAGCGCAAGTTGCCGTACGTAGCCTATAACGCTTTTTGATTGATTTTGAAATGGCGGTTTTCAGAATGTACCGTACGTGTTTTGTACTTTCAAAATGTACAATACAGGGTGGGCCAAAAGTAGACGTGCTCTTGATTGCTTTTTTAGGGAGGGCCGATGTTATGACCGCGGGAACTTTTCTAGAACACGTCTGTCCGGCAGTCGACTGTCCTGGCCGAAACTCGCGAAGGCCAGGTTCGGGTTGGTGCGGACGTTCCATCGGTTAGAAGAGAAACCGGCTGTTTCTTTTGGGTCACACAGCAATCCAAGGTTGTTGTACGTTGCCCAGAAGTTCAGATCTGCAAAGAAATTATTTGAGGTGAAAATTTTAGTTCCATTTTGGAACATGGTCCAAACCGGTATCAGAATCAACGTCCTTACGAGAATCCTTTGCAATGTAAATGCTTTGCAAAATCATAGTCGGCAAGTTTATAAAAGTAAGTGTAGTCAATGAGAACAACCACACGTGTCTAAAATCGTTTTTGCTTGTGATAACCTAAAAAGTAATTTTCACGCTGCCTACATTACAATTGTTGAATTTTGTAAAGGGTTTTGCCACATACATCACATCCTTGCTTTTCTGCTTACACAGGATGATGTAACCCAGGTTTCGTGTTGATATTTTTTCCACCTGGGCTTAAAGATAGACACTGTGGACGTTTCCAGCAATTCAACTGCAGCTGACCTTGTAAACTCAAATAGATCCTACTTCAGGCTGCATTCAGCCGTAGCATGCAGTCTCGTATAGCCGCAATTTTTATCAAGTTCAAACATTGAGACTAGAAACACATTTCAATTGTGATCCCTGTTGACCAGCAATCTGACAAGTAAATCCACAACTCCCATTCCCTCATTTCGCTAATAAAAATGAAAAAGTTAATTAGATGCTTTTTTTCATTTCTTGTGTATAACGTTTTACCTCGCTACGTCGGCAATGGCATGATTGGAACCAGTGTAAACAACCTCGTTGTCTTTTCACTGGAAAGTAGGTACAAACGCCCGCAGCCATGGTGGCCATTTCGGGGCAGTAACTACTAAAATTTTTGTGTGCTCAGAAAATTTTATTTTACAGTTACGTACATATACATCCGACTCAAACTCGCCAAACTAATACGTTTTGCAAATGCTCAGTTTGAATTTTTCCAGGTGTAACGCCAACTCGCAACACAACCACACATTGCATGAAAAGATAAGCTCATTGTTACAAATAAATAGTCCTATGGAAGTTTCACACTGGCATTTGCCATGTTACAGTTTGTTTTAAACATAGAATAAAAGTTAAATCTTCCCCCCTTTGAAAATGTATTTTGTCCCCCCAAACCGTAAAACTTGGCCATGGGCCTGTTGGCACATACCCATCAGAGCAACGATAAAAAATTGCGGTAGTGTCACGATCAAACAGTTGTCTAACCGGAACAATAGAAAAGAATAAGAAACGTCAACCAGCTTCATCACGCAACTGCGGACCCACATTTGGACCATTGTTTAATTAATGGAACTTGTTGTTGCTAAGCAACCTCAACCAATTAACCATTTTTTTGTTCTATTTTTCACGTTAGGGCAAATATGAAACGGATACTAAAAAACAGAACGATATGATTCGTATTTTTGGAAGTGGCCATTAATGGGTTAAGTGCCTCTCGCCTTTGAGTGCGCGTCATTAAGTGCGTTGCTCAAGCGCACAGCAACGATGACACAGGCAGGTGTAGGGAGTCAGACCTATCGAACCGGAAACGTCGCTGTCATCCTTTGCCTTGCGCCATCGAAGTCGCGTACATATTTGAATCAGTAAAGGCAATCACCGCAAAGTTTCTTGTCTGGGAAAACACAACACGCAAGGAACTTCACCCCCTTGGGTTAACAAGCAAGGTAACCACAGATTTTGCCTATAACGGCACCTCTAGGGGATTGCATGAGTAACGTTATTGCCGAATTGACGTTATAAGCGAATTGAAATGCATGTAAAAGATGCCATGGGGACCGAACAAAATGTAACCTCATAGGCGAATTGACGTTACAGACGAAGCCGTTATAAACGAAATTCAACTGTATAGGACAGATTACAAGAGGTTTCAAGCTCCAGCCGGATTAAACTAAAAGAGTTAGTTTTAGGTCAAATTGTTTATTTTTATAGCAAATTGTTATTTTCAGGGCAAATTTTTTCCGCCCCCGAATAAAATGACTTCCCGTACCATTGGCGTAGCCAGCCCGGAAATGTGGGAGACCAGAATATTTTATTTTAGGCGAATAACATTATTTTGTTTGGAAAAACGCCATTGAATGCACAAAATGACTATATTTTCTAAAATTTTGTGGGGGCATGACTTCCCAAGAATTCATGTAATAGTTCCTTAAGCCCCATAGACTTTGTCAAGTTTGTACAAATAATTGTATACGTCATGACTTTAGAAGGTGTTGGTAATTGCAACATAAGTTGTTATATGAACAAAAGCAATTCCATGCGACTGTACACAGATATAATCGAAAAAGAATGCAAAGACGCTGTAGGCGCCTGTGTTGAATGGTTATGTCGTTAGTCAAAGTGGTGGACATTGTTGTTTGTGCATCTGAATGTTCAAAGAAAACACTTTGATGTTCCTTCTGAAGACCCTGATTTTTTACTGGGGTCTCTTGGAACCCCGTTAAGAACCACTGATCTGATTTTTAGTAATTTTATAAAAAGAGCAACGGCTTCATTAAATTGGTAGAGACCTAACCTGAATGAACAGTAAAACGACCAGCTATGTCCAACCCGCGGGCCGCATGCGGCCCAGTCGATGGTTTTGTGCTGCCCGGTTTTGATTTTCGCTGTAGTGAAAGTATGGCATATACTAAAAACCTGTCCTATTTTGATTATCTTGAATTTGACATTTTTGATGCCGGTGGTCTTCAGTGCAACGTTGTCACGTCTGTTACCATTGCAGTTGAGATTCGAACGTTTTCAGTACATGAGCTTAGCTACAGTTGTTTGCTAAGATCAAAGTAAGCCATTCAATGTGCGGCCCTGGTGAAGATAGTGACGTACTTTTTCGCTCAGTAAGCCATTTGAGTTGAATAGTTAGTATAGACAAAAACAGGTCTTTTTGGGTCTAATGTCTTGGCTTGAGTATCTTCTCTTCTTAAGAGCCAGCTTGTCTGCGTGTTCGATCCTCCAACCAGGGTTGCGGAGCCGGAGTCGTAAGGAGTCGGAACTTTTTGGGTGGAGTCGGATTCCTAAAAACACTGGGAGTCGGAGTCGGATTTTTTGTCCGACTCCGACGCCGGATGTCCAATGGAATCTTTTTTTACATCACACTCCTAAATTGGAAATTCCTGCTGAAATGTTACAATATCTTTTGAAACGTTTGTTGAAATAGTGATTTCGTGCTGTGCACTACTATTTAAATTGATTTTAACAGCCAAATTTCATTACTTTTGTGTTAAGGAGTCGGAGTCGGAAGTTTGGAAACGTCTGAGTTGGAGTCGGAGTAGGATATTTTAACTCAGACACCCCAATCCTGCCTCCAATCTTCACTAATTTTATTCACCATCCAGCTCGTTAAGCCATCATAACGCGTTTCATTCACTTTTAGTGAAAGATATCGTCCTATGGTATGAAATGTTTTGGCAAGTAGATTTTTGTTGCCTTGATGTGTCTCGGAAACCATTTATAGATTGACGGTTGTGCTGCGTTCACAGATAAGGCGTTCACAAACAAATCAGGCACAAAATATATTCATGAAAAAATGTTATCTCGATATGGGAAGTTTATTAGGTTTGCAAGAAAAAGTTATGCGACATAAAAATAAACTGAAGCGATGAAATGCATCAAATCAATCCTTGATAAATAATCCAGAATTTATACTTTAACTCCTAACCAGCCTCCAAAAATTTTTGACCGTAACATCTTTTAGAATTAAGGCATTGAGCATGATCCAGTTTGCTTTGTTTGCAGAACTAACAAAATTCCGCCCAATCTAAAACCGTTGCTTTATGTAATTGCGAAAACATAACTTGGGTCAAAGAGAAACTAGAAAGTCGAGAAAAAGTTCTTTGTGCATATCACTTGAACATCATCTTTTGATGGATATAAGTGAAAAAACATCTTGAAATTTGCGGAAACGACTTTTTTCTTGTTGACTTTAAAGGAGAATAACATGGAGGCCACGGTAAAAAATGAAATGTACTAGTTGGCCGTTGTGTAAAAGAAGAGCAAAGCAATAATCTGGTTGCGATTGCTAACGTTTTTGTTACACACCAATAGTTTATAGGCCTACTACATGGTGTCAACCCCTTTGCTTCATTTCAACGCACACGTTTGATGCAAGTGGCGTGACGGAACATGGCAATCCTAAACTCAAATGTAGTAATATGTTACTTGAACTATTGAAGACACTCAACCCAAGTGTTTGCTTCGATTTTTGTCCATTCGCTGCAGGTGTTTTCAATAAAAATGCATTTAGTGAAGTTAAAGTGCATTACGTAAAGGAATTAATCGATTAAACTGTTAACGTAGTTAAATTTTACTGTTAACGCATTAGCGAGTAACAAATTTCACGTTTTGATTAACAGCGCCCACAACTGGGAGGCGTGCGTTAAAAAGAATGTGTCAAGGAGCTTTGGTTTTTAGATTGATGATGTTGCGATCGGAAAGCTCGAGCGGCAAGTGCGCAAAACTTCACACTGTGGCAGCAACTAGCAAGCAACAATAGAGATCACGGCCTTGCTCACTCCATTATTGCTTCTTTGCGCCAGTTACATATACTGTACAGTCGGTGGTATTCTTAGCGCGCATCCCGTTCGTGGTGAACCGCGCATTCAACACCGCGCCTAATGCAACAATGTACACCTGTAAGAAGAACACAATGCTTCATATTTCAGTGTGATGTATACTAAAGAAACGCTATGAAGTATAACACGTTGTCTGCGGCCATCTCCGCTTGGGTCAAGCGGCTATTGTCGTAGTGAATGCTGCAGTGGTGGCAAGTGAATGGTAGCACAATGTTTATAAAACTATTCCATACACTCACCTATCCATTGACGTTAATACTGTGCAAAAAGCTATACAGGTCGCAATTACAGTTTTTCAAATCTTTGGTGAGACCATAATCAGATTTTAGTTACAAACTTGTAGACTTTCAAAGTATTGAAACAGTCAATTTCTTGCAAACATAGTTGAACTTTTCGTAGCATTCTACATCGTCCCATTTGAAGTTTCTGCTATCCCAAAACTGGACACAGTCTTGTAGGTTTTGGTTGTTCGGTTCTCCCTTTGCCCAGTTAGTAAATTCCTGTAGATATAATGAAACTTTGATACTAACTGTATTGTTGAATCACCTTCCTGCTAAAAAGAAAAACTGCTTATCTTGCTTGGGAGACTCCTGCTACGTTACTTTTACTGCACATAGTCTTCGTTGCTGACCACCAAATCTACTATACACGCAAATAGCTCCAGACTTTCTGGACATTTGGATTTTAAAAGGTAACATGCTTACTTTCAAACCGATAACAGTTAGTCCAATGTTAAAATAGGTAAATTGTAAAAAATAACGCGCCATGTGTATTTGCCTTTACTGATCTTTACAAGTTTTTAAAACCCTGCTCTGGTGTCTCTTTTTATCAATGTATGCGCAACACCAGCCAAAAAGTCAGATGACGATTTAGGAGACAAGGCGTATCTTTAAAAACTCAGTAATCATTTTCAAGCTCATCTGACTCCAAAAAACAAACTTGAGATACTTCAAAATATATAATTATTGTTTCATAAAAAAGTATATANTTTCCGAGGGAAGCACGCAAGGTGTCTCTTGCCAAAATGGTAAAATTCCTTCTGCAGTGCAACCGAAGTTATCTATGAGCCACCCGCGTCGACTCGGCTTGTCTTACCGATGAACTCCCTTCATGGGAAACAGTTACGAAGCTTGTCCGTCAATCATAAAAAGGCGTTGGAAACCAGATGTTGTACAACAGAACAGCTTTTGTATCATGCGTGAGGAACCCACTGTCATCTTGGCCGAAAATCCCTCTCACTCACAAAATACAAAATGTATGGATATTTGGTTAGAACTGATGGACAGAACGCTTCGAGAAAATAAGCTAATGAAGGAACCAGGTCAATAAGCGTGTTTTCAGTCTTTTTAAAATTTATTTGAAAGCTGGCTTATATCAAGCTGGCTAACTTTTCCTGAGCAAGGTTTAAACACTCTGTAGGGCTGAAACTACAGGTCTACGGATGAAGGTGTTTCCGTGTGCAATACACGCAATTAAGTTTTTGCCCCATAGAAAAATATGCGGTTATAATCAAGAGCACTATTCACTATATATTATCAACACTTTTAGATGAAAAATGAATAAGACCCTCGGTGCGCGCAATAAACGTTAATCAATTTCAAGTTCCAGTAAAAGAAAGAATTATAATAGCACAACAACAAAAAGGTCAAAGAACAGCTGTTTGTTTGAGTTTAAAGCAAACGACCGTTTTCGTTGGCGAGGACGGTTGACACTATTTTATATACAAACAAATTTGTATTTCTTCTGATTAACTCCACGCCAAAATTAAGCAGCAAGATCTGCATTTCTTCTCCGTCAATCAGTGAAATGAACATTCTGTGACAAGTTATCCAATTGGTTTGTTTCATCGGAGTTTACTCAAATGTGCACGAACGCGTGTAAGAAGGAATGCCAGATTGCAACTATAGTTGTCAGATAATGCACCGTCGGTATTCCAGGTTAAATTAACCACTTACCACTGGAGAGTTATCAGACCACACAAAGATAGTCCTCACTACTTGGTCGTTTAATCCCATAAAAGTTGCAACAGTCAAATGACCTGTAAAAGCAAATCTTTACTTCACTTTATCACCGTGTTTGGCAAAACTTACCACAGAAGAGAATATGCAACTTCCAGCACTTGGGGGTAAAAACACTAATGTAGCAGCACTTGGCAACTATTGTCAATCACTGGAGTGTTTGAAACAAATTTCGATAGGTAAATTTTCTACTTACTACTCAGCATTTTAGCAAAAAACAAAAATGTAAAAAACGCCTAAATGAGCTCCAAAATCTATGGAAATTGAGCATTCCGTGGCTGATCACTGTCCTAAATGTGTTAGTGATGCTAAACATTTCTCTAATTTGCCCTTCCTTACTTGAAATATTGATTTTTGCAGAAAACATGTAGCTGTAAGAGTACGAATAAGTTTCAAAATTAACAGAAATTGATTTAAATCTGAGGTTCAGTCAACGCGTCTAACCTTTCACAAACGCGTTTTCCTCTCCGTTGTGCAAACTCACCAGATGGCCGCCGTAAACGATGCACTGACGTTCAGCATCATGCCACGATAATGAGACGTTATGCTCAAAATAATAGCAATGATCCCGAAATCTCAACCATCCTGGATCACATCCTGTGTTTGAAGCTGAAAAATTACAAGGTTTCGGAAAAAATGATGCAATGCTTTTGGAGAACCTTTACAGAAAAACCTTTGTGAATTCTCGCTGCATTTAAGGTGAAAATGTTCTGTTCGTACAGCCGACATTTTGAGTCATCTAAAATCGTATATAAAGGTTCATTACACTGGCGCTCCACACTTTTTGGTCACGAGTTGTCTCTAGTCTGGACGTCCATCACCGCTTGCTCTGTTTCGGGGATCATGCGGTTGCTTTCGCAGTGAAAATAGCTGCGCTGGTGACGGCATCCCAATGGCTGGACCGTGGCTGAAAGTTCTTCCATCAGCGCTTCGTTAGAGGTTGGAGAATGAACAGGTTGCAAGCGCAGTTTATCAGGTCTTCAGTGAGGATTTCGACCCAGTCTGGCAGCTTAATTAGCGCGTGCTCAATCGACTGCGCCAATCAACCGGTTTACCGTTGCCATATACGCATGGGATCAAAAGGCGATGTTGCTCCCTCCATTTTCACAACAGAACTTACCAAACAATTTGTCAAAACCTGTTGTGAAAGTGTAAAGCATTCTGATTTCGCACCAAACCTCACATAACCCTGAGGTGATGTTTTTCAAGCATCTGCAAATGTAGCGTATGATTTCATAACGAGTCGATACACAGCGACATGTAATGGTTGTGTCACGAACGGAAAGCCCGAGCGGCAAGCGCACACAACCTCACATTGGCAGTAAGCAACAAGTCAAGAGATATCACCCAACGAAATCACTCTATTGCTGCTTGTTCACGCCACATACACATAGGTGCTATTCTTAGCGCACATGCCGCTCGTGGCGATCGTGCATTCAACACTGCATGCGCCTACCGTGTGTTTGCAATAGTGGCATGACTCACTGATGTAGGAGGCGGGGTTGCAGGGGCGAAGGTGCATCCCCAAAAAGTTTTGATTTGGTGAAAAGCCGGGCAAAATCTCTTGAAATCCGGGAAGATCTCTGAAAACCTTAACAAACTCCTTGACAATCTGAGGAAACTCACTGAAAGTATGAGCAAAAATGGCACCCAACATTATAAAAATGGCGCCCAAAATAACATGAAGAGCTTTTTCTTGGAGGTCACTTTTGTTGGAGTCTTTTCTGGGAGTTTGGGAGAATTCGGGCAAAAACCCTTTGCACTCCCAAAAATTTGCCTGCTCCTAGACCTACGGCATGACTTCAGACCTGCAAGGAAATTATGCATCTCCATGCCTACTAATGTATCAATTATTCTAAAAGTAATTCCATGCTCATAAATAATCTATCCAAAAAAAACTTTTCTCTTTATATGTAATTTACTAATATCAAAGAAGGTAACTTCAAATATCTTGGCATCATAATTGATGATAAACATAACGGGAAGCCGTAATATTTCTGTCCTTTGATGTTTTGTTCTTTATAGTATATTGCATTGCTGTTATTTTGTGATTTGTGCAAAGGCGACCAGCCACCAATCGACTTAATTTGTTTATGGCTTCAAACTGTTCATCCTAAGACCAATTATCAAATGTGTACAGCTCTGTTGGTTCAAAGAGAGTTTGATTTAAATTGACTGCATCTGACAGATAGCGCGGCATTTCCTGGCAGCTAGGTTCCTGTCGCTCACTAGTCCCTAGTGCAGGCCAGCACGATTCTTGAACCTTTTTATTTTAAGGTTTACGCAATCCCGCGGTGAGATTCTTCGCACAGTTGACTTGTTTCTGTTTCCTGGTATACCGTTCTCGTCGTCGTCAAAGTAGGTCACTCAGTAACAAGCCTTGGCGAGTATGTACTTTCCACGATGGGTGTAACCAAGGAATCGATCAGCAAATTTTTAATAGGAAATCGATTTCACGCAAAATTACGCATCCTCAGTCCTTTGCACATTCCCGCGAGAGATGAACTGTTCTTTCATTCATCTCGCATAAGAAAACAACAGCTTAGTGCAGATCTGGGCTGTGGATTTCGCATCGCTTGGTCCATAAAATTATCACTTTCGTTGTTACATTTTAGTTTACAGTAAACCTTGGTGCAAGCTAGCTTCACGTCTTCAAGTTCGTTCGTGTTTGTTTTATTGAAATAGTCGTAGCCAAGTACCTGCATTGTTTTTGATCTATTGTAAATACCTGCGATTATGTGTTTGTCTATTTGGTAATTGTTGTCGCGCTCAGCTAATCGGAAGTAAAGTTTGTTGGTAGTTTAGTTGTGCGCTTAGTTGTTTCTGCTGTATTTTCAGAAGCTGTGTTTAACACTAAATCGCCGCTGGAGTTTGTTGCTTTTTGGATTTATGACAACAGGAAACTGCGCTGATTGCCTTCTGTTGTATTGTGATTTGTGAATGCATGGTTCCTTTAATTGCAGTTTTATAGATGGCGTATGTGATCCCTTTGATTGTTGTGTTATCGCCTTTGATTATGCGTGTAAGCTCTGAAATATTATTGGCAGCTCGACTGCCATTTTCAGTTGGTGGAAACCTTGCAATTGTACGACGTGATGGTCGTTATCCGTGACATTGCATGATGCGTTATTCAGTAGTATTGTTGGTAATGAACGCAACGCAACGTTACTTTCCTTTATTTCAGCTGTGCAGCATCGTAATATTTTGACATAAAACCACTTTGGTTTTCTCACGTGTAACACATCACCTTCCATTTCCAACTCCTGTAGGAAACAAGATACTACAGTCCTGCTGGTGCGCGCCTTTCGTAAAGGTCAAATTTCTGCGGACTGGCTCCCAACGATTCGAAACTAAGGCTAGCTCCCGCAACAGTTCAAGCCTATCTAGACACCTGAGGGTGTTGGGTTGGTAAAGTTAATATTGAAATACTATGTTTACTACGAACAATATCAATTACTTCGATTGAAAAACATTTCCCGGACTTTTTGCTGACACGTATTTTTTTACTTTTGTATTTACGTGTTTGGCTCAGACGCAAGGTCTATATCGCATTAGTTAAAAGAAAACAAGGGTACAGAAATGCTTATACGTTTACAAAAGATAACACCTAAAACAAGATGAAAACAGCTTCATGTGCCTGGGACCAAAAATGTGGAACTTCATGCCAGTAACTATTAAACGCAAAATATTTCTTCAATTTCAAAAATTTTAGTATGATTACCTTCTAGCAAATTATACTCAGTTTTGTTCATAGCCAAGCACTGGTATTTGCTTAAAAAATGACGAAAACAAAGATATTTGTATGTGCGGGTTGTTTTTTTGAAGTGGACAATGATCATTGTCTGATCTTGTTGTTTAATATTTACTTGTTTTTTGTGCATCGACTGTGACGTTACGTCTGGGTTGATTTTAGGTGCAGTGAAGCTTGTTGGATACATAGGCGTAGCCAGGGGGGGCAAAGGGGCCATACCCCCCAAAATTTATAGAAAATATAGTCATTTTGTGCTTTGAGAGGCGCTTTTCCAAACAAAATAGTGTTATTCGCCTACAATCAAACATTTTGCCCCCCAATTCCCCCCTCCAAAATTTCTGGGCTGGCTACGCCACTGGTTGGATATGTATTTCGTTGGTTTACTTATATGCTTATTTATTGACTGTAGATTATCAATATGGGTAGACTAGGCACAAGTTCTGTGTTGTCAAGTCTTTGGATGAGTGGTAACAGTTTTCCAAACAGATGTGGAATGGACTTTTAGCGGTGAAAGGCTTTCCAAAATACATCTATGTCTTCTTCTTCTTCTTGCCTGCGAGCAGCGATTCAAATAAAATCCACAAGATCCTCAAGCCATTCAGAGTTGTTGAAGTTAGGGACCGCAGATCTTCCAGGCGGTTCGGAGGGCGGAAGATGTTACAGTCGAAGATTGTATGATTGGCCCATTGCTCCCCAGCGCCACAGATGCATTTGGGTGTATCTAACTTGCCCCAGCGGTACAAGCATGTACCAAAGGTGCCCACGCCAATTCGTGGCTTATTTAGCGCTACCCACAGACTACCGGTAAGCTCTGAGTCAGGCGGGAGGCAAACGGCAGGGGTAACCAAAAACTGGACCGGTGGTCTGGAACTTCAATTGAAGCGGGAGTTCACCAGCACCGCAGCATGGCGGTGGAAGGGCGTCGTGAGTGCAGGCGCTTTGTGCCGAAGAACTGTCCACTGTGGACAAGGGTATGAAGGGGGTGGTTGCCTGGAGCGTCAGCTTGAAATGGAGGCAGATGAGCCGGTGCGCAGATGAGGTGAGCCGGTGGAGTGCCCGAGAGTACTGGTAAAAGCTCCCTACTGGTCGGTTTCAGGTACCCAGAGATGATGCGCAACGTATCGTTTGACGCAACATCTAGCTTTTTAGTGTGGATGCTGCGGTACCAAGCTGGGGCGGCGTATTACGCGGCACTGTAGTGTAGACCAAGGCCAGCGCTGCAGTGCGCAGAATAGAGGCGTGGTCACCCCATGTTGAGCCGGCCAGGAGACGTAAGAGGCAATTACCGGCTCTGACGTTGCCACAGAGGCGTTCCAAGGGTTGCCTGAAGGTGAGTTGGCCATCAAGCGTGACTCCAAGGTTAGTTGGATTCTGGTTGTAGGGGATGGTGGTACCGTCGACGGTGAACACAAGCTTACGGATGGCTTCGCTGTTATTCAGGTTGAACGCAGTGCATGTAGTTTTGGCCGTTCTCAGCCTGAACCTCCATGCAGATAAGTAATCAGCTATTCTTGTCATGTCCAAAGAAAGGACTTCTTCCACCTCATTCCAACACTTGTCGGAAAACAGGAGGGCCAGGTCATCAGCATAGCCATATTGCGTGGGCACGGTGTGGGGGATGTCACTGATATAGATGTTAAAAACATAGGTGCGTTGACCCTTGGGGCACTCCGTTCTTCAGACGTTGGAGGCGACTGCACCGCTGCATTGCCCATCTCTAGTTTTAAGGATGAAGTTGCGGTTTGAGATAATGTTGACAATGAAGCGGACCAGGTGTCAATCAGGGATGATCTGGAGTAGTTTCAGTGCTAAATCCTGATGCCAGACAGTGTGACAGGCTGCAGTAAGATCCACGAGATCCAAACCCGTCTTACGTCTTCCTTCATAGCTTTCCACAATATCGCTAACCAGTTTGAAAATTTGTTGGACAGTAGAGCGACCACCTCCAAAGCCACCTTGTTGTGTCGGGGGCTGGGGGTCGACAACAGGTTCAAGTCGAAACAGAAGGAGGCGCTCAAGTAACTTGCACGGGACACAGAGAAGAGAAATTGGTAGCTTCTGGGTTCGTCCACTGGCTTGTTTGGTTTTGGGACGGCTATGACAGTCTCTCTTCGCCAGATCTTCGGGATGGGGACATGATTGAGACAACTTGAGTAGAACTTACCCAATAGCGACAGGAACACAGAGCGTAACGAGCACAAATCTTGGAGGTGCAAAAAAATTTGGGGGGAGCTAAGTATTTGATTTTAGGCGAATAGCAGTATTTTGTTTGGAATGCCGCCTCTCAAAGCACAAAATGACTACATGTTCTAAACGTTTGGGGGGACTATGATCCCCTAGGCCCCCTGGCTACGCCTATGACAGGAACATACGCCCAAGGTGTTCAAGGAACTCTGGGGAGATGTTACCGGCCCTTGAGCTTTCCCACACTTGAGCTGTTTGATAGCATGGGCCAGTTTTTTGAATGTGAAAGGTGATGGGAGATGCCCATCAACCCCCGGGGAATGCCACAGAGAACTGCACGGTCGCTTCAAAGTAGGTCTTGTTTGCACCAACATACATCTTTGTGAAAGCTCGCCTAACGATTTTCTTTGCTATGTCAAAGATTTGTGGTAGTGTGGTTGGCTGTGAGCCGCTCTTGCCGTTTTGCGCGGGTGACGCTGACCTGCAACACTGCCTTCTTGAGAGCTACGCTTTGCATTTTTAAGCGGGTAGGCCTGTTGCAGAAGTAGCTGATATGTAGGCTGAGGGATGCAGATTGCTGCAATTGTAAACTGCATATGTAATTGATTAAATTCAGATTGTATTTTTGATTTTTTTGTTGCGTGGTGTTGGTGTGTAACTAGTAGCCACTGTTGTGTGTAGCTAGTAGCCACTCTACACCTTACCATCCAATCGGTAATTCGCAGGTAGAACGTTATGATGGAGTTCTATGGAAAGCAATTAGACTTGCGTTAAAATCGGACAACTTGCCTGTTGATTCGCGGGAAGCTGTATTGCCGGATACGTTGCTTTCTATTCGGTTGCTCCTGTGTGCAAGTACAAATGCAACTCGCTGCTGTATACGAGTACAAATGCTACTCGCTCCTGTATACGAGTACAAATGCTACTCGCTCCTGTGTACGAGTACAAATGCTACTCTGCACGAACAGTTTTTTAGTTTTGATCGGTAGTCTCCGAATGGAAAATCGTTGCCTGCATGGCTGTTTAGGTCTGGCCCTGTGTTTTTGATAAACCACGTACGCTCCAGTAAATATGATGACGTGGTGGAAGAACTTGAATTGCTGGAAGCAAATCGCTGATGTAAGGCGTAAAGACGGAAGAGAGCATAACATTTCACTGTGCGACTTGGCGCCGTGCTCGAGTGGGGAGCAGTCAGACAATGCCACCGTGCCAAACCCTGACGGGATGGTTGACAAAACTCCTGACGAGTCTGACACATCAAATATCGACGAGCCCAGTGCTTCGGGTTCGCCGCATGTATCGAACTCAAATGAAACGAGTAGCAGCAATACTGAAAAAAATGCCTTGGAGAATGTTCCCCTTTGCCCAGACGTTCCGCGCGAAGCACTCGCGGTACACCTCCTACAAGATACGGTAACGTCATTTCATTTTAGGGGGTTAGAATGTCATGTGATTTGTTTCAATGCTGGCGGCTGTTTGCGTTGCACGTGTTTGTAATTGAGTGCTGCCTACGAGCTGATTAGTAGTCGTCTTCTCGGTTGCAGTGACCAGCGTCTGTCAGTTGGTTTGAGCATGTTCGCTTCATGTCGGTTTACTTTTTGTTTTTATTTCTTTAGATGTCGTGTTTCAGCGAATTAAAACCGATTTAAAGCAGTGGCTTATCGGTCAATGTTCTTGTGAGATTACGACAGTTACTTTATTGCAATGTCTTTATCTTATTAGCGTCCTTTGTTTGTCACTATAGTCCATCATTTGTATTTTCTTATATTGCATGAAGTTGTGCAAATAGTGACCCAATGACAGTTGCGGCAGCAGCCTCCTGTCCTTGCATTCCTGACTTCATTCTCTGCATGGTCAAGTTGCTAAAATAAGCTGAAGTGAACTTATACGCAGAGCTTCAAAAGGTAAGTAGGATAAGTGAATTGCGATAATTCGCTTGTGGTGACTATAACAGTGACTGGTTACTCATGAGCACCATCTAGCGGTGACCATTTATTTACATATGGCTCCATCTCCAGACCGCCACAGTCCCCTTTTCAGCCTTGACTCGTGCCAAATGATTGTGAGGTAATAAACGCATTTGAGGCTTTAACGTCAAGCGTCAGCATTCCTTGCTTGGAATGTTGAACGTGAAGTTAGCGTGTATGCCTAGTTGTATACATCCAGAAGACAGAATTCCATTTGATCACCGTATTTTGAGTAGTGATTATTGTCAAAAATGTATTATTGCTAGACCAGGTAGTATTCTCGTATTTTGTGCTGCATAGAAGCATGATACCCGTGGTGCTTACGAACAAAGTTACACATTTGACAAGATTTGATATATTCGTTGTATGAAGAGTTGGCGACCCTGGGGTCCCAACAGAGTAGTGCAGTTAGTGGATTATGGATGTTCACCATGTTGCGTCCACATAGTAGGCTTTAGTTCAGGGGCGGCCAAACGTTTTGACCCGAGTGACGAATTCGCAACTGCTTGGTCACTGCAGGGTCGGATATAGGGCGATTTACGCGACAGACAGCAGCCAAATGCTGTTGCACTGCTGTCCACCGATGGAAAAGTGGTGCTTGCAAAAATGTGCAAGGTATTTGG